>JACCDM010587541.1_pt1 | contig 12258 bp, 3 predicted proteins | sample 7445851 | NCBI WGS metagenome assembly JACCDM01 (sample SAMN15323438, study PRJNA562643) | freshwater metagenome | isolation source: river surface water | place: USA:Blue River Watershed | collected 2017-08-16
GAGTTGTATTATTACACAAATAAGTTGGATAAGGTGTGGAGTCATCATCAAGCCCAAGAAATTCCCATAACATCGTTTGCATCCATTTACATGTTCATGATGGGCTCCAGTTATGAGGATCGTTTGAGACATCCTGCTATTCCCAATTTGCGGGTTCAGTTTATGCCCATTGCCATGTATCTTATTAAATTGGTTTTGGATTTGCAGCCATTCCAAAAAATATACCGTTCACCATATGCGTTAAAGGAGGGCGTTCTCAAACGTTTGCAAGCATAATGAAAATTAAAAGGCCAAAATACCTGATGAAAAACGTGGCGATCATGACAATGGTTCCATTATTTTATTTGGGTTTGGTTTTGCAATTTTCAGTCGTTCAATCTTGGCTGGCTCACAAAGCGGCTGGATGGTTGTCCTATGAATTAAAAACCCAGGTTTCTGTGAAAGCTGTTGGTTTTGACTGGGGATTGCATTTTTACTTAGAGGATTTGGACATTTGGGACCAATCCAATGATAGCTTGTTGCATGTTCATTCACTAACTGTGGATGATTATACAGGACTTTTCAATGGGCAAGTTAGTATGACTGGGGTAACCCTCAAGGAGGGTAATATTTACTTGAAGCAGGAAGCCGACAGCTCATGGAACTTCCAATTTTTGCAGGATTATTTTAGTTCCAACGATACACAATCAACAGGGGATTTTTCTATTCACTTGTCTTCAATGAAAATTGAAAATACAAAAATTGTATACAGGGGATTAGAACCATTGGCTGAGCGATACAAAGAACTTGATCTGTCGCATCTTTATTTGTCCATGAAAGATTTGGATATTCAAGCCAATCAAGGAAGTGTATCCCTTTATGATATTCAATTTCAAACGTTGGGAGATGTGGCATGTCAAGATGCAGCGATGAAAATGAAATGGGGAAAAGATGAATTGTCTATTTCAGATATAATCTTAAAAACAACATTGAACGAAATAACAGGGAGTTTCTCATTGGCCTTCGCCGGGAATGAAAAGGGACGATTTGATGTTCAGGCCAAGGGTTTTCCCCTCAATCTGTCAGAGTTCGAGGAATTTGTTCCGGAGTTCGGAAAATGGGATGAGTCTGCTTGGATGAATTTAAGAGCTACTGGGAACAAGGATCAAATTGGTATTCAACAATTGGATCTAGGGTATGGAGCAATGACACGATTGAGTTTGAATGGGAAGTTAGATTATTTGACTGATAACAAATTGAGAGAGATTGAATTGTCCATTGATAATCTTACCACCAATCGAATGGATTTGTCCTCACTGGCCTCCAGGTTGGATCAAGAGGTACATTTGCCACAAAATCTTTCTGCTCTGGGACTCATTCAGTTCAATGGTGTCATCACGGGAAAGCAAAATAAGTGGAGGGCTTATGGCGATTTGTTCACGGATATTGGTGATGTGAAAGGAGATGTGGATATTAACTTGGAAGATGATTCTTACTCCGGTTTTGTCGTAACGGAGCAATTTAATTTGGGGGCATATTATCAAACGGAGGATTGGGGTTTGGTGACGGCTCAATTGGATGTTGCTGGAAATGGATTTATTCTCGAGACAATGCAGCTTGAAGCCAATGGGCTCATTAGTGAGTTAGACTATAATGGATACTCCTATCAACCCATACAACTGGAAGGCTCAATGTCCAATGGCTTTTTCAAGGGAGCAGTAACTGTCGATGATCCCAATGCTCATTTAACCTTTGATGGTTTAATAGATTTTAATCTAAATAAACCCAAAATATCCTGTGATTTGTTTGTCGATAATTTGAATTTTAAGACCATTGGTCTTTTTCCTGAGTTGCCATATAGTGCAATGAGTGGTGAAGCCAAGGTTGATTTGGAAGGTTTGAACTGGGATGATATTGAGGGAGAAGTGGTTCTGAGCAATGTGATGTATTGCGCAAATGCCAAAGATTATGTCTTGGATTATCTGTCACTTCATGTTGAACGCAATCCAACCTTAAAGCTGGTTTTGAATTCGGATATCGCAATGGCTGAGCTGACAGGCGCATTTGACCCAGATGGTCTATGGCCTGCAATGAGCAATATAATGTCCAGTGTAGTTCCCAATTATCATTGGCCTATTGCCAAGCATGAGCCTCAAAATTTTGAGTTAAAACTGGAAATACTGGATTTTTCTCAAATAGGGGAGGCGCTCATCGGTGATGTTTCAATTGCGCAAAATGCTATTCTGCAGTTGCGTGTGGATGAAAATAGAGACTATTTCGAGGGCTTGTTCAGTGCCAAAGAGGCATCTTGGAATGGAAACAAGTGTTACGAACTTTTGATTGATTTTAAAAAGCCCGACGAGTTTGTCTATGCATCTGCCATGATTGATAGTATTACAGGAGATTGGGGGGCTGTGCCGAACGTATCATTTGATGCGCGGTCGGAAGGGGATATCATCTATTCTGATTTTGTTTGGGGCAATGAAAAGACCCTTCACAAAGGGGATGTTGGGGCACAGTTTTCTTTTCCAAATCCAGAAATTGTGGCCATAGATTTCTATAGAGGTGATCTGCGAATCGTTAATGATGAATGGAGAATTATTCCGGGAGCGCAAGTATTGAAGGATGGAAAGGACTGGCATATTAAATCTCTTTCATTTGCTTCCGCCCTGCAAAATATCGCTTTGTTTGGTACCATTGGAGAGAATGCAAACGCCCCTTTAATGCTCACTTTTTCACATGTTAATTTCCAGCAGATAAATGCATTTCTTCCGGAAGATCTAAAAATGGAAGGAGTTCTTGACGGCACGGTGGAGGTGGACAGATTGTTGAACAACCCAGATTGGATAGGAGACTTGAGTATTGCCGACTTCGGGATTAATGATGTTGTGTATGGCGATATTTGTCTTAAAAGTCAATGGGTTGAGTATCTCTCTGGCTTTCAATTAGAAGGAGGAATAGAGCAAGAAGATAACAAACGATTACAGTTTGAAGGAATGTATTTCCCTTATGATTCCATTTCTCCGCTTGATTTGGACGCTAAGGTCAGTGATCTTGACTTACAGTTTCTAAAAGCTTTTATTGATACAGGGGTCATACTTGCCAGTGGACAATTGAACGGTTTGGTTCACTTAAGTGGGTTTTTGGATAGTCCTCAGCTCAGCGGTTATGCGGATGTCGCTAACGGGGGTTTGTATGTCGATTATTTGGGTACACAATATGAATTGAAAGATCGTATATGGATTGAGCCGGAACGATTTGTTTTTGATCAAATAAAATTGAGAGATCACAAAGGAAACCAAGCGCAACTTCGCGGATCTATTGCTCACCGTGATTTTGCAGATTGGTCTTTTGATCTTTTGGGTGATTTGGAAAATGAACCTTTGCTTGTTCTAAATACCTCTGAGAGTCAGAACGGTGATTACTATGGGAAAGCTTATGCCACAGGTAACTTTAAGATAAAAGGAGACCTGGATGAGCTCAGTTTTGATATCGCTTTGAAGACCCAAAGTGGCACCAAATTGATTATGCCGATGGCATCTTCAGGGGAAGAAGAAATGGGGCAGTTCATTCAATTTGTGAAACCCAATCAGACCAAAGAAGAGGCCCCCTTAGACTTGTCTGGAATTTCCTTGAACATTCAAATAGACGTCACACCAGAGGCTGAATTGAGTATTATTTTTGATGAAGCAGTTGGAGATGTGATGAAAGGCAGAGGGCAAGGTCACCTCACTATGGGAATCAGCAAGTTGTCTACGTTTGACATGTATGGTCAAATAGAGATTGTTTCGGGAAACTACCTCTTTACTCTTGCCAACCTGATCAACAAGGACTTTAGTGTTCAGCCTGGAGGAAGTATTTCTTGGTATGGAGATCCTTACAATGCAGAGTTAAAAATGGCTGCGGTCTATAAGGTCAATGCTTCCTTATCAGATATACTAGTGGACGCCAATCAAACAGGGCAACGTGTTCCTGTGGATTTACTCATGAACCTTTCTGGAAAAATGCTCAATCCCAATGTGGCCTTTGATATAAAATTGCCGTCAGTTGATCCAATGACCAGGAGTAGATTTGAAGCCGTTGTTTCCAATGAACAAGAAAAGAACAGACAGGCATTTTCACTGCTGGTTTTGCGACAGTTCATGAGCCCTCCCAATATTGTCAAATCAGCAGATGCAGGAACCAATTATGGTGTAGCTGCAAACACAACGGAATTGTTGTCAAGCCAAATATCAAACTGGTTGAGCCAGATCAGCGATGATTTTAATTTGGGATTCAATTATCGTTCAGGAGATCAAATTTCCAATGAAGAAATAGCGTTGGCCCTGAGTACTCAGTTGTTTGATAACCGAGTGCAATTGAGCGGAAATTTCGGTGTTTCTAAGGGCAATGCCAACAATCAACAACCCAGTAACTACATTGGTGACGTGAAAGTAGAGTATCTTCTCACAAAAGATGGGAAGTTGAAATTGATGGCTTATAACGAAAGCAACAATTACCGCAATATCACTACTCAACAGTCCCCATATACACAGGGTGTAGGATTTGTTTACCAGCAAGATTTTGACAGGTTCAATGAACTTTTAAATTCTTGGTTTGGCAAGACCAAAAATCATTGAGGAAAATCTTCAGGGAATCGCGATTTGAAATCGTCTCTCTTTTTCTTGGTTAACAGCAATTGGAAGCTAAACTTCACTTTATTCTCTTCAAATTGTTTCTTATCATCTTTCAAGTCGGTGATGATTTTATTAAAGTCGGGGTCTCCACTGATAACGGTGAGTTGTCCCAGTTTGTATTCAAAATAATACCAAAGGCCTCGATCAATTTCTATATAAAAACGCATGACATCTGCGGTTTTGCGTTTCTCGATTTCAATTTTCCCAGTAACATATTTGAATATTTGTTTTTTATCCATGGATGCGATGCCAATGGGACCTGTGGTATGAAATGTTTCAGAATTGGGATTCCATACCCATTTCAAATCGGCAAAAACAAAATTCTTTTGAAGCTCTTCTGGTATTTTTTTGAATTGTCCAGAAAGGCTGATTTCTGTAATCAGACGATCTGATTTTTCAGTGCCCATTATTTCTGCAATGGCTTTTTCAAAAGGAGTATTGTTGATGTCAACTGGAGGCAATTCGGTGTTTTTTTCAAGAGCGTCTGAGATTTTCTTTAATGCACTTTCATCGAATGGAAAATGAAGCACTGACGCGGTTTGAATGTTGAGCGCTTTATCGCTTTGTTTCAAAGTGCCTTTTCCATAATTATTAAAAAGTATCATGCCTAAACGGGCTTTGAAATCAATTTTTCCATCACCAGCTACATCACAACTTTGTGCATTTAGCTCAATTAAGTTACCGGGCATTTTTGGTTGTATGATTTTGGCTTTGCTCCCGATTAGAAATTTCCTTGAATTCTTGTCATAGTGCAAATAACCATTGGCCTCAATCAAAGGAGTATCATAGGTTCCCATTTTTGGACTCAAGAATGCGGGATAAATTTGCATTGGACTAGCTGTCTTCACCATCATCCCCACTCCGAGTTTTACTGAACTGACATCTTTGATCAAGGTATCTACTGGAATGTAAATGTCCAAAGGATCAATGGGTGAGTTGAATTTGAAATATGACTTTGCAAGGTCCTCACAAGGGTGTTCAATTTTTACACCCCCATCAAAAGTCAAATGTTTATCTGTAGAAAGAAAGGAGTATTTACCGTAATAGGCAAATTGAGGGGATAAATGGAATCCAGCATCCTCTGCAATGAGCCCTTTGCCCATTGCGCGATGGGAGGTGTCCAGTTTCACCGTTTCAAAATGAATCAATTGTTTTTGACCGTTTTCATCTATATAATTCATGTCCGCAAATCCATTGAACTTCAGTCTTCCTTCTATCTTGAGCTCTGCGTTGAAAAGATTGTGATATTGGGTTACTATATTGGCAACAATAGAGGCTCTTAACAATTTGCGCATATTGGCATATTTTTCAATTACCACTTTGCCGCTATCAGGTACAATTTTGGAATCACCAACTACAATGTGATCTATTTTTTCACACCGAATAATGTTACGTCTTAAATCAAAATTCGCATTGCGTGAAAGGAAGTTAAGTGAATCTTGTCCAGACGCGATACTGTAAAAGTTTGAGAATCGTTTTCGTTCTTCAGCATTGATAACAACATCTACATTGGCCTCTCTAGAGCTGGTCATTTGCAATTGGTCTTGTTTCATAAACCAAGTAAACTCATCCATAAAGCAGATGTATTGGTTGATGGGAAAGGTGATTTTGTTTTCCCCTGTGTTACTGATGAATTTTCCAACGTTGGTGTCAAAATTGACATTGGCATTCACATTATCTGTTGAAAAAGCCAGCGTGGTCTCTAGGTCTTTTCCAGCAATTGCCAGTGCAGAAGTATCTGCTTTGATTTTTCTGCGCTCATAGTTGAAATGATCTGATTTGAGCGTGGCGCCGTAGAAATCCATTGTGCCTTTTCCGCTCAATCCCTCGGGTTTCAGCGTTGTAGCTCCCTTTAACGTTGCTTCTTTTTCAAAAAACTCCATGGGTTCGTCTATGGTGGTTACCACCAAACGCTCTTGCTTAGGGAAGTAATTCAGTTGGGCAACATTCACCTTTGTTTTGGGCACTTCAGGTTTTTGGGCTTTCTCTACAAGCGAGTAGCTGGTGGTTTTTCCTTTGGTTTCATCGGGAAGAAAAACAAATGCATCAGATTCTGTTTTAGATCCCAAATAGGTTAGTTTCCCTTTTCCCTGAAGCCCTGAATGATTTAAAGTTAAGTCTGCGGTGACGTTTGAGAACCCTCTATATGATGGATAACCAGAGGGGCCTGTTGATCTTTTAAATCCGAGTGATTTATCATCCATCATAATCAATGGCTCATTGATGTCATCAAAAATGCCGGCACTTACAAAAAGACCCTTGAAGTTCAAATTACTGGTTTTAAAATTGTCCAATGAATCCAAAGTGAAAGGATCTAGTTTGTAGTAAAATTTGTCCTTTGGATATCGCCCTTGTTGAATGTTGGGGCTTTCCCAATCTACAAATGAATTTTTAGTGGTGGTAACATAAGGATATTGCGGATATTTTTTGGAATTGGCCCCGCTTTTATTGGAGGGGGCATCGATGTACAGCACTCCTGTGATGTCTTTGATGGTTGTTTTTACACGTATTTTTGGGTATTCACCAAATTGATTCTTAGGCTGCGATTCATCGTTGATATAGATTTGACAGGAGTCGATTTTTTTCATATCAACCTGAAACTTATCATAATCAAAATAATAATTGCTTCCTTTAAACTCTAGGTTACCGGCCTTGAGCATTCCATCAAAAACCAAGTCTCGGTTCTTTTTTAAAATTAATTCTTGTCCTTTAGGATATACCATCACCTTCTGGGAATCGCTGATGTAGAATTTGCTTACCCCTCTCAATTCGAAATCGTTACTGAGCAGATTCCATTTGGCATTGATGCCGTCATTCTTCTCACTGTTGAACTGTAAAATATCATAGTCCTTCTTCCCATCATAATTCAAGATGTAATTTTCTAATTTGGGCAATGGAGTGATGATTCGTTTGTCAATATCGTAATTTAAAAAACCTTTATTGGCGAGGTCAATGATTACAATATGCCACTCCTCTTCGGCAAAACGTGTGTCGTAGGACAGTTCTTGTGTTGTCATTTGGGACACTTTTAGTTTTTTAAAGGAGGCATATAAGTCATGCAATGGATTGCTACTGCTGATTCCACTCAAGGAGCTCATTCTTTTCTTAGAAAAATAGGTGCTCGATTCAAACGCTGCGAAAACTTGTGTACTTCCCTTGGCTTTTCCAAGGAAGATCATGGGTTCATCAATCATCCACTGCAATGATTCAAAGTATAAATCGGTTTGGTGGTAGGTGTCAGAATAGGGACTTTTGGAAAGACCCAATTCTGTCCGGTTCAGAACAAGTTCTCTCGTTTTGATGGTGAAATTCATGTTTAAATCTGGGTGGGTAATTGAATCACTCCCGACGATGAACTTGACCCTGACGTGATTGGCTAAATATCGCTCTGGTTTCAATTCAAAAAACATTCCTGAGATAATACAAAAAGGCTTGTTGTCTTTTAAGAATACCAGCTGTGCAAGATTTTCAGGTGTTCCAGAGGCATTGAATTTTGATCCACTCATGGTGAATCCTCCCTCATAATTGACGCCAGGAACGATGTTTTCAATCTCAAAACGCTGTGAGTAGGATTCAAATTTTGGATAACTCGCACTTTCCTCATCTTTACCCGCGATGATTTTTTCAGTCAGCTTACCCACCAGTGGTTTGTCAAAAAAGGTAGTGTAAAAAATAGCCGAATCAACGATGAAAGAGCTAGTCTTTATTTTTATCAAATAGTCAGGGATCTCGGCATAAGTGGTATTAGGATCTAGTCCGGCACGTTTCCAATTGATGGTTCCTCCAATTCCAGCAAACCGCGCTGTCGATGGATAATAGATACCTTTGGTTTTGTAAATTATGGAACTATCCCCCTTGCTGGAACAAGCCAATTTGATGTTTTCAAAGTCAACATGAGCCACGGAGTCCAAGGCAAAGCTGTAATTACCACCAAAAACTTTCCACGTTACAGATTCAGATTCATAAATTTTATTGTCTTTGAACAACTCTAATGAGGTCTCGACAAAGACAGTGAAATGTCTTTTGTTTTTTTTATCCCTTAAAATTGCGTTTAACGTTGTTGACCAATTGTCAAATGTTTTTGGCGTTATGGGTTTTTCTCCTAGGGCAACCAAACATAAAATGTATTTTTCAAAATCAGGAAAAATTTTCACTTTCGTATCCAACATCATATCTAAAGTCTCGATGATCTTCTTTTCCTGATCAGCACTGAAAACAGGGTTTTTTATCCAAATGGGTTCCAATTGTTTTTCAATAATTTCCTTGCCGGTTCCTTTGCGTTGATCATTGAAAAGACCACTCAATTGCTTGATGAATTCTGCTTTGTCCGTAGAGAAATTGACCACCTTTTGTGAAAAGGTTACGGTTGTCAAGAATAACAATATGCCAAGGGTTAAATAAAATTGTTTTGTCATGCCGCAATATTTGTTTCTAAAATTAAATCACTCCAAGCTCTTGTGGGTTTGTATTTATTAAATACTTGTTAACCGCATTAATTTTTGGTATCTGGCCAATTACGTGCGAAATTTGGGCCAATTATAATGATATGAAAAAAGTCTTCATCGTTTCTGCAGTTAGAACTCCTCTCGGGAGTTTTGGTGGTGCATTGTCCTCCATCTCTGCGACGCACCTAGGTGCAATAGCCATAAAAGGCGCAATGGATCGCATTGGTCTTGATTTGAATAGTGTGAATGAGGTAATCATGGGCAGTGTTCTTCAAGCCAACCTCGGTCAAGCTCCCGCTCGTCAGGCCGCCAAATTTGCAGGTCTTCCAGACAGTGTTCAATGTACCACAGTAAACAAAGTTTGTGCTTCAGGTATGAAAGCTGTTATGATGGCAGCGCAGAGCATCAAATGTGGAGATAGTGACGTGGTCATAGCAGGAGGAATGGAAAACATGAGCCAAGTTCCTTTTTATGCACCCAATTTGCGATGGGGAAACAAATATGGCAATGTGCAAATGATTGATGGATTGGCAAAAGATGGATTGACAGATGTTTATCACAATTATGCCATGGGTAACGCGGCTGAGTTGTGTGCCAAGGAAAATAATTTTTCAAGAGAGGACCAAGATGCATTCGCTATTGAATCATATAAAAGATCACAGTCAGCCTGGACCGATGGTAAATTCAATGAGGAAATTGTTCCGGTCACTGTTAAAGGAAAAAAAGGAGATGTTGTTGTCAATGAGGATGAAGAGTTTAAAAATGTGTCTTTTGATAAAATTCCAGCGCTACGTCCGGCTTTTGACAAAGAAGGTACCATTACTGCGGCCAACGCTTCCACAATGAATGATGGTGCCGCTGCTTTGATTCTCATGAGTGAAGAGAAAATGCTCGCTTTGGGTCTTTCACCATTGGCTGAAGTATGCGGTTATGCGGATGCTGAACAAGCGCCTGAGTGGTTTACCACAACCCCATCTTTGGCCCTTCCCATAGCAGCCAAGAAAGCTGGTATTGAAGTCAAAGACCTAGAATTTTGCGAATTAAATGAGGCATTTTCCGTTGTTGGTTTAGTGAACATCAAGAAGATGAATCTGGATTCGGCAAAGGTTAATGTGAACGGTGGAGCAGTTTCACTGGGACATCCTCTAGGTTGCTCAGGAGCAAGAATTCTCGTTACATTGATTCATGTTTTGAAACAGAACAATGCCAAATGGGGCGGAGCTGCCATTTGCAATGGTGGAGGTGGCGCAAGCGCTGTTGTAATCTCTAGATAATTAATTTGATGCGGATATTGCCTCAAAATACAACCCCCCGATGGGTAATCTTTTTGATTGATCTCATCGGGGTTTGTTTTGCTTTTTTGTTGGCCTACTTGCTGCGTTTTGAGTTTCATCCACCCGCTCAAGAATGGTCAAAGGGATTATCCTTTTTGCCTTTTTGGCTTTTGGGTTGTGCATTGGCTTTTTTGTTTGGCAAAACATACCAGGGCCTAATCCGATACACCAGCGCACAGGACAGTTTACGTCTGTTTGTCACGCTCAGTTGTTCGGCGTTATTGTTGTTTGTTTGGAGTATATCGCGCAAGTATTGGTCGGCAGATGGTCTGTATGCGGTTCCGGTTAGTATTTTACTGATTGCTTATTTATTGTCACTTTTTGCGCTGTTTGTTTTTAGGGCTGGAGTGAAGTGGAGTTACCAAGTGGCCATTCAAGATGCCGTAGGGGAGCAAAAAAATGTTTTATTGGTAGGCAGTGGAGATTTGGCCCGAATGACAAAAAGGGCGTTGAACACTGATGATCATTCTATTCAACGCATCCGTTTTTGGGCAGATCCGAGCAACAAGTGGGTGAACAACAGAGTGGAAGGGCTGCTCATTTTATCTCAAAAGGATGCCATTCAATTGTTAGTAAATGGAAAGGTGGATGAAATTCTGCTAGCACTATCAGATGAGGAGCAATCGGTAAGGAACCAATGGAAGAGACTGGCATTAGAACACGCTTGTAAATTGAGTGAGGTTCCGAGTATTCAAAAGTGGGTAAATGGTCAATTAAGCGTGAAGCAAATCAAAGAAATTGCCATAGAGGAGTTATTGGATCGGAATGAGATTAATATTGACGGGGCAGGGGTTGCAAACTGGATATCGGGCAAAACAATTTTAGTCACGGGTGCTGCGGGCAGTATTGGATCTGAAATTGTGAAACAACTGATCCAATATCAGCCCTTGAAAATAATTGCATTGGATCAGGGGGAAACACCTCTTTTCGAGTTGGAGGGACATTTGCAGAGCGCTTCCGTTGAATATGTGATTGGAGATGTAAGAAAAGAAGATCGTATGCGCAGGGTTTTCGAGGCTTTTCTCCCACAAGTAGTCTTTCATGCAGCAGCATATAAGCATGTTCCTTTGATGGAGAATAATCCAACGGAGGCAGTCTTGACCAATGTGCTGGGGACAAAAGTATTAGCAGATTTGGCCGTGCAATTTGGGGTAGATAAGTTTGTGATGATTAGCACGGACAAAGCCGTTAATCCTACCAATGTAATGGGAGCTTCCAAACGAGCTGCTGAGATTTACGTTCAAAGTTTGAATGAAAATGTAAAGACGGCTTTTATTACAACTCGATTTGGAAATGTTTTAGGGTCCAATGGTTCTGTGGTAAAGATTTTTAAAAAACAGATCGAGTCTGGAGGTCCCGTAAAAGTTACGCATCCAGAGATTACACGTTTTTTTATGACCATCCCTGAAGCGGTACAATTGGTGTTGCAAGCTGGTTACATGGGTAGTGGTGGTGAAATTTTTGTTTTTGATATGGGAGAGAAAGTCAAGATTGTTGACTTGGCAAAAAAGATGATTCAGTTGTCCGGATTTGAATTGGGTGTCGATATGGAGATTCAATTTTCAGGTCTTAGGCCTGGTGAAAAATTATTTGAAGAAGTGCTGAGCGATCAAGAGACAACATTGCCTACCACTCATCATAAAATCATGATTGCAAAAGTACGTGATTATGATTGGGTTGAGGTGCAAAAGTGGATTGATGAATTGGTTCAGCTTTTTGTTCTTCAAGACAACAATGTGATGGTTTCAAAACTGAAAGCCTTTATCCCTGAGTACATCAGTAATAACTCGGAATTCCAAAAATTAGATAACGATGGCAAAAAAA
>JACCDM011909165.1_pt1 | contig 12255 bp, 17 predicted proteins | sample 7445851 | NCBI WGS metagenome assembly JACCDM01 (sample SAMN15323438, study PRJNA562643) | freshwater metagenome | isolation source: river surface water | place: USA:Blue River Watershed | collected 2017-08-16
TAACACAGGATTTTTCTTCCGCCTAAAAAGGCCGCGATTTGCTACAACTTTTCTGGGACGCCAGCCGCTTCTAGCAGTTCCACGTCGCCAGTGTCAATGTAAGGAACAAGTGATTGAAGTTCCAAAAGTTCGGCGTAGCTAATGCGTTCTGCCCGCAATTCGCCACGAAGGTACTCTAAACGGCTTTTCGTATCAGTCATTGTATTCTCCGCGCAAAAGAAAAAGGGCTAGGCATCGACCGTCTGCTCCCCGCATAAAGCGGATCATAGCCCAGACTCTAGCCTAGCCCTTTTTGCCATCATTGCCGCTGAAACAGACTTGGACGCGGCCTTGGAATCTCCGGTGCAATTGTTGGAACCGAAACTCCCGTACCAGCCGCTACTGGCCGCGCTCGTTCCAGCCAAATCTTAATGGCATCTTCCGAACATTTGTACCGTTTTCCAGTACCCAGATCGACATAAAGAATCGGCATCTTATGGGCGCGAGTCTTCAAACCCACAATCTTCACCTGTCGCCCCGCATAATTGAATTCGCGGAACAAATCATCAGGTTGAAGTCCGTAGCTTCTGGCGTTGAGCCTGAATGCTGTAGCTTCAGAAGTCATTACCTCGCCACCAGCCGATGGAACCGCAAATTCCAACTTCGTGACGAAATTGGATTCCGAGAATTGACCTCCACCCTTTACAGTAATGGTCAATCCAAATTCCTCGCCCAATGCCTTCAAAGCCGCATTTGCTCGCGCTGTCAACATTGGACAAGTTGAGCGTTCAATCCGTGTAAGTTTCATAGTCTCCTTTCAAAAGACATTCGTGCCCGATACCGACTTTCCGCCCGTGGAAATTATGCCAAAGCCGCAAGACGACTTTCAACATCTGGATCGTTTGGCTGGTGAACTTTTAACTGCTCCAGAACACTCTTGGCTTGATCCTTATGCCCCATTGAAGCATAGATAGAAGCCAAATCCTTCTGAAGAGGATAATGTTCGGGGTACAACAGAATGTCCAATTCCGCCAATGCACCAAGCATCGTATAGTCCTGAGACTTATTGGCGATCCGAATGGAAGTCTGCAGAATTCGAGCAATCCATTGGCGCGAGTCAATCGGTGTTAGCATCCGATCATCCCACTTGGCATCCGAAAGTCGTACCGCTTCTTTCAGTTCTGGAATGCTCATGTGGCGGCCAGTATCCACATCAATGTAGAGCGTACCACCAACATTAACCGCGACCATCATAAAGAATGGCAGACTGATCGCGTGAACATCCAGACCCAATCGTCGCGCAACTTCGTAATAAATGACAGCCAGAACACTATAGCTGCCAGATGATTCTTCCAGAGCATTGTGAATCGACTGCGCTTCGATTTTGAACGGAGCTTCAGGATTCATATGGTATGCCTGCTCATCGTACAAAATGTCATGCATGTGCGAAAGCAGAGCCAGCTTGTTGCCGCTGGGAACGCGATTCTTGACCGAAACCACAATAGCTTCAATTTGGTCCTCGATGTTTTTTGGAATCGTTTCAGGGTTGATTTGCGCACTGATCGCGATTGCACCCTGCAGTACCGCATCTTTTGCTGCGAAATTAACGGCCACTGCGCTCATCAAAGCGTAAGCGGCTGCATTGCTCAAAAATTGCTTCATTTGTTTCCCTTGTTAAGACACGATTCACAAAGCACATTTTCTACAGTGCAAAAAAAAGGCCGCGCTGTTTATGCAGCGCGGCCTTTGTCGCAAAGGGAGGAGACGCAAATCATTCGTCGCGAGTAGCAAGCAACGGCTCATGCCGCTTTTCTGCAACTGCAACTGGAAGTTCCTTAATCGGTGTTTGACGGGTGGTGTCCATATTCACAATGGACAGAATTCCATTGTTGGCATTGACTTGAACCATTCGACTGTTATTGCCGATTCGACCAGTCTTTTTGTCAATCAGGGTGACGCGGTATGTTTGGCCAACAATCTGCGCAATGCGCAAAGTATGGCCAGGACGCGAATACTCGGCTTTCAACGTTGATTCGATCTGATCCTTCAGCGAAACCGTTGGAGCCGGCGTTTCAATCGGTGCTGCGGGGGCTTCTACTGTTGCTGCTGCCATTTTGTCTCCTTGTTGAACGTCTTGAACTTCTGATGTCTACATAGCTTATCGACAGTGCCTTCACTTGTAAGTTTCGCCGCCAAGCGACTTATTGCTGAATTTTCATTCGGATGGTCATCTAGCCATAAATCAAAATCCAAATCGCTCACGAGCGTTTCTGCGAGCTTTTTCGCCGCTTTGATCTTGTCTTGCCGCATAGATCATAGCTTCGGCATTCGGTGTTAGCGTACTTGAGGGTAAATAAAAATGGCCGCATCCTATAAGGACACGGCCATCTGGATAAGGACTTCCGTTTACACCCATCCTAGCGTAGCAACTCGGCAACGTCCAAGTAACCGAGCATCATCGCCTTCTGGTATGGCGTATTGCCGCCATTGTCTGGGATGAACTTGTCTGCTCCAAGTCGCAGACAATTCTTGACTGTCAAAATGTCGTGATCAACAACTGCTTGCATTAGCGCAGTTCGACCGTATCGCTGGCGAACGTCAATTTCACGAACTTCATCAACCACCGGCACATCAATCATCTCGTCATCCTCAAAAGAAATTTGCGATAATCTTGCGATTTTGATTTCTTGTTGGCGGTCGAGTTCATTGACCGTAGTCAATGGTACTCCGTCTTTTTCACTCACAAGAGCATCAGGATAAGTGTCACTCAAACCATCGATTGCATCAAGTTCGGCGAGCGTTTCGAGCAAAAATGCCCTAGTTCTTTCGCGAACTGATTGATTTTCAATATGTTTGGTGATGTCCGAAACGGTAGCAGTCGTATCCGCAGTTGCAGTCTTCATACCCAAATCCCTTTAGACAGAGCTGACTTTGCTAACGAACGCCGCAGTATGGCGATCTTCGGAAGAGCAGATTAACGGCGTCATAACATTCCGTCAAGGGATTGCTTGCAAAAATAAAGATTTTTAGGACGAACCCCTATAGCCGTGTTCAACTCCGGTAGTTTTTGTTTGGACGACGGAACCGACACATGAAACCTGTGTTATTGTATTCTTGGTTGCCCTTTTCGAGCTTGGAAATGGCATCGAACCGCTTGGCAACCAGACCCTCAATCCACGGCGTATCCCAATTTTCAGCCTTCCAAAGTTCTTGAAGTTTGACCCAAAGAGCGGCCCACTCGCTGCCAACGTAATTCTGCGCCAAATACATGGGACGCTCAATTGCAGCTAGTTCCAGTGGCATGTGATATTCAGCCGCATTTCCATTCGGTGCCACATGTGAGGATAGCAGTGCATATCGCTCGCCATAGGTCATACCGATGTTGTGTTTGCCTTCCCAAACCAGAACATCATAGAGATAGATTACGTCTTTGATGCCCTTGAACTTCTTGTCCATCAATTCGGAATCCCAGACAGTGACTGTGTCCTCTGGTGAAATGCGTAGAATCTCGTCTCGCATTTCAGCAGTGATAACATAATCCTGCTTTCCTTCGTGTCGGTTCCAGAATTCGATGGATCGGTCTGCATTGACCTTGATGATGTTCCGATTACCGTTCAGCTTCAATTGAGCGAAGGTATTGGGGAATCGCGACCAAAGAGCCGCAATAGGCGATAGGCCATTTGCTGCCTTATGGCTACGGAATAGTTCGCTCTTCATTTTGGTACGCGGAGGGAAGATGTAGCCGCCGTTGTATTCGTTCATAAACGTGCCTGCCTTCATTTGCCGCCGGTGATTGCTTCCAACCGATCTCTCTCGTCATACACTGCTTCTAAATCAATTCTTTGATTGCGCGCACAAATAAAAATCCAAATAAACATGAATCCCAACGCGAAATGAAGAAATGCCAAAGTCTCTTTATGGCCTTCCTGTCGCAAAACAAACATACAGCCATAACACGCACTCCAGACAAAGTTGACTAAACTCCACATCAACGTTACTGTAAAGAATGGCTTAGGAAGACGCCCCTTCGCACCTGACTTTTCCCATTTTCTTTGGCGCAATAAAGTGCGAAAATCAAAAAACAAAAATACGCCTACGAATAGAAACGTAGACCAAAATGCCACGTCTTTTGCAATTTGATAAAGCATAAAAAGGATAAGGGCGGGGTCATTGAGCACCCCGCCCTTATCGCCAGAAAGGATTTTGTTAATCGTCTTCGCCAACGGCACCAGGCTTGTAGGCCGTAATGACGCGAGCCGTGACGAGGAATTGAGCCAGCTTCAGCCAAGCCCCAGCCGAACCGCGACCAACCATGTCCAGGCCGCGATCAAGCAAGCCCTTCTTGGTCTGGAAAACTTCCTTCGGCTTCAGCATAGCACCAATCGTGTCGTGGTACTGCTCCGGGAAGTAACTGACCAACGCCGTTTCCATATGCTCCTGAAACGTCGCCTTGACGCCACCAATCTCGACTTCCTGAGAAGCCAACTTAGCGTCAATCGAATACTGAGTGAAACGCTCAACTGCGTCTTCAGCATTCGCAACACCAACCAGATTGACCAGGTCAGCGTACTGCTCATCATTCATCAACGAAGACTTGTCGATAAACGACATCGTGATCTGCGTACCAGTGCCGTCAGCATTGGTAGTAATCTTCGGCGAACGAGGACGAGTCCCAGCCGCAGCCCAGAGCTTCGAGAAACCAACGCGAGCAAACTCTGATAGCAACGGCTTATGCGTCTCCATCAACGTCTGACCCTGCTTCTCCAGCTCCTTACCCTCAGCGAACCCGCGAACAGCGTCAACGACCTGCTCTTTCGAGTATTTCACCGCGCCAGTATCAGGATCGGGAAGATCAGCTGCAACGATAATAGGGGAATCAGACGTCTTCTTACCAGCTTTTGCAGCCGGTGCTTTCTTGAACAATGCCATTTTAACTTCTCCTTGAAGTAGGCATCAACCGCGATTTCGCTATCGCCAGTCGCATTGACCGACGCTGTTTAGCTTTTAACGGCTGTTTGTTTAGTTCAAACTATTCAATTTTCGGCAGTGGTTCAACCCGCTGAACAACCATTGTCCTGCGGATCGTATTCAGCAACCTCATCGTGCTGTATCATTCCAGAACATCGGAGCAAATGAGGCAACCACGAAACAGTCTCATGAATGGATACCATCTGATCGTCCGAAATGTCCTGCCAAATACCATTCCTGATATTCCGCAAAACACTTTCAGCAACCCGACTGCGTAAAGCCAATCTCTTAACTGACTTATACCCAAATCCACTCACACTAAATGTTCCGAATAACTTCTCCCAACGCTCCAACAGTGCTTCTCGAACACTGTCGTCTTCAATTGCTTCCCGTACTCGCTTTTCATTAAACGAATTAGGAAACGTTGTGTAAAGTTCTTCCCCGTTCATCCAATGACCGACAAACTGGACAATGGCAAAGATTGGTCCCGTAGTCCCATGCAAAGAATTCACAAACTTAAATACCCCAGGAGAATTCTGAAGCAATGAAGAATAGGGTAAAACTATCTCCCTAATGATCTTAGGATGCTTGAGACGTAAGGATTCCGTATCGTTGCCAACAACCTTCCAGGGCTGTTCCACAACAATAGGACAAACAGCAGACAATGCAGATGATGCACCCACGCGAGCCCCGTTCATTTCCAGCATTACATTGTCGCCCAGTGACAAAGATTGCAATAGTGGTAGATCGAGGTCTGCGCCAATAACGGCTAAAGGCTGAAGGAATTCAGTCATAATAATTTACCAACCTATGCGGTCGAACTTGAGAGCGCATTCTAGGCATTTAGAAAGTTCCCGTTTCGTTCAACCAAGTGTAAGTTATGTAACTTAATCACGACATAGGGGATACTCCCTAAATCCCAGGAAATATCCCCCATACTTACAATCCTAATGTGTATCGTGTCAGGGGTTGCCTGCCAAAATACCAGCATCAGGTGTTTTCTCAATTGCGCGACGCAACTGTTCCGCCAAGCCGCCAGGTTCCGTAAAAATCAGCATGGTTGCCTCTTCTGCTTTATGCCGTAGGTTCGGGTTAAGCAGGTCTTGTGCCCCTCGGCCACAAGCATTGAATACGTCGTACTGGCTTGTACACGGACGACCATCTTCTGTCAATGAATTTGCGTAGATTTTGGCCGCATCATAATGACTCTGCGACAATAAGCCGCCCTTACGCAAGATTAACAGGACATCGGTTGCTGGTAATGGATCATTATCGGCCCCAATAGGCAATGGAGCCCGCGCCAATGCTTCCATAACTTTTGCAAACTGGCCTTGATAGTAAGCCATGTTGCGAACCGTATCGCTTGTGCGAGCCATGAACTTCTCGGGACTCGATTTATGCGTCCATTTTGCCGCTGTCTGTCCTCGCAAAGACGCGCTGGCACTCGCAGAACGATACATACCCAACCACGTCTTACTCTCATACAATCCATTGTCAGACGTAGAAAGCAAGAACATCAGGTATTGACCATACCTGTCATTGACGCCAGGAACAATATTCGATCCCAAAACAACTCGTAAGGAATCCAAATCGCCATCGCCTTCCTGCGTATGGCCAATGCCCCTGATCTCGCCAATGTTCTCGGAAACCAATGGCAAGAAATCTTCGACCAGCAAGTCATAGGCATCTCGAATCCGATAATTCTCGGAAAGAACCGCCTGAACGTTGTGACCGTCATGACGAATCATGAATCCAGCCTTATGCGAAAAATTGCGAAAGGCTTTTGGAAAGAAATCAGGGTCTTGATACCGCTTATGCCAATTTGAATCTTTTTGACCGATAATCTGGGAAGCAGTTTTTTCTGCGCCAGAAGTAAGAAGCATGTCCTTACCGTCAATCTTCATGTAGAAGCCGCCCTCGGGATTCCCGTAGCCAGCCTCTTCCCAACGAAAATGTAAATCAACAGGATCAGAAACCAACACGTCCTTACGACGATCCCGCCTTTTCTTTAGGCGCGAAAGAACGTCGTCCGCTGGCTCTAGCCCTTCGAGTACCGCTGCATCTGCCATGTTATCTCCTTGCGATGTTGGCGTAAAAGCGTTGATCGCTCAATATGGCATAAGACTTGCCGCCGGTGATGCCGACGACAAGCCTATTCGTGCCCGTTAATCGAATCAAACGATATCTTCACCGCCATCTTCAGGCAGAGCCGCGTGATCAACAATGCCCCCAGCCAATACAGGCTGATTGGCTTGAATCAAATTCAACGTTGGACGATTCTTTGTACCAGAACCCAAACAAACAACACCAGTCTCCGTATGCTGATACGTTGCCCCGCGCGGAGTCTCGCCACCACGATTCTTATCAGTCTCAAACTTAAAGACGCTCTTGCGGGTCTCATGACGTACAACTTTGGCAACCATATCCGCAATGTGACCAATGTCACTATTACCCTTCAAATTGCCCTTCTGGTTCAACATAGACAAAACTGCAATGTGCGGCTTACCCGCAGCATCTTCATTTGCAATCGCCTTGAATGTCGCCAAAACTTCTTTCAAACCGCGTGATGTTCCAGTCTCGATAATCGTCTGCAATGAGTCTACAACATACAAAATCGGTTTGTATTTGTAGATGTCCGAAATTACAGAAGATAGCGTTCGACGCTCACCGATAATCAGGTTCTCAGGTGCTTTTGGCCCAATCCATTGGCGCAATTGACCAATATTGGATTCGCCATAGTTATGAACAATGGATCGATGCTCATGAGCGGCGCAGGTGCTTTTCTCTAACTCAATTGCCAATCGCGATTTACCAGTACCGCGAGCACCGCCCCAAACGCTTACAAACGATGACGGCAATCCCTCTTCGACGTAGCCTGTAGGATCGCCAAATGCGAAATCTTCAGGCAAACCAGGCGCATTGATCTCACGTTCTTCAATCAAACCATTTGTAGGATTGACAAACTTGTGATACTTGCGAGGCACCAGATCGCCATAGTCAAACGGCTTTTTTGTAGCAGGGTTAATGACCTTGCGCATTGCCGTAGGAAGCAGCCAAACATATCGAGTTTGACCGTGAATCCAATCCATTTCTTTATCGCCAGAAGAAAATCGTTTCAGATTCTCATAATCGACTTGAGAAGCAGGACGGGTCTCACCAGCACCCAGAATCTCGACAAGTTCCGCGTTATCGCCAGCAGCTTTTTGCGCCAATCCGCGAACGGATCGTACAGCACGAGCAAGTTTGGCTCGCTCTTCAGTATCAAATGGCGTTTTCACCAAACCAGCTTGACGACGACCATCTTCCGCGCGAATTAAAGACTCGTCTTGCGCTTCAAATGCAGCGTAAATCTCATCATTAGACATACCGCCGCTGATAATCATCGTAGCGATTTTTTGTTCGCGCGAAGTTTGAGCGGGTTTCATACGGGCGACAGAAGTCCGACCGGCACGTTTAGCTTCGGCCATATTGCACTCGTCCTTAGTTGGTAGGATTGACAGAGGGCAACGGCTGATCGTGCCCGACTCTCGCTTCATTTCAACATTCTCGCCGGTGGGGAACACTTTGCAACAATGTAGAAATAGAAAGAGCCGCTGGTAGACGAAATCAGGATGCGTGTTTGCACAAATACTGGACCGCTTCTAAAAGCAAATCAGTACGATCCTGAAAATAGCCGATACCCAGATTGCAGCGAGTGCAAAGCAATTCGCGAACTTTACCAGTTATATGGCAATGGTCAACAGATAATTGCTTACTGTCGGCGTTCTTGCAAATAGCACATTTACCGGACTGGGATGCAAATAGTACATCATACTCATCCGGAGTAATTCCATAACGCTTTTGACGGCGCTTGCGATTGTATTTCTTCCAATGCAATTTTTCTTTTGCAGATTGTTCCGGTGTACGTCTAGCTTTTGCGGCCAGATAATCACATTTTTTACAGCGAGATTTGCGACCTGACTTCTTATCAGTTGCTACTGCAAAATCTTCTAGTGGTTTTTCCTGCTTACATTGGGTACACGATTTCATCTCTTTCTATTCGATGAATTGTACCAGCGTCCCTTCCAGTGTCCCAAAAGAAAAGGGCGACGGAAAAGATTCCGTCGCCCCTAAACTTTGGTTAAGTGCTACCATCAGGCAGTCGCGGTAGCCGTGTCGGTCTGCTCCGCAGCAGGTGCCGTGTTCTCAACCGCAGGGGCGTCCGCAGCAGGGGTCGCAACCGCAGCCGCCTTACGCGCCTTACGCTTGACAACCTTGCGAGCGACCTTGACGGGCTGAACGTTCCGAGTCTTCAACTCGTTTACTGGACGATTCGCTTCGCTGTTGAGGCGAACATAGACGACATCATCCTTGCCCTTCAGGACATCGATAACCAAGCCCTTGAATCGGCAAACTGCAGTTCCGACCTGGTTGAGCTTGTACCCGTAAGGGTTCATTCCGCCAAACCGCTGCAGAACCGTAATGTTCTGCATAAACCGATCCTGCCAATCGAGGCTGGTATCTTCGCTGCCCTTCGCGTCCTTATCGCGGAAATACTGGTAGAAGGTCTGACCAGCCGCATTCTTGGTGTCCTTATCGGAACCAAGTTCTTTGAACTTGGCCATCGCATCGGCAACCGTATGCTTCCGGTTGACGCCAAGAGCGATAAGGGCCAGCAGGGTGAAGTGGTATGCACCCTTATTGAACGGCGACGGAATCTTGCCGCCGTTGTCGCGGAATTCGGCCTTGAGCTGGTCGATCTGGGCCGCATTCAGGTGATGCTTGCGGGGCTTGATCTTGTTGCCGCCGCGTCCGATAGCCAAGACTCGCCGACTCGCAATCGGCAGGCTCGTGATCGGAAGGATTTCGGAATAGGACTGATACTTCGAACCGCGCTTCGTCTTCGTGCTCATTTTGTTCTCCTTTCGGGGAGGGTAATGGCGGAGCTACTCGCCGTGTTGTTACTTCAACTAACCTTACTTGCTAACAGACGGCGTGTTTTAGACAGTGGCGATCGAAGCAACTCCGATCATTCGTTTGTACCACCCAAAACTCATCGCTGTCAACTCTTTTGTTCCACCCGACTTTTTGACAGTGCGGAACTCTCATTCTTGCCCGATACTACTATTATGCTTACTGATCCAAAACCGTTTCCACCTCATGAACAACTGTATGCCTTTGTCTACTGGACTCATAACCTAGAACGCATAGACGTTAAAATGCCAGAAATCCAGTCTGCTCACCAAGGTCGCGCCAAAATACCTAATCCTTATGCTGATGGTCACTTCGCGGCACTAGGCTTCGCTTATAACCACCTACTCGATAAAGACTACTTTCCCGCCAAATTGAGCAACATTTCCGACCCCAATAAGGCTGAAGCTGCGCTATTTTGGCTTAAAGACCTCCACAAAGCAATGCTAACTCCAGTGGTAAATCGCGCAATTGCTACAGAACAAGAAGATCAAAACATCGTTCTGATGCATCATCTTGGAAAATACCGCACCGTAGATGTGCCTCTTTCTACAAGAATGGCCCCTCATCCTGAGCTGATTAAACCCATACTACATCAGTGGCTACGAGATGTTGCCGGTGTCCACGATAGATTAGGAGCCAAAGCCAGAAAAGTCTATGGCCTCAAACCTCAAGAGGCAAAAGAATTGTCTGACACTGCCCAGATGACTAAAATGCTCTTCAGTGTCGTCCAGCCACTCTCTTATGCCAATAACCGTTTTGGTCGCCTTCTGGAGAACATCCTACGCCTCCAGTGGCGTCTACCCTGGAAAGACCTATCCAAAAATGACTATGAAAAATTTGTCCAGCAATTAGGAGAATACGAAATCCAGCAACTTCCAAATATCATCTCTGCTGCTCAAAAAAAATCATGATTCCGCTGCCGCTTTTCCCACGCGCGGACATGTAAGCCTTATTTCTTCGCGCCAAATAAAACAGCTTACCTCCGGGGAATCAGCTTCAATTCGCCTTTATGGGCGAATTGAACCATTAGAACTAACACCCACTTTACACGCTCATACCAACATGTAGAAAAATAAAAACGTTAAACCCCTGTCAAATAGGGGTTTAACGTTTTTTAGGGAAGAAAAAATCTGAACGAAGAGGAAGTTAGCGGGGCGCGATTATAAATTTGCGCCAGAGAAATCCTTACCGAATGTTCGAACGATCAAAACCCATTCGGTGCTACATGTGAGAGAAATTCAGACACCCATCCTAGATCAGTCGTTCCCCCATAATACGTGCCCGTCCCTAATCTCTCCGCAGAAACTCGACAATACTTCTCACTCATATCACTAGTCAACCAACGACGATCGTGCCCGTGACAAACCGCTGCCGTAGTCCCTGTTCCACAAAATGGGTCCAGTACCACCTGTCCAGCATTGCTACTCGCCAATACAATCCTCTTCAATAACTCCTCTGGTAATTGGCATGGATGCGCACTACCATCCTCATCCTTTATCCTCTCCTGAAATGTCCCACATAACCTACTAATATCCCATACGTCATCAGGCACCTTCCCAAGTGGATTTGCACGCTTGTCCCCGTACTTTATCATCCTGTCCGATGGTACCCGTATCACATCCGCATTAAACACGAAATCGGTGCTACTCTTCGTAAAGTAATGAACCATCACGTGACACCTGGCAAACTTCCTCTTCGTCGCCTGACCAAATCCATATCTCCACACAATGGTATTACGCCAATGCAATCCCAGCTTCTTTAACTCACAACATAACTCTGCCTGATATTCGTCGCCAATGATTAGATATAAGGAACCAGTCGGTGCCAGTACCCGGTTAGCCTCAGTCAACCAACCACGACACCAAGACACGTACTGGTCAGCTCCCAGCGTGTCCTGATAAACGTCGTACTTATATCCAATGTTGTAAGGCGGATCGGTAACAAATAAATCTACCGTGCCCGTTGGAATCGCTCTCATCAAATCTAAACAATCACCATTATAAATTGCACCAGTCATATCCCCACTATCGACTTACACAATTTATCTCATTATTTCGCGCAAAAAAAGAAGGTTAAGTGTCGTTCTTTAAATAATATTCTACACGTAGAATATTATTCACCAAACAGCAATTAGGGCTGCTGGGATTCGAACCCAGAACCAAGGCGTTATGAGCACCCTGCTCTAACCATTGAGCTACAACCCCGAATTGTTCCACGTAGAACACTTACTCAAACTTCTTAAATTCCTTAGCGTGCAGTTCTTTCAACATGTCATAATAGTTGTTCCCCGTCCTATACTGCACTACTTCCAACGTATCTACATTAACAGCAGTCAAAGGACCACCATGCACCACA
>JACCDM011563939.1_pt1 | contig 12254 bp, 10 predicted proteins | sample 7445851 | NCBI WGS metagenome assembly JACCDM01 (sample SAMN15323438, study PRJNA562643) | freshwater metagenome | isolation source: river surface water | place: USA:Blue River Watershed | collected 2017-08-16
AACACCCTACATGTAGGGTAAGTCTCGCTCTAGCGAGCGTAAGTCTTGCTTGCTAAAGCAAGCAATCCTTAACCACCACCAACAGGTGGTGGTGGAACCCTTAGCCGCCGTCAGGCGGCGGGTGTTTTGTGAGCAAGTGACGTTACTTTATGTGAATAAAGGTTAACTTATAGTTCCAAAGTTTAGACACCCTAAGGAGTGTGGCTTCAAACTTTAGGACACTATGGCAATAAACGGTAATTGGTTTATTGTTTTAATGTTTTATTGATTATAGGTACTTTTTTATATATTTCATTTTCACATGGTGTTATATAACTTTTATATGTATAACATTTATCCTTCAGGTCAGGATATTGAAATACCTTCTTTTCTACTTCAGCAGGTAATTCACCCCTAACTATTATACAATTTCTTCCATTAGCAACACTGGCAAATAATGTAGCTAAACCAAGTCCCCAAAGCACACTTAATAGGATAATCATTGGACGCTTAGAAAATATTTCTAACATAAGTCTACTATTTTATTGTCCTATTTTATTATTAGTAAAATTAAAATATTTATTAATAATAGAATAGAATGGATAGAGTTAAAAACACACTTGATAATGTCTATGTTTCTGGTTTAGTTAAAATTTTTATAATCCTATATGCCGCCTTAGCTGCTCCTAAACTCCCCGAATGGATTGCTAGATTATTCCACCTTCCCGCCTTCCAAATCGTATTCTTTGCCCTAATTGCCTACACCGCCACTAAGGACCTTAGTATCTCATTATTACTTGCTCTTGCCTTCTTTGTCAGTTTTCACTCTTACACTAGATTTGTATTAGGTAAAGTAGTTGATACCTCAAAGAAACTATTACACATGAATGGCAAACACGACGATACTTCCTCGGATTATGTTAAATACGGACAACTGGATGGTGATGTTGTTGCTGCAGCCTTAGCTAGAGATACTCGCTTCTTACAAGCCGAACAAGAAGATTCCAAAGTAGTAGATGCCTACAAGATGAGCACACTTTTAACAAAAGTGTAAGTCAAAAACACTTTTAACAAAAGTGTAAGTCAAAACTTGGATAAATGTATTAGAATAAATGTATTAGGATAAATGTATTAGGATAAATATATTTTATATAAATTTATAGTAACTATTATTTATTAGTTATTTGAGTGGTTTATAATAAAACCTATTAGAACCTATATAAAATATATTAGGTCATTTAGATAAATGAGACAACCATTATAATATATCCCCTCAAAATCCTAAATAATCTAATAAAATATATATGTATTCTAATATATTTTATTATATTTCACTAGAAACAACTAGAAACAACTAGAAACAACTAGAAACAAATAATAAACAATAGTTACTATAAATTTATCTCAATACATTTATCCAAAATACATTTATCTAAGTTTTGACTTACACTTTTGTTAAAAGTGTTTTTGACTTAAACTTTTCGACAGAGCTTTACTCCTAGCCACATCCGCCTAAGGGCGGATGATTGGCAAAAGTGTTTTTGGCTAAGCTTTTTTATAAAAAGCGTTTACAAATGCCAAATGTCCGCCTATGAAACTCTGTAATACCATACTTTTCTATACCCTCTAGATGTTTACTAGTACCATATCCCATATTGTTGCCTATGTCATACTTCTCGGATAAATCCGGATTAGCCTCACATAGTTCCTCGATATACTTATCGTGTGCTACTTTGGCTAAGATACTCGCCGAGGCAATACAAAAGTATGTATTATCCCCTTTTTCCATACATTTATGAGAAATGGCATTTAGATCATTGTCATACCATGTTTTAAAATAATTACCATCTACAAATATCGTATCAGGAATCATTTGTAAATTATCTAGACAGGTATGAAAACACCCCTGAACGGCATTTAAGATATTTACATCATCAATAGTCTTTTCATCCGCCCATTGTACTACATAATCTAGACAGTATTCCTTAATATTATCACTTAGCATTTCTCGGACTTTGGCCGACAGCTTCTTAGAGTCCTTGATTTTATGTATCCATTTGAAATCAGGGTCATCTACAACATCCTCTAAAAATTCAGGACTCCAAATAACCGCTGCTGTATAAGTGCGGCCCAATAGGCATCCTCTAGCGCATTCATCCAATCCAACTTCAACTTTATCCTTATTTTCCCATAATTTTAGTCCTTGTTTGTTCTTTAAAGTATCCATAAAAAATCTATAGTTTTATATGTACTTTTGTTTTTAATATTCTTCTAAACTACATCAATTTCATCAACCAATTTATGAGAACAATACAGGTGTTATCGTTTTAATATCCTTAGGGCAAGTTATCTCTGTTGCCTTGTATTTGTAGCAAGTGCCTACAGTATCCGTATAGATGATTTTATCACTATTGTATGGCGTAGGGTATTTAAATACTATTCTAGGTGTTTTAGATGTGACGTAGTAAAAGAAAAGTCCGATCCCCAAACTAACAAAAAATATAAGTGGATCTATAGCATCTATAATATACATATCGTATCTCCTAATTTAACGATAGAAAACAATAATGTAGAATTCCAAATTGAAATAAAGATTATGTACTGATAAAATAAAAATGGCCAACCCTGACATTTGTCTATCTCGAAAAGCCGCTCGTGGTCCAGGTTACCAAGAACGCTGTCCTAACAAAAAACGACCTGATAGTAACTATTGTGGCAAACATATCACAAGTCATACTGATTATGTGCCAATAGAACAGGTAGAATCAAAAATAGAAAATATTATTCAAAAGGATATCAATACTATTAATGAACCCATTATTGTTATAAAAAAGAAAAAAGTACCTGCCCAATATACAAACACCACCGACTTCTATACACTTGATGGTATAGAAAGTATCCCAGAAGAATATCTATATAGCTACGAAGAAACCGGATTGTATTACGCATTTGATATCAGAACATTATATGATTATTTACAATCATGTAATCCCCTCGAAGGCTATAAAAACCCCTATACTCAATTAGCTATTCCCGAAGAAAAGATTGAACTTATTAAAAAGGCCTATAAAAAATTACAAAAACGTGGATTTTCCTTAGATAATTATAAAGAAGAGGTTAAATTAGAACCCGAGAAGGAACTAGAATGGCGCTGCCTTAGTATTTTTCAAAAGATTAATGAACTAGGCCACTATAGCGAATACAAATGGTTTTGGGACCTAAAACTCCAAGGACTAAAGCGCATGTATATGGAACTAGAAGACTTATGGAACTATCGTATTTACCTAACACCGGAACAGAAACAAAAGATTCTTCCAAAGTACAGACCATTTCGTAATGTTACAATTCCACAATTTAGTTTGATTAGTAATATTAATGTTGCTAGGACAGTATTATTGGATGAAATCGACCACTTTATTACTATGGGTAAACCTGAGGGGAGGAATGGTAATGATAACAAATATACTGGTAGTATTTTTGTATTAACGGCACTTGTTGAAGTTAGTCCTATGGCAGCTACTATTATGCCTCACCTAGTACCAATTGTATGATAGGGAATTATATTCTAAATACACCTAAAAATCTACCTACAAACATTAGGAACAGGGAGAACATTAAGGCCGTTGAAAAGTCTATTTGCTTCCATGCCGGATTCATCTTTGTGATAGAATTGTTGTAAGTGTACATGATAAAGTACGAAAATCCAAAAAAGATTACTAGTAATACTAGCGAAATTATAATTACCGTTTTAAGATCTACATTAAAGTTTTTTAAAGCATTTGTGTTATCCATCTTTCTATTATTAAATAGATTTTAATATTCTATTTAGTAATATTTTATAATTTATTGGATTTTAGAAACCACTAGAAACCACTAGAAACCACTACAAACCACAAGAAACCACTAGAAACCATAAATTTATCTTTTTGACTTACACTTTTTTCTAAAAAGTGTGTTTACTGTAACAAAGCATATTTGTTATTGTACCACATCATGTCTTCCGGCTTAACCTTACTCTCTACTTCCTTCTCTAATTTATCTACTTTGCTACCAACATTCTTCATATCATCTACAAAACTCTTATCAATTACTTCTTGAGTTTGGCGGCCTTCTCTAGGGCATGTTAAAGCTAATACATTAGCCTTAGTACGTTCCATAGCATTTTGGACCTTTCTAGCCATATTATCCTCCACACGGTTAATCTTTTCTACTAGATCTGGGGTTTGCATACTCTTGGTTCTTAATTCATCAAGTAACTTCTCGGCCTCGGCATACATTTTCTTATAACGGTCTACTCTATTATTACACTCCTCGCGAACAGCCGCTATTTTAGCATCCATATCGAGGCGTACACTATTAGCTAAATCGCCTTGATTCTGAATATTAGCCTTTACACTATCTAATTGCTCTCTATATCTATTAGAGATAGAGCGAGCCTCATGAAGTCTATCACGGAAGTATTGGTACTTTTCCATTTCACGGGCCTTCATCTCTCCTAAGGCTTGTTCCTGTCTTTCTACATTTACCTCTCTTCTAGCCAGGGAACCTTCGCGGTTCTTTACGGCTTCTTCGCGACTATTCATACCCTTGCGAATATTGTCATTTTCAGCAGCTAAACGTTGTAATCTATCGTTACACCTAGTGCGTAATAGTGCCAGTTCTTCTTTAAGATACTTGTTCTTTTGACTATATTCTAATAAACGGCTCTTGATGGCTTCATATTTCTCCTCTAATGTACCCATCGTCTTTTCAGCTACATCTGTATCACACTCCAACTTCTTTCTAATTTCTCTAGCCTTTTCGGGTACCTCACATTCCGTATCAGCGGTTAATTTAGCTATTTCGCCAGCCTTATCTACCATATCATTCTTACACTCCTCTAATTCCTTCTTATCGGCCTCAATGGCCTTTTTGTTTTTCTCTAAATCAGCCTCACATTGTACCATTTGTTTGATTTCACTAACAATAGGGGCATCTACAGGTATATCCTTGTGCTTCTTAGCGACATCCGACATCTTCTTTTCTCCCTTTTCTACAGCTTGAATATCATTGTATACCTCTTTTACGTAAGCACCAGCAGCCTTTCCTAATTTATCTATTAGGTTCATAGCTTTTCTAGTAGCATCCTTAATATCCACAAAGGCCTTCTTATCGTCAACACCACTCTTCATATTAATATCCATTAATAGCTTATTAATCTTGGTTACTATTTCTTGGGCTTCACTAGGATTTTCCACTTCGATTGTACCATCAAAATTTTCAATGTTAAACTTGCGCACACACTTAGTTTGCGTGTGCTTTAATTTAGCTAATTCGCACTTGAGTCTCTTAATTTCACCCTTAGCAATACTCTTTAAAACATACTTATCTATTTCAGGATGTTTAGTAATATCGCTAGAGTGTGTGCGGACGTGTTCCTTTAACTTGTCAACTAGTTTGGAACAGTTTTGCCGTTCCATTTGGCATTTCTTATACTCTTCTAACAGCCCTTTTACCTTTTCAGCGTCGGGGCTCTTTTCACGAATCTTGCGCACCATTTCAGGAAACTGTTTGTGATGGGTAATGTTAAATGGATCTCCTAATGACTTCATGTCACATTTCTCGCTACTAAAACCTTCTAATAATTTGTCAGCCGCAGTAAAGTGCGAGATACACTTTTTAGCAGTGGGATCATCGCGTTTAGCGGAGCATCTTCTATAGAGAGTGGGGCTAGTACCAGGAATAGGTTCACCGTATTGTTGAGCCGTCTTTTTCACGGCTTCATCAATGAGCTCCTTAAACTTGGGGTGTTTGCGAATATCCATATCGGCCATCATTTGGCATTCATTAGGGCACTTTACGTAACCGTGGGCGGTTTTTCTGCCATATTCTTCAGCCGTTCTGCGACGAACTTCGGTCACTAACTTACTATAATCCTTGTGCTTTTTGATATCACCAAACTGTTCGGCGGCAATTTGATAGACATATTGTAAAACTTTAGGATAATCCTTGTGTTCTCTAATGTCCTTTTCGTTAAAAGGTGTACATTTGTGGATAGCTTCAGCCGTGGCTTGTTTTTTTATATCACTAATGAGTTGTTGATATTGTTTGTGTTTGCGAATATCGTACGGATTAATTTGCTCTAAGCTACAAGCCAATACCTTATGATCAGTTGATGATTTAGAGGATTTAGAGGATTTAGAAGGTGCTGATGGCACCCACCCTTGTGGAAAAGATACAGGCATCCACGAAGAACTAGACTCGAAACCTTCTTTAACTTCTTTAACTTCTTTAGGTTTACTTCTATGGACTAGATCTTTACTAGTGGCCCCACTCATGTTAAAATTAGCCTGACAAGTACTTAATTGTTTCTTGAGCTCACCTATGTCGGTTTCAGTACTAGTTTTTTTCTTTTCGAGCTTCTTTTGCTTGTCCTTTTCACCGAGTGGAACACCACTGGCATGTAGAAGACTTATTTCGCTATTTATTTTTTCTAATTTACCCTCCTTGTTAGATAATTTAGCATTGATATCTCTAATTTGTTCTACGAGTTCTTCGAGCAGTTGATGATCTGTACCAGTAACCTTAGATTTAGATTTTGGTTTGGTATTCTTACTCTTCTTAGATTTAAGTTTTAGTTTAGGCATAATCGGTTGGCATTCATCGTCAAGTTTTATCTTGCTACTCATTGTCCTATTATTAGTTCCGATTATTTCTTTATCCTTTTTTATTTTATTTACATCTAATTCGGGTACTTTTAATTTCGCCTCTAAATCGGCCAATTCTTTCTTCTTCCGTTCTTCTAATTGTTCGTATTCATAATAACTTACCTTTCTACATTCCTTGTTATACAAATCCTTAAAAGTCTTCTTTTCTGATTCCACACCACTTTCCATTTTGCTCTTATAGTCTATACATTTATCCTTAGTACCTATAGTTCCATTAAAGCCAATTCTCATTGACGGCCACATATGAAAACTAATAGGATATATTCGCAACTTATCGGTCAATATTTTTACAGGATTTGATTTAACACTATTCATATCGCGATTTGCTTCCATTTTGTCGCCGTAAGATTTCCACACATTAGTATATGGGTCCATATACTCAACACGATATTCCGTCGTCCATTGTGGTGTATCTCCTCTACCCCTAGTTTCAATACTCTTTATATTATATAAATTATCTAATTCAGCCTCTATATAATACTCGTTACGAGTATCTTGTAAGGCACACCAACCTTGAACAGAGTTTAGGTTAACATCCTTTATACTACACGTTACATGTGTGCCATTACTTCTAAATTCCCTAACCTTTACATTATCTTTACTAACAGGAACTTCTATAACCTTAACACTGACAGAGGGCATAAATAGAGTATTTCTAGAACTATCCTTACTACTAATTTCAAATCCAATAATATTCGCCTTTTGGGATGTTAGTAATTCCCACGACAAATTCTTCCAACCATCACTACTATTAACCACTTTCCAGTCACCATTCCAATTATTAGTATAGGGACGGATACTAGTACCACTATTATTACTAGTCAGAGCCCAAATAGATATGTTGTAGTTCTGTTTTTCTATTAAATCTAGGCTGGTTTCTAATTTACCACCAAGGGTACTAGTTATAGTAGTACCGCCATAGGTTTGGGGAGGGCACTCTTCATTTTGTCTAACTTTAGTTAGACCTATAACTCTCCACATTTCTAGACCTCTAACTAAGTTATTAGGAACTGTAGTAGTTGTGCGTGTTTCCTTACATGACTTCTCGGGACTAGTAGCTTTCATTCTATCTACTATTTCCCCAGGAGTCATAGCTTTACTAATATATTCTAAGTTTGCTGTTTTGCCATTATAGCCACCAACTATATGTAAATAAAAGTCACCATTAGTGTGAGGAATGCCAGAAAAGTTATACTCTTCCGAAAATTGGCCATTTACATAAAACTTCATGTTTTTCTTGTCAATAACAATAGCTATGTGATACCATGTATCTAAATCAAAAGTAAATTTAGTAGCCATTATACCATCATTAACACTATTAGAAGTCTTAGAACGAATATGTAATTTGCGTTCATCCGGTCTTATCCAAAGGCCAGGATTTCTATCAGTGGCAGTACGGTTACCATGATTGAATATGTTTTTCCATTGTCCACTCCTATATTTCATATCATGTACATTAAACCACAATAAATAGGTGAAAGAAGGGCCTGTTATTTTAGGAACACCCCTCATTTCCTTCTCAGTTTTACCATCTAGTTCACCATTAAGAATAGTTTCCATATTAATATCAACTAGGACTTTTTCGGTATACCACTCAAAAGCCGGACCGTCAGAACGATTTGCTACTACAACCAATGCGTCATCACTAGTATTAGCCCCTTCCACATTCATAGCTAGTTCACCGCTTGTTATATGACCATTTACATCAAAGTTCCACATTTGTTTCTTTTTATCATCTAGAGGCTCTAGTATAACTCTAGAACCATCACTAGAAATAGTTAGGTACTTATTGGTGGCCATATTTCTAAAGCGGCCATTTTCTACCGTCCAAAGCTGGGGATAGTAATCATCACCCTTTTTAATATTAACGGTTAGGGATGTTTCTATGTCTCCCTTATAGGGTTGTAGTGCCATGTTACTAAGCTTACTAACAAGCCTAATATGTTCTGATTTATGCTGAGTTTCGAAAGACTCACTTATAGCGTCTCTACCTAAATAGAGCAAAACTCCTATAATCAATAGGATAATAACAAATTTATACATAGTTACTTTAGAGTTAGAAAAATATTCCACTTATTGTATATATTTGTTTTATTAGTTGTTTAGTTGTAATAGTGGTGGCGACAAACGGCTTCATAAATACCATCACTACCTACTAGTTCCCTCTCTTTAGACTCTACTAGCCTCTTAGAAAAGCAGGCTGGTGTACCATCACCACACATTTTACACAAGGCATTAAGTTTAGTAATACCCTCAGAGTGCGGAATGAGTCGTACAATATTCTCAAATGGGTTTAGTTGAAAGTCTCCGTCTAAACCACTAACAACTACAATTTTGTTATCGCGGTTGACAGCAGCCAATACAAATTCTACTAAATCCGGAAAAAACTGGCCTTCTTCAATAAATACTATATCAGCCTCTTTGTAATTATCTTTAGTTTCAGAACCGGATAGTTTTGATAGTGGAAAAGCAGTCATAACAGTACGATTGTGGGTTGCGATATTACCCGATTCACTATAACGGTTATCACTAGAATGAGTGTAGACAACAATTTTCTTTTTAAGAACCTGATACATTTGAACACGCCGCATAAGCTCCGTAGTCTTACCGCTATACATACAACCAATGATAAGTTCGAGTCGACCCATTTTCATATGAATAATATTGATATTATTTTTTTAAGTTTTAATCAATTTGATTTGAATGATTTGGTACTCCACGGAATTGAATTAAACACAATGAACAAATTACAAATAATACACATGAAAATCACAATTGATATATGTGAAGAAGACGATATAAAATGGCTAGAACCCATGAGCCGAGAAAAACGACTAGATACTATTCGTAATTGTATTACTATTGGCCGTTTAGCCCTGGAAAACTATCAGGTACATGTTGACGCCTCTAAGAATTTCGAGCCGATTATTAGTAAATTCCGAGAAGAGCTAAATGAAACCGTACAAAGGACTCTAGATAGCGTAGGAGAGACTAGAGATGAACTGTGTAAAATGTCTGGTACTATTTCGCAACAGTTAGCGATTAATAATCATACTATGATGGAGTCTCTAAAAAGCCAAAATAGTATTGCTGAACGTATTATTGATCCTATTAGTAACCGTATTGACCGCGTAAATATTGAACTAGAGAAGATTTTTGGTGTAAAAGGTAGTAGTAACGTTAAAGGTAAACTAGGTGAAAGTATTGTAGCTCAACATATCCAGTCGGCCTTTCCAGACTACGAAGTAGCCGATATGTCCTATAGCCCCCACGAAGCTGACTATCATATTACTACAGATTTTGGTAAGGTTTTACTAGAAATTAAGACATATACAGCTAGTGTTAATAAGGAACAAATCGAGAAGCTCTATAATGATATTAATCGTACTGGTATGAACCTGGCGATTTTCTTATCTACAACATCGGGTATTGTAGGTAAAAAACACATCCAATGGGAGATTTATGGAAAGAACCGCTGTATCATCCTATATGTTCCCAATAGTGGCCTAACACAACAAGGTATTGTGTTCGCTATATTATTTCTGAAGGCATTGGTTAGTGCCGGTATTAATAAGGAAGGCGCCAATACCTTTTATAAAAGCGAGGAGGAACTACATAATCTACTAGTTATGTTCGAGGATTTCTATAATGAACTGGAGGCGGTATTGGAACGTCAAGGTAAATTGCGATATGAGATTGGTACCGTGAAAACATCTATTGACCAATTACTAGATAATCTATACAAACATTGTTTCGAACTAGAACTAGACCAACGAAAGGCATTAGAGCGGATGTATGGCCGTATTCGTGAAAAATTGGCACTAAAGGGTAAGAGTTTAGAGCAGTATACTTGGATTAGTGATAGCCTAGAGTTTAGGTTGTTTGTGGATAGTTTGGGTCTTAAAGAGTCGATGGGTACTTCTCTACTACAACTATATGGCTTATTAGAGGAACTAGGGCGATTTAGGGTATGTTATGAGAAGGGCGATAAAGTGAATAAACTAGTGATTGTAGATAGGGAGAGTAGTAACATGATATGTAGTTGCCATGTTGCCAAGACTAAAGTTGATTTAGTTTTTGAACTACCTAAAGACTTTAGCGGATGTATTAGTATCAACCCTAGATACGAGTCTATCAAAGGTTCCGAGATTACTATTAGTCTAGCTAGTACTATTGAATGTAGGGATATTATTAAGAGCAGACTAGGCCTAGCTTAGCACTAAATTGACGAGAGTCTAGAATGTATCTAGTCACATACCCTTCCCGAATACCCGAGAACCATGAACCCGAACTTCCCCGCAACGCCCTACACGGCCTCCGCCATCGCCGCTGTGGCCGACCAGACTGTCCGCCAGTACCTCGGGTACGACAGCTGGCTCTACAACGAGCGCATCCGCAACTGGACGGCCTACCAGTCGTACGTCCAGTACAAGAAGGCGCAAGAAGAGCTGCGCATCCGCATGTTTCGCCAGCAGTACGAGAGCAACATGGCCCGGATCCGTGAGCACCTGCGCTGGGCGGACGAGGCCCAGAAGGCGCGAGAGGAGGAGCAGCGCCAGAAGGAGCAGGACCAGGCCGACATGGAGAGCTACCTCAAGGAGATTGAAGAACAGCGCCAGCTGCAGGAGCTCGAGGCCTATCAGGCCGAGCAAGAGCAGATGCCCGAGGATGACCCCGAAGAGTGGCGCAAGGCGGCCGAGGACTTCGCCAAGAGCTGCCGCGCCGAGGAGCTCCAGGAACGCCGGGCCGCTCGCCGAGAGCGCCAGCGCGAAGCGCGCCGTGATCGCCGTGCCTTCGCGCGGGCAGACAAGGCCCTCGGCAAGCTCATCCTCAATCAAAGCGAGCCAGTGGAGGACGAGGTCTCGCGCGCCGAGAACTACAACGCCAACAAGCCCTCGCGGAGTGTGCGCTATGTCGGCGCGGACAAGCGCAAAGGCCAGAAGTTCCAGGCCCGCCGCCAGTTTGGCAGCGGCTGGGCCAAGCAGCTTGAATAGAGCTGCAGCCTTTTGGCAAGCAGCTTGAATAGAGCTGCAGCCTTTTGGCAAGCAGCTTGAATAGAGCTGCAGCCTTTTGGCAAACAGGTCAAGCGTAAACTGGTTTCGTGTTCAAAGTAAAAATCCTCAAAAGGAATAAAAAGGTGGTAAATCTTAAAACGAAATAAACAGTGTTGGTGTTAAGGGGTATTTACCCCACTTTGTATGGTACCGTAATGCTAATTTGAGGAACAAAGTGACGTTACTTTATGTGAATAAAGGTTAACTTTGGCACTCCACGGTACCTTATAAATTTTTATCTTATCCTATATCATAGGATAAAATGACTAATTTAGAAGCACAAATTCTTAAAGCTACGATATGTACAGACACTATTTTATTTAAACAAACAGCAATTTCAACTAGTGGCGATGTATATGTTACTGGTACATTCACTGGTACATTAGATATTCGCGGTGGTGTAGCACCTATTACCACTATTAGTAATGATGGTTGTGGATTTATAGCCAAATACAATAGCAATCTTACCCCAACTCTCCTAAAATCTATAAATACTAACCCCAAGACTGATGAA
>JACCDM011191575.1_pt1 | contig 12253 bp, 9 predicted proteins | sample 7445851 | NCBI WGS metagenome assembly JACCDM01 (sample SAMN15323438, study PRJNA562643) | freshwater metagenome | isolation source: river surface water | place: USA:Blue River Watershed | collected 2017-08-16
AGGCGGCGACGGAGCTCGAGGCGGCGCGCCTGATGGTCTACAACGCGGCTCGGCTCCGCGACGCGGGGCACGACATCGCGCAGGTGGGGGCGATGGCGAAGCTCTACTCCTCGCAGGTCTGCGAGCGCGTCACCTCGCTGTCCGTCGAGCTCTTCGGTGGCTACGGCTACACCACCGATTATCCGGTGGAGAAGTTCTACCGCGACGCGAAGATCGGCACGATCTACGAGGGGACGAGCAATATGCAGCTGCAGACGATCGCGAAGGGGATCCTGAAGTAGATGCCGAGGACCGTCACCCGCTCGGTCGTGCTGGATGCACCGGCCGAGCCGGTATGGGCGGCCGTGAAGACACCGGCCGCCTTTCGGTTCGTCTCCCGTGGGCTGGTGCGCATCGTCGGACTCGCCGCCCGCGAGTCCCCCTGGCGCGAAGGCGAGACCGTGCGGGGCCTCCTCCTGATCTTCGACCTGCTTCCGGTCTCTATCCATCATCTCACCGTCGTGCGGATTGACGAGGGGCGGCGTGAGCTGCACTCCGACGAGCGTGGGGGGATGATCCATCGGTGGCGACACATCATCCGCGTGACCCCGATCGATGCGGTGCGGTGTCGCTACGAGGATAGCGTCGAGATCGACGCCGGATGGATGACCGGGATCGTGGTCGCCTTCGCCGACTGGTTCTACGGACTCAGGCAGCGGCGCTGGCAGGTCCTCGCACGATCGCTCGCAACGCCTCGCACTTAGCGATCCTCGAGGATCTCTCGGACATCCGGATCGAGCTGCGCCGCCGCACGATCGCGCGTGAGCCAGGAGACGCCGAGGAACACCAGCAGTGATGTCACGAGAGTGATGCCCGTGACGGTGATCCCCTGCGGCACGGTGAGCCGCTTGGACCAGACGAGCCACTCCAGCCCAACCGTGAGCGCGAGTCCGGTCGCGATTGAGGAGAGCGCTCCCTCACGGGTGGCCCCGGTCCAGTTGAGCCCAATCGCCAGAGCGGGAACCAGCGTGGACGCGAAGAGACCGTAGCCCAGGATCCCCAGGAAGGCGACGAGGAGCCCCGCTTGCTGCGCGAGGAGGGCCGCCAAGACCGCGATCACGACGGTCCAGATGCGTCCGACCGTGAGCTGACGAATGGGCTCGCGCCCGAGCGCACGCGGGAGATCATGCGTGAGCGCCGCCGCCCCGATGCTCAGGAATGAATTCACCGTGCTCATAATCGCCGCCGCGACTCCGGCGAAGACGAGCGCCGAGAGCACGACGGGGACGAAGCGGAGGAGGAACTGCGGGGTGGCGTCGTCCGGTGAGGCGAGGGGTGCCATCTCCCCGCGCACCACGAGCGCCTTCACGGCGACGCCGACACCGACGAAAAGCAACTGTGCGAGCAGCATCGCGATCGTCATGAGGACCGGGTACCACTTCAGTCGCGCGAGGTCGCGGAGCATGTAGTACTTGTGCGCGATCTGCGGCTGCCCGAGCGAGCCGACAGCGAAGACGAAGAAGAACGAGAGCGCGGTCATCGCCCCTCGCGTCCCCCACGGTCCGAGGAGCGCGGGGTTGGCGGCCTCGATCGTGCGCGTGATCGCCGGGAGCCCACCACCTGCATCGAGCGCGACGAGAAAGACGGCGGTCGAGGCGACCGCCATCACCACTCCCTGAAAGACATCAGTGTAGATCCCGGCGAGGATTCCGCCGCTCACCGAGTAGGCGAGGGTGACCGCGGTCCCGATCCAGATTCCGGGCCCGAGCCCGGTGGCGAAGAGGGCGTCGATCACCACGCCGAGCGCCAGCGCGTTGGTCGCGACGTAGCCGATGACCCCGGCGAGGATGGCGACGGCGCTGAGTCCCTGCGCGGCCGGCGAGCGGTAGCGCGCGGCGAGCGCATCGGGAACGGTGAGCAGCCCCCGCGCCCGCCCGAGCCGATGCATCCGCGTGCCGAGCACCCAGGCGCCGAGGGTGTTCGTCACGCCCGCGGGCAGAATGATGAACACAGCGGTCATCCCGATGCCGTACACGAGCCCGGGGCCGCCGATGAAGGCGAAGCCGCTCAGCGTGGAGGCCATCGCGGCAATTGCGAAGGGGACGAGCCCGACCCCGCGTCCCGCCACGAAGAAATCGTCGGCGGTCTTCGTGCGCCGCGTGGCCCACACCGCGATCGCCGCACAGATCGCGAAGTAGGCGATCCCCACCAGCTCACGCATCGTTGCGCGGCTCCTCGGCGGGCATCACCTCGGTATCGAAGGCGCGCGCATAGGCGATCGGGAGGACGACCATCGGCATCGCGCCGACGAGGAGCAGGAGGATCGCCGTCGCCCGTGGCAGCCCGAGCAGCAGCGGGCCGCCCGCGACCGGCGGCGGCAGGAGCAGGACCGCGATGAATCCCGCCGCCATCCCACCGAAGACCCATCGCACCGTGCGCGTGAGCACCGGCAGCGCCCGACCGCGCCGGACGCTCGCGAGCTGTGCGAGCCCGGCGAGGACGGCGGTACTGCCGAGCGCCATCAGCATCGGGACCGCGGGCGAGGCGACGCCGAGGAGGACCCCGACGTACGCCGCGACGATCCCGACGAGCCCGAGGACGAGCGCGATCACATCGTCGGCCGGCTCGGTGCGATGAGCCCGTTGAACACCAGCTTGAAGGTGCCGTGTGGCTGCGCCCGGAAGAGCGCCTCCGGCCCGATCAGACGCACGAGCCCCTTGCCGACGCGCGCGTCTGCGGCGGCGACACCGCCCTCGAGGTAGTTCTGGCCCCAGGCCCAGCCGCTGCGGAGCGGCGAGGCACCATCGAACCAGAGGAGCGGAGTCACACCACGCGCGGCCGCATCCGGCGCGAGCCGGAAGACGGGGCTGTTGTCGAACATCACGATCGCCCGGCGGCCCATCCCGACGGCGCCGGCGGCAGTGCTGTCGACGGCGACCTCGAGGAGGGAGCCCGGCACATAGAACTTGCTGCTCCCGAGCTCGCGCTCACCGCCCTCGGGCGTGCGCTCCACCAGGTGGTTCGTGAGCGGCAGGCCGAAATGATCGGCAATGTTCGTCGAGCTCCCGATGGTGATGACGGTGCCTCCGCGCTCCACGAACCGCTTCAGCTCGGGGATGGTACGGTCCTCGGAGATGCTGCCGAGCATCCGGCGCATCTCGGGCGGGAGCCCCTCAGCGGTGGCGCCCGAGGCACCGAGGCCGCGCGGTGCGGGTCCGCCCGCGCGCTTCGCCGGGATGGCCCCGTCGACGAAGACGAGTGCGTCGAACCGCGCCTCGAGGTTCCCCGCGTCGAGGTCCTGCGGGTAGACGACCTCGAAGGGGAACTCGTACTGCTCGAGGAGCCAGCGGGTCCAGCCCGAGGGCATCGAGCCGCCGTACCGGTCCCAGAGGCCGATGCGCATCGCCTTGACCGGCGTGGCACCACTCATGCTGCCGGCCCCGAAGGAGAGCCCGAGCTCGCGCGCGGCGCGCTCGACGATGGGGCGGCTCGTCCCGGAGTTGGCGATGAGCCAGGTGCCATCGGCGCGGCGGGCGACGGAGGCACCAGCCTTGAGGAGCCGGTTCACCACAACGAAGGCGTCGTTGTAGGCAGGCGAGAGGGTCCAGGTGCCCCCAGTCGCGACACGGCCGGCAGCCGGCGTCACGCGCTGCAGCGGTCCGATCCGCTCGAGCGCACCCGACACATCCTCAAAGACACGGTCGAAGCGCACGCCCATCTGCAGGGCGAGGGTCCACCCGGCATTGTCGTACGGCGGGGTGGGCGCGCCGCCCGGCACGCGGAAATCGTTCGGGTGATCCTGCGGCTCGAACATATCGAGCACGTGCGCCCCGAAGGCCTGTGCGGTCTTCACCACGTACGAGCCGGTCGGATAGGTCGTGCCGCCGACGGTGATCGGTGCCGTCGCGCGGTGAACATCGATGCCGTTCTTCTGCAGTGCGACGATGAACTTCACCGCCGTCGGGAAATCAGCCTGATCGGCGGCGAGGACGTAGGCCCGCGGGTCCCGCTTGGCGGGGTCGTTCAGGGCCGCCATCAGCGACTGCGCCGCGGCGCCGGAGCGGGACTGCCCGGCCCCGCCACCACCGGCGAGGAAGTCCATCGGGTCCTCGCCCCCTGCCGTCTGGCCGGCGCGCTGACGGTTCTCGCGCGCGATCTGCGCCTGCAATGCCTCGATCCGCCGCGGCCAGACGGTCCAGCTGTCGCGCTGGCCCTGCAGGATCCGGTCGTTCCCCATCTTCCAGATGTTGAACAGGAAGTGCTCCCGGTTACGGGAGACGACGTCGAGGACCGCACGGTTCGCGGTCACCGAGTAATCAATCGACTGGCGGAACTTCCAGACGCCCGGCCGCACGGGGAGCGGGAGATCGGCGCTCGGGAGCTGGCGGTTCGCGATGAACGGGATCTCGATCGGGGTCGGGTTGCCGATGGTCTCGGTGAGGAGCCCGATCATGTTGTGGAAGTAGACCGTGGTGCGGAGCCCGCCGTTCCACCAAGTGGAGTAGCCGGCGCCGGACCGCATCACGACGCCTCCCTTCTCCTCGACGACGAAGCGGTTGTGCATCGCGCCGCCCACGACGTCGAGCCCCGTCTTGATCAGCGGGTGGATGTTGTAGTTCATCGGGTCGCGGAACGGCGGCGCGAACATCACGGTGCCGGCGGGACCGGTCTGGTGATGGTTGTACATCACCTGCGGATACCACTCCGTGTACAGCACCCGGTTCATGTTCTCGGACTCGGGCTGCGCGGCGAGGTAGAAGTCGCGGTTGTTGTCGTGCCCGATGTACTTCTGATAAAGCCGCGGGATGTTGGTGTTGCGCTTCCGCGGGTCGGTCTCGCGCATGTACCAATCGCTGACCAGCTCCATCCCGTCCGGATTGGCGTGCACCATCACGATGATGAGGTCGTCGCGGAAGCGGCGCGTCTCGGGATCATCCCCCGACACGAGCTGCCAGTTGCTCTCGATGAGCTGCTGGGCGCCGAGCACCTCGGTGGCGTGTAGGCCGCCGTCGATCCAGACGATGCCCTTCCCCTCGCGCGCCAGCTCGCGCGCCTGCGCCGCGGTGATCCCCTCCGCCCGCGCGAGCTGCTCAGCGATCCGCCGGTACCGCTCGCGGTTGCGCAGGTTCTCCGGGCTCGAGACGATCGCCATCAGCTGCGGCCGCCCTTCCGCCGTCACCCCGATCGTGTCGAGGTCCATCCGGTCCGATTCGGTCGCGAGTTTCTGCCAGTACGCAACGAACTTTGTGTAGTTGGGGAGCACGTAATCCGCGCCGATCTCGTGTCCGAAGAACTCGCGCGGCGAGGTCAGGCGGGACTGGGCGAGCGACGGCGCGGCGAGGAGGGCGGCCAGCGCGAGCGCGCGACGGAGGGGGGTCGGGACCATCGGGAGGCTCCGTGACGGAGGAGGGTGGATTCCGGCGTGAATTCTACGCCGCCGACACGACCGACGCTGGGTCGGCCCTGCGCCAGCGCGGGGCCGGTGCGACGGACCGCCCGGGGAGCGATCTTCCGGACTCTCCCTCAGCCCCGCCCCGCCGATGCGCGCGCTCCGCTTCCTCCTCGCCACATTCACCCTCCCCCTCGCCGCGCAGATCCCGACGGCGGAGTTCGCGGCTCGGCGCGACGCGCTCGTGGACGCACTGCCCGACGGCATCTTCCTCGCCCTCGGCGCGCCCGCGCCCGTCCCGGATTTCATCCCGTTCCATCAGGATCCCTACCTCTTCTATCTCACCGGCTTCGACGAGCCCGGGGCGGCCCTCGTCCTGGTGAAGCAGGGACGCGAGCGCCGTGCGTTGCTCTTCGTGGAGGGGAAGGACCCGGCGCGAGAGGTGTGGACCGGTGAACGGCTCGGCGTCGCGGGGGTCGCCCCCGCGCTCGGTCTCGAAGGACGCGACGCCGCGAACCTGGCGACCGTCCTCGATTCTCTCCTGCGTCGGGTCCCGCGGCTCCAGGTCACGGGGAACATCGGACGGCAGATGACGGAGCGCTCCGGGCACGACCAGTTCGTGGACGCCCTGCGCGCTGCGACGCCGGGGCTTGAGGTCACCGACGCGCGCCGCACCGTGGACCGTCTCCGCGGTCGCAAGAGCGCCGCGGAACTCGAGCGGTTACGGATCGCAGGCGAGATCTCGGCGCGCGGGCATCTCGCGGCGTGGGCGTCCGTCGCCCCCGGGGTCCCGGAGTACGTGCTCCAGGCGGTGGCCGAGGGGTCGTGGCGACGCGAGGGCGGTGATGGGCCGTCGTACGGCTCCATCGTCGGATCGGGCCCCAATGCGACGACGCTGCACTACAACCGCGACGATCGCATCGCGCAGGCGGGCGAGCTGATCGTGATGGACCTCGCCACCTACTTCGACGGCTACGCCGCGGACCTCACGCGAACCGTACCGGTGAGCGGGCGGTTCTCCCCCGAGCAGCGTGCGATCTACGAGATCGTGCTCGCGGCGCAGCTGGCAGCCGAGCGGCAGGTGCGCGTGGGTGGCCCCTCACGGGCGATGTCGGATTCGGCGTCGGCGGTGCTTGCGGCGGGGCTCACCCGCCTCGGTCTCATCGAGTCCCCGACGGCGACGTACGACTGCGGCAGTGCCGAGCAGCCGCGCGAGTGCCCGCAGCTCTCGCTCTACTACATGCACGGCCTCGGCCACGGGATCGGCCTGCTGGTCCACGACCCGGAGCAGTACACGGTGACGGGGCGTATCGCGGTCGGGAGCGCGTTCACACTCGAGCCCGGCCTCTATGTCCGACGCCAGCTGACGTCGATCCTCCGGACCACGGCGCGCAACGCGAAGCTCATCGCGCGGATTGGGCCGGTGGTGGCGCGCTACGCCGACATCGGCGTGCGCATCGAGGACGACTACCTCGTGACCGAGACCGGCATCGTCCGGTCAACGGCCGAGGTGCCGCGGGAGATCGACGCCATCGAGCGGGCGCTCGCGACACCGCGCACCCTGCCGGACGCCGAGGTGACCGCGCGATACCGGCGGCTCAAGACGGGGCGTCCGACGGCGCCCTGACCCCGCCCCGCTCGCCGCGGCACCAGGTAAGAAAACGCCGGTGCTTGCGCCGACGGGACCCTGCGCCATCGATTTCCGTGACAACGCTCGCCTTCCTCCGCCCCGCCTCCCATGTCGACCACCGCCAAACTCCGTGCCACCGAGAAGAAGCGCCTCCACCTCGTGATGCGGGATGGCGCGGCGCTCGAGGCCGCCATCGTCATCTCCGACGACATGCCGCTCGTTGCCTTCCTCACCTCCCGCAAGGGGGGGTGGATGAATGCGATTGACGCGCGCGACCCGAAGAGCGGGGCCGTCGAGTCGCATCTGGTCCTCCAGACCGAACTGATTGCCCTCGCCTCAGCGCCCGATGCGAACATGGCGATCACCGCCACCACGGGCACGGCGAGCACCACGCGTCAGGTGGAGGTCAGGCTCCTCGGCGGACAGACGCTGCAGGGAACCGTAGCGCTCGCGGCGGGTCAGCGGCTCAGCGACCTCCTCGCGCAGTCGGGACGCTTTCTCGGGCTCTCCAAGACGACCGTGCTTCCGCCGGGGGTCACCCTCGGCGACGTCGCGGTGAACACCGGGGCAATCCGATCGGTCGCCGAGCGACGGGCCTAACCGATGCGTCCGCTCCTGCTCGCCATCGCCCTCATCGGCGTCCCGTTCAGTCCGGCCGACGCGCAGGGTGCAGCGCCCGTCCGCTACGAAATCCGGTTCCCCGACCTCGCGCACCGTGAGGCCGAGGTCACCATCCGCTTCGTGGAACTCGCACCCGGCCCCCTCGTCGTACGAATGGCCCGCAGCTCACCGGGACGATACGCGCTGCACGAGTTCGCGAAGAATGTCTATGCCGTGCGCGCCACGACGCCTGAGGGAGCGCCGCTGGCCGTCTCGCGACGCTCTCCGCACGAATGGAGCATCACCGGGCATCGCGGCGCCGTGACCCTCCAGTACACGCTCTTCGCCGACCGGGCGGATGGCACCTACGCCGGGGTTGATGAGACGCGGGCGCACCTCAACATCCCAGCGACCTTCGCGTGGGCCCCGACGCTCGCGACGCACCCGGTGGAGGTGACGTTCCGACGCCCCGATCCCACCTGGTCGATCGCCACGCAGCTCGAGCCGACCACGGACCCGGAGACATTCCGCGCGCCACACCTCGCGTACTTCATGGATTCCCCGACGCATCTCGGGCGGCTCGATGTCCGCTCCTGGACCGTGGCGAGCGGGGGCTGCACGCAGACGATCCGCCTCGCGGTGAACCATGAGGGGACCGCCGAGCAGGTCACCGCGTACACCGCGCTCGCGCAGCGGGTGGTGACGGAGGCGGGCGCGATCTTCGGTGGACTCCCCCGATTCGACTTCGGCACCTACACCTTCATCGCCTGCTATCGGGCGACCTGTGCCGGCGACGGGATGGAGCATCGCAACTCCACCTCGCTCACCGCGTCGGCCTCGCTCGCGCAGGCGCAGCTCGGACTCCTCGGCACGCTGTCGCACGAGTTCGTCCACGCGTGGAACGTCGAGCGGCTGCGGCCCCGCTCGCTCGAGCCGTTCGACTTCACCGAGGCGAACATGAGCGGGGAGCTCTGGCTCGCCGAGGGGTTCACGAACTACTACGGCACCCTAGTGCTCGCGCGCGCGGGGGTCGTCACACCGCGGGAATACGCCCGTCGACTCACCGGCGCGGTGAACGCGTTGACCACCACGCCGGCGCGCCGCTTCGGCGGAGCGGTCGCGATGAGCCAGGAGGCGCCGTTCGTCGACGCGGCGGCCGCGATCGACCCGAACAACCGCGCGAACACCTTCCTCTCGTACTACACCTATGGCGAGGCACTCGGGCTCGCACTCGACCTGACCCTCCGCGGACGCCCGTCGCCCCGGACGCTCGACGACCTGATGCGGATCTTCTGGGCGCGGCACGGCGAGGGGCAGACACCCGACCTCGCCCCGGCACGCCCGTACACTCTCGCCGACTTCGAGGCGGCGCTCGCGACGGTCACGATGGACTCGAGTGCGGCGCGCAGGTTCGTGGAGCAGTACGTCATCGGTGGAGCCCTGCCCGACTACCCCGCACTGCTCGACCGGGCAGGCTTCCTCGTGCGACCGGCGTTCGCCGGACGCGCCTGGATGGGTGAGGGGCGGCTCGCCGCCACCGACGCCGGGGGCGTGACGGTGGGTGCCGCGCTCATCGGGACCCCGCTGTACGAGGCCGGGATCGCCACCGGGGACCGCGTCCTCCGCATCGGTGACCAGGCGATCTCGACCCCCGCGGATGTCACGGCCGCGCTCGCGTCGCGCGCGCCGGGGGACCGCGTCACCGTCACCTGGACCGGCCGCGGCGGGGAGCGTCGGGCTCCGGTCACCCTCGTCGCGCATCCCGCGGTCGAGGTCGTCGCCTACGAGGACGCGGGGCGGACGCCGAGCGCGGCGCAACTCGCCTTCCGTGCGCGCTGGCTCGACGCCGCGGCTCGCTGACCGTTCGCTCGTTCACCACAACATCCCAGCCATGATGCCGCTCTCGAATCGCCGCCCGTCCCTGCGCACCCTCGCCTCGGCGCTCACGTCGATCGCCCTCGCCGGCGCGCCGCTCGCGGCGCAGGCGCCAGCCGCGGAGCTCGTCGTCACGAATGCGCGCATCTACACGGTGGACGGCGCCGTGCCGATCGCCGAGGCGCTCGCGGTCTCGAACGGACGAGTCCGCTTCGTCGGATCCGTGCTCGGGGCGAAGGCGCTCACGGGACCGTCGACGCAGGTGATCGACGCCGGCGGCCGCACGATCATCCCGGGGATGACCGACGCGCACGGGCACGTGCTCGGCCTCGGGCTCGCGCTGCGGAACGTCGACCTCGTCGGCACCACGTCGTATGACGAGGTCATCGCGCGGGTGGTTGCGCGGGCGCGCACCACCCCGAAGGGGGAATGGATCCTCGGGCGTGGCTGGGACCAGAACGATTGGGGCGACACGCGCTGGCCCTCGCACGAGGCGCTCTCGCGCGCGGTGCCGGACCATCCCGTCTGGCTCGAGCGGGTCGACGGGCACGCCGGGCTCGCGAACGCGATGGCGATGCGCCTCGCCGGCGTGACCGCCGCATCGACGGACCCAGAGGGGGGCCAGATCGTTCGCGACGCGCAGCGGAATCCCGGTGGCGTCTTCGTCGACAACGCCCAGCGGCTCGTCGAACAGGGGATTCCCGCCATCACGCGCACCCAGTCGAAGGACGCGATTCGGGCGGCCATCGCCGAGATGCATCGGTGGGGGCTCACCGGCATCCACGACGCGGGGGCCAGCGCGCAGACCCTCGAGCTGTACGAGGAGCTGGGCCGTGAGGGGGCGCTCCGCATCCGGCTCTACGCGATGATCTCCGACCACGCGCCGACGCTCGAGGCCTGGTTCCGCCGCGGGCCACAGAGCGGACTCTACGACGGCACTCTCTGGGTGCGGTCCATCAAGCTGTACCAGGACGGCGCGCTCGGGTCGCGCGGCGCGGCGCTGCTGGAGCCCTACTCTGATGATGCCGCGACGAGCGGGCTGCTCGTCTCGGCCCCGGCGCACATCCGTGAGGTCGCAGACCGCGCGCTACGCGCCGGGTTCCAGGTGAACTCCCACGCGATCGGCGACCGCGGGAACCGGCTCGTGCTCGACGCGTACGCGGCGGCGCTCGCGGCGCGCCCGACGGCGGATCACCGCTTCCGCGTGGAGCACGCGCAGATCCTCCACAGCGACGACATTCCGCGCTTCGCAGCGCTGGGCGTGATCCCGAGCATGCAGGCCTCGCACCAGACGAGCGATATGTACTGGGCCGGGACGCGGCTCGGCGACACGCGCCTGCGCGGGGCCTACGCGTGGCGCTCGCTCCTCGACGCGGGGAGCATCATCCCGAACGGATCCGACTTCCCGGTCGAGTACGTGAATCCGCTCATCTCCTTCAAGGCGAGCGTCTCGCGGCAGGATGCGCGCGGCTGGCCCGCCGGCGGCTGGTACCCAGAACAGCGGATGACGCGCGATGAGGCGCTGAAGTCGATGACCCTCTGGCCCGCGTACGCGGCATTCCAGGAGCAGGAGCTCGGCTCCCTCACCGTCGGCAAGCGCGCCGACTTCGTCATCCTCGATCAGGACATCCTGCGTGTCCCCGATGCCCTGCTGCCGCGGACGCAGGTCGTCTCGACCTGGGTGGGCGGCGTGCGGGTGTACGAGCGGCGCTGACCCGTGCCCACCATGCGCGTCGTCTCCCTGCTCCCGGCCGCGACCGAGATGGTGTCGGAGCTGGGGGCGATCGATCTGCTCGTCGGTGTCACGCACGAGTGCGACCACCCGGAGGCGGTGCGCCATCTGCCGCGGATGACCGCGACGGCGATCGATGTGTCCACGGATGCCGCGGCGGTCGACGCGCAGGTGCGGGCGGCGGCGGCCGCCGGGGCCCCGCTCTTCGCGCTCGATGCGGTCGCCCTGAGCAGCGCACGACCCGACGTCATCCTCACCCAGGCGCTCTGCGACGTCTGTGCTGTCGCTGAAGGCGATGTACGGGCAATTGCCGCGCAGTGCGACCCAACCCCGACGCTGATCACCCTCTCCGCGACGACGCTCGACGGTGTCCTCGAGGACATCGCCCGGGTCGGTGCGGTGATCGGTCGCGACGGCGCGGCCGCCGTATGGCGCGAGTCAGCGACCGCACGGATGCAACGGGTCCATGAGACGCTGAAGGCGGCGCGTGCGCCACGGCCACGCGTCGCCGTGATCGAGTGGGGTGACCCGCTCTACGCCGCCGGCCACTGGACGCCAGAGATGGTACGCCGCGCCGGCGGGATCGACGTGCTCGCGAACCCGGGGGCGCACTCGGTTCCCGTGGCACTCGACGCAATCCGCGTGGCCGACCCCGAAGTGATCATCGTCGCGCCCTGCGGGTTCGTCCTCCCACGGGCGATCACGGAGGCGCACCGCCTGCGCGATCTTCCCGGATGGGCCTGGGCGCGCGACCGCCGCTGGGCGGCGCTCGACGCCAACGCCCTGCTCAGCCGTCCGGGCCCACGCCTGATCGACGGGATCGAGGCCATCGCGCACGCGGTGGCCCCGACGCTCCTCCCGTCACCGCCGACCGACCATCTCGCCCTCCTCTCCTGACCCGACCGATGCTGACTCCCTCCGCCGTCGCCTTTCTCAAGCGTCTGCTCGATACCCCCGGTCCCTCCGGCTACGAGGCCGCCGCCGCCAAGGTCTGGCGTGACGAGGCCGCGACCTTCGCCGCCGAGGTCACCGCCGACGTCCACGGCAA
>JACCDM010355347.1_pt1 | contig 12252 bp, 8 predicted proteins | sample 7445851 | NCBI WGS metagenome assembly JACCDM01 (sample SAMN15323438, study PRJNA562643) | freshwater metagenome | isolation source: river surface water | place: USA:Blue River Watershed | collected 2017-08-16
GAAAAGCTCAACAAGAAATCATCAAATGCAATCCGAAACCGGGAGGAACAGCTGAAGAGGATGATTCATTGGGTTCCATCATTCCCGATTTCATCATCCACATCGATCAAGGCGAAATCAGCTTGAAATTAAATGCCAAGAATGCTCCCGAACTTCGGTTGAGCAAAGACTACCAAGAAATGCTCAAAGACTACACCAAGCAAGCCGAGAGCGATAAAAAGGTGAAAGAAACCTTGGTATTCATCAAGAGTAAATTGGATTCAGCCAAATGGTTTGTGGATGCCATTAAGCAGCGACAAACAACGCTTTTGACTACCATGGACGCTATTATTCGCCATCAAGAAGCTTACTTTTTATCGGGGGATGAAACCAAATTGAGACCTATGATTTTAAAGGACATCGCTGAGGAAATTGGCATGGATATTTCGACCATTTCCCGAGTAGCGAATTCCAAATTCGTTCATACTCCATACGGCACCTTCGGCTTGAAGCATTTCTTTTCGGAGGGAATTATGACCGATTCGGGAGAAGAAGTTTCAAGTAAGGAAGTGAAGAAAATACTTTCCGACTGTATTGAACAGGAAGACAAGCGCAAGCCGGTGAGCGATGACAAGTTAACGGACATTTTGGTAGAAAAGGGGTACACCATTGCGCGCAGAACCGTAGCCAAGTACCGAGAGCAACTGGGAATTCCTGTTGCGCGCCTTCGTAAAGAGATTTGATGAATCGGTTTTATTACATCTGTTCCTTGTTATTTCACCCGTTGTGGATTCCAACTTGGGTACTTATAGTTTGGTTTAATGAATTTCTATCCGATCGGTTTGGATTTTTCAGTTCAACGTTTGGGATCTTTTTGGGGTATGAAGTTGGATTTGTGGTCGTGATTCCGTTGTTGGTATTTTTATCAACCCGACTTGGAAGAAAAACAGATTTTGAGATGGAAGACGTTTCAAGTCGGGTTTGGCCCTTTTTGATTGGAGGAATTTTTTGGTTGGGTTACACCTTGAATTTAAAGGATCAGCTTGGACCGATGGCCGATTTGATTTGGTTAACCACTGGAAGTGGGGGTGTTTTGCTTATTTCTCTTGCTTTTTTTTATTTCAAGAAAATCAAAATTAGCGCACATGCTTCCGGTTGGGCAATTTTACTCCCCATTCTTGTTTTCAATCATACCCTTCCCTTAGAACTTCGTTTGGGATTAACGATTTCCATCATTTTAATCGGTGGATTTGTTACGGGAATTCGATGGATTTCTGGAGCGCACCGATGGGATGAGTTATTGATTGGTCATTTATTGGGTCTTTTTGTATCTACTTCATTTATTCAAATTATTACCTTATCATGAAGAATTTTCTTCGATCATTCATTGAGGCGGGCATCACATCTGATACTGCCCGTGAAGACGCTTTGGAAATCAGAGCTACCAACATGATGACCACCTATTTATCGATGTTGGTGTATCCTTTGGTGGTGTATTCTTATTTTGAATTTCCGGGAAAAACATATTGGATTCAATTGCTCTTTCTCGCCTCTTTGTATGGGTTAAGCCCAATTTTCAATCATTTTAGGCTCCATACCTTGGCGAGAACATTTTCCGTATATGCAGGTTTATTGGCGGTTTTGTGGGGTACTTGGTTATTTGGATTTGACACCGGAATTCAGTTTTTATTTTTTGTAAATGTGGTGAATGCGTTCATGTCGTTCCACTTTGCACACCGCTGGAAAGTTGCTGCCATCATCATTTCTATCTTTTTGGTGTATCTTTTTTCTTGGTACATCTACGAAAAGTATGGTGCAGAAGTACCTTTAAACTATCATCAAAAGCAAACGTGGAGTGTCTTTTTCTGGGTTTTAGGTTTCGCTGCAATCCTTATTTATTCATTTTTTTCGCTTCAGGTTGTGCGAACAAAAAGTAGGATTCTCTTGCAACATCAATCCAAACTTGAAAATCAAAACATCGCTTTATCCAAAGCGAATAAGGAATTGGACTATTTTTTCTACGCCATTTCACATGATTTGAGATCGCCTCTAACCTCTGTTTTGGGATTAATTGAATTGATGAAAATGGAAGATGATCCCAAAACCATCAATAATTATCTGAATTTGCAAGAATCGTCGATTCGAAAAATGAATGATTTCATTTTCGACATCATTCACATTGCAAAGAATGCGCGACAAAAACTAGAATCGGAACAAATCAACTTTCAACAACTTGTAAGTGATATCCTTTCACAACACGAATTCAATGAAGACTCTCAAAAAATTGAAAAGGTTATTCATATTCAAGAAAATACTCCATTTTACTCAGACCCTACTCGATTAAAAATCATCTTGAATAATCTTATTTCCAATGCCATTCAGTATTCCAATACGACCAAAGAATCGCCTCAACTGAAGATTGACATTCAAAATTCATCAAATCAATCAAAAATTACGATCTGGGACAATGGCTTGGGTATTCCAGAAGAATTCCAAAAGAAGGTTTTTGAAATGTTCTTTCGAGGAACCGATGTAAAGCCCGGAACTGGATTAGGTTTGTACATGGTTCATGAAATTGTAATGAAATTAGGAGGGACGATTTCACTTAAATCTGAACTGGGCAATTACACTGAATTTACCATTGAACTTCCACAAATTAGGTAATACTCCCATTTTTTTTTGTAGCTTTGAAAAAAATTTTAAACATGAAAACTTTATTCATTTCTATTTTTTCATTGGTAACCTTACTTTCTTTTGGACAAGAAATGACCAAGGAGGAGCGCAAAAAGATCAAAAAAATGTCGGTTGATGAAGTAGCTGCTGTTATTAAAAATCTTGAAAGCAAGTCCAATGATTTAAAAAAATGTTCTACAGAAAAGGATGAAATGCAATTGTTGATGAACAACATGAGCAATGAATTGAATAGCAACAAAGCTGAAATGGATTCTTTGAAAAAGCTACTTATTGTTCAAAAAGAGCAGCAAGAAAAACAAGTTTTGGAGGAGGCTAATTCAAACCCAATTAAAGAAAAAACAGGACTTTACTTTAAGGTTCAATTAGGTGCATACAATCAATATCGCGCTAAGGGCTTAGGCAAATCAGAAATCGAAACTGAAATGGTTGAAAACCAAATCAAATATGTTTTGGGATATTTTACGAAAATTAACAAAGCCGAAGAGTTTCGCGATGAGCTTAAAAAACTAGGATTGAGTGACGCTTGGGTAGTTTGTTATAAAGATGGCAAACGAATCAGCCAAGAGGCCGCTGAAGCAGAAGGAGTCACATTCAAAAAATAAACTAAAAGCCGCTTTTCAGCGGCTTTTTTCTTGTCCATTTTGCAAGAATTTAATCTATTTATTTCCACAATTCGATCGCCAGAAAACGTTTAAAGAGGTTTATTCTTACCTTTAGATTTCCATGAGACGTATCGCTTTCCTTGTATTTTCAATTTTTCATTTGGCCGGTTGGGCTCAAACGAATCTTCCGAAAAAGGTAGATAAAATCTATCAAAAAGCCATCAAAGAAATTAACGCCAATCGGTATCCTGAAGCTATCGTACTTCTCGAGCAAGTCCATAGTTCCAATCCCGAACACGTCAATTCTCTACTTTCACTGGCAGATCTATATTTCCAAACCGGAAACGATTCCATGGCGTTGGTGTCTTACGAAAAAATCAAAAACTTCCAAATTTCTACCTATTACAAATCCTACCTCAATTCTGGAATTTTAAAAATGCGGAAATCCGATTATTACGGAGCTCAACAGGATTTTCAAAAACTTCTCACCTTTAAAAATCTTTCCTATCAAGCTCACCAAGATGGGAAGATGTACCTTGCAGATTGTATCTTTTCTTTGGACGCTCTAAAAAGGCCATTTAACGTTTCAATAAAAAACCTAGGCGATCAAATCAACACCCCTTACTATGAAAACCGAGGATGGTTGGATGCGTCTGGGCAACAATTATTTTTCACCAGAAGAGGAGTTAACGACGAGGATATCTTCATTTCAAGGAGGAATAGTGATGGAAGTTTCGAATTGGCAGAACCCGTTTCGCTAGAAATCAATACCACCTCCAATGAAGGTGGTAGTTCGGTTTCAGGAAATGGCAAATTGTTATTTTTCACCGCCTGTGATCGAGCTGATTCTCGGGGATCGTGCGACATCTATGTGAGTGAAAAAATGCCCAATAACCGATTTGGGAATCCGAAAAACTTGGATCCTATCATCAATTCTCCTTGGTGGGAATCCCAACCTAGCATCAGCTCCGATGGGAAAACGATGTATTTCCTTTCCAATCGCCCCGGCGGCTATGGAGGTTGGGACATCTGGAAAAGCGTTCACTTGCCCGCTGGATGGAGCACCCCCGAAAATTTAGGACCAACCATAAACACGAGGTATGATGAGGCTTCTCCTTTCGTACACCCCGATGGACAAACCCTTTATTTTGCTAGCGCCGGACATCCTGGATTCGGAGGCAAAGATTTATTTGTATCCCATTTTACCGATTCGGGTTGGACAAAACCCTTAAACATGGGATCACCCATCAACAACGCCATGGATCAATCGGGAATTTGGATCAGCACCGATGGAAAATCGGGAATTCTCACTTCCGATGATGCCCCGTCCTTGGGCAAAACCGATCTATTTTCATTTGAAGTCCCTGAACCATTCCGACCTTGGCCAACCCAGTGGAATCGCTTTCAGTTTGTTGATGCCCAAACCAAAACGCCAATTTCTGTTCATTTAATCATTAACAATCCAGTCACAAGAACCAACTATTTCAATGACTTTACCCATCCCAATGGTGGTCCCGAAATCATTTGTGTTCCTTCTGAAAAAACCTTTAGTATTCATGCCGAGGCTCCGGGTTACATCTTTTTCTCTGGTCAGTTTTCGCCAGCACAAACTGAAATGACAATTGCCTTGGAGCCTATCAAATTAGGAAAAATGGTTTCTCTTGCCAATATCTTTTTCGACACCAATTCCGACAGCATTTTACCTTCTTCTGATTCTGAAATTGTGGTACTAGCAAGATTTTTAAAGTCAAACCCCCAAATTAGAGTGGAAATTCAAGGACACACGGATGCTGTTGGAAAGAAAGATGCCAATCAAAAACTTTCCGAAAAGAGAGCAAAATCGTTGTTTTTAAAACTCCGACTTCTAGATGTCCCATTCAACCAAATTGAATTCAAAGGTTATGGCGACTCCCAGCCCGTTTCGGATAACGGAACAGAACTTGGTCGTTCCCAAAACCGAAGGATCGCCATTAAAATTGTTCGGATTAATCCATAGTTAAGGCGATTCCATGGGTTTCAATCCAATCCAACATCTGAGCATACGGATTTGAATCCTTTAAAAACTGTCGATTTCCCAAGAGTACAAATTGTTTTCGCGCTCGAGAAGCTGCGACCAGTAGTTTTCGATCTACCCCATTTTGCTCTGTTGATGTGAATGCCTCCAAATAATGCGCTCCGTTGATGCAGGTAGAAAAGAAAATATAATCGGCTTCGCTCCCTTGAAATCGTTCTACCGTATCAATGGCGATGAGTTTTTCAATTTCTTCTTCCATGTTCAACATCGACCTTTGTTTGCGAATAGCATCTTTAATTTCCTCAATCTGAGCCCGCCAGGGGGTAATGATTCCCATGAAATCACCCCATAGCATTTCAGGTTCTTTTCGGTGATGGATTTCCAAAACAATTCTAGCGATATCTTCGGCTTCGGATCGATTAATTTTCCCCCGATCGAGATTCCGATTTTCAAGAAACACCATCCTTTTTTGATGCGTTATATTTCCCCACCAGTCATCAAATAACCACCCTAACCTTTGCGGTTCGTTTCCAGCTTGGAGTACCGTAGGTAAATAATGGTTGGAAAGAGAGCTGGCGATGTCTTCATGCATTCGAAAGTGGGTATCCAACGTCACCAATCCGTTCCAACCGTTTCGATCATTCAAGAACCAAAGTCGTTCAAAAAGGGAATCAGTCCAGCGACTAAACAATCCCAATTCTTCCATTTCCTCCATGGCTCCTCTAATCGCCGAGTTTTGAATACCCTTCAGTTTGGATATATCATTCAATTCAAAGTCCTGAGAAAGAACTGGAGGAAGCTGTTGATGATCACCAATCAAAATAAATCTTTTGAAAAGGGGAATTACCCCTGCCAATTGACTCTCGGTTACCTGACTGGCTTCATCAACAATTAGGTTTGGGATTTCTCCAGTAATGGATAAAAGATCAGGAAATCGTGCTGTAAAAGACGCAATGGTAGACAAGAAAACCGATGATTGTTTTATCGCCTCTGAATAATCTTTGATCGATTCTATATGATCGGTTTCTTCTGTTCGAAGTGAAAAATAAGGAATGTTTTGTGCTTTGAATTTCTGAGCGATTTCTTCTACAGCACGATTGGTAAATGCCAAAACAACGGTCTTGTCGCCTCGAGCTAAAAATTTCCGAACAATGCGGGTTAGCACCTTGGATGTTTTTCCCGTTCCAGGTGGTCCTTGGATCAATAAATAATCATTTGCGGCCTCAGCCATTTCCACGGCAAGTTCTGCCCTATCCACTTGAGAAAAGCTACTGTTTGAGTACGTTGGCTCCGTAAGACCAAGCATATTTTCAATGGTTTTTGTATTCTTAGCCGACGGGAATAGATTGGATAAGGATTTTAGGTTTGCCCAAATGTTACTATCGAGAAAAACCTCTTCGATATTAAACGATGGGATGGATTTCAGGTGCAGATCTGAAAATCGAGGCGCAAGGGTTTGTACTGTTAATTGATGGGCTTCAATACCAGAAACGACACCCCGAAACCATTGTTCTTGAAGTGCAATAGGGGTTCCATCATTTTGGCAAGCCGTGATTTGAACCTGACTTCCCAAGCGAAAGGGATGTGGCCAGCCGTTGTGTTGAAACACCAACTTTTGATCATCAACATCTACCAACGTTGCGGCATGGATCATGGAGAATTTATCCAATTTTTCTTCCACAGATTCAAGCCAAATGGATGCTGCACCTTTGTTTTTTCGATGTAGCCCACTTTGGAAATCACCAAGTTTTAAAGAAAGCCATTCTCTCATTTGAACGCTAAACATTCCCAAAAAATAGGCACGAAGGAAATTGGGTTTTGAAAAAGCTTGAATGGATTGGTAGCCTTCTAAGAATGTGGCAATCTTTTTAATACCGAATGAACTTTGATTCGACTCAAAGGCGGGATCTAATGATTTTAAGGCGCCATGTACTTCTTGCAATTGAAACGAGGCCAGTCGTTTGCACGTTGATAAAACAAGATTCCTGGTCTCGTCGGCTTGAATCAGGTATGGATAAATTTGATCAACGTTGAGATTTCGCAACGATCGATCAGCTGAAGAAGCATACAGAATAGCACCACTCACCGAGGCTTTATCTCCGTAGGTTTGCCGAATTAACCGATAATACAAAATGGTTTGCACTTCGTATTTCAAGTCGATCCACGCTTCCGGCGCTCTTCCCGATTTTAACTCGATGATATCCATGGCGCCGGATTCGTTTTCAAGTAAAAGATCTAAACGGCCCGTAAACCCATCGGCAACGGATACAAAGGTCGGCTCGATACGAATATCATTGCTCCCTTGACGAATACGTTGAACAAACGGAATCAAATTGGGAGCAACAACGTTTTGAATTTTATGAACCAAATCTTTGAGTTGACTCTGCTCAAAAAGAGCCGACTGCAGTTTGTTCTTGAGTAAAGATTTACGAATGGTCTGTTGGATCCACTCCGAGTCATACCTCCCCGAAACCACCATTTGATCCAATAAATCATTGGCCACGGTTCCAATCAAAAGGTGAATGGAGAAAACCTCCACTTTCAATTTATTCCCAAAAAACGATTTCCAACGTTGGCCGTTTGGGCCAAAAACTTCCGAAATATCCGAAACAGAAAATAAGGCATCTGGGTCCAAAACCATGCGACTATCTGAACTCACCTTCAACACATTGCCATCAACCAAAAAATGAAACAAACTCACTTTTTGCCCTATTTCCAGTAGTGGGAGGTACGATGAAAAATCAAAATAGCCATTTCTTCCAAGCTCTATGGTCCAATTTCTTTGATGAACGTTAGAGTAACCTATGATTTCTGGATGAGTTTGAACGATGGTTAAGCTAAAATTATCAACACTTTCAACTTCATGATCTTTTCTTTCCAAAGGAATTGGAGCACCATTTTGACCCAAGAACCAACCTCCAAATTTCAAAATATTATCCTCCATCCAAGGGAACAAAGAATCCATTTCAAACAAGGCGTTCCAAAGTTGAATGGCATCGGCTTCTAAATTCGAATTCACCTCTTTTTCCTTGATCAAAAACAACCAACGACTGAGTCCACTTCGAAAATTTCGAGCATGCGGTTGGGTTAATCTTTCTAAGAAAAACTCCCATTCGGTTCTCCAGGAAAATGCTCTTTCCCCAGATTCCTTAAATTGTACAAGTCGCTCGTAAGACTGAAGCGCTTTTTTTAAAAAACCATCCTCCATTGAATTCTCCAATCGTATTTCACCGATCCTGTTACTAGGTCAACTCCGCTCCCCCACTCGTTCCGTTCTTTGGAATGAAACACTCCAAATTTGGAGGAAAGCTCCATATTTTTTGCTAAATCCCACTTCACCAAAGCATACATTCGACTGCCATTTCCATACAAGGCCGGAACCGAGAAGTAATACAATAAATCGCTTTCGTAAGCATAAATGGCGGTATTGAATGAAGGGGTTTGAAACCAAGCCCAGCGCAAATTCAACGTGATCGGGGAACTTAATTTTTTGTATTGAAAATCTTGAAAAAGGGCAAATCCGTTCTCTGTATTGGTTTCTTTTTGAAATCCACTCCACTCTAAACGAGTTTGCCACGTAATCATGTCACCGGTAGAAAACTTAGCATTTCCACGAATTCCGTACCTGGAGTAATCTACCAATGGAGCAATTGGTGAAGCCGAAACCGAGCTATTTTCTTGTTTCAATCGGTATCTACCTCTCACATAAAAACTCGATTTCCGGTTGGGTGTGTATTCGATATTAACCAAAGTTTCCCAACCGGAGCTTGGCGCATCAACTCCAAAACGCAACCAAGGAAATACAAATCGATCGATGTAGGATGAAACGGTCCATTTCTTTCTCGGACTTGCTTGAAATCCGAAGTAAAAACCTTGCTCATTGGTAGCTAGTGTATTTTCTGCTATGGCACTTCCAAACAACGAATGGAACTTCGGAGAGAAATTTCGGTACATGGCCGCAAGGGTAAGTCGGGCATCAAGGGGAATGAGAATTCCCTCCGTAACGGCCCAGCCCGAATCGCCATGGGATACTTCCCCCCAAACCAGTAAGTTCTTCACCGTAAATTGGTGATCAAAACCAACATTTAAAATTTGATTCCCTTGAAAATCAAAACGATCGTATAGGGCCGCACTTCTAACAAATGGCTTGGAAAAAGTACTGTGCAAAACGGTGAATCCTATATTCCCAGACGTAAATTTCCACTTGAGATTGCCGCCCATTTGCGTAGTTTTTACCGATTTGCGATCGGCAAGTTCTGAAAGGGTTCGATGATACCCCGATAAATTCAAACCACTGATCACCAAATCTTCACCAATGAACACCGAATCGTTATTGGTTCTCAAATTCGCATCGGAATTTTTTATCGAGGTAAATAGAGACAGCTCCATCGGAATTCTTGGATGAGCAAGAACCATGGCTCCGCCTCGGAAATATTGGGCCTCGTTCGCGCTGGTGTAGGGAACAATCCCTCTCCCTTGCCGCAAGATATTCAAAACAAAAGGCGATTTCCCAAAAGCCAATCCCGACCAAGCGGTTAAACCTTGCCCGAATTGAACGTTATAATCACCAACAATTACCTTTTTCACCCATTTCCTGCCCATCCATTGAACATGGCCTGAGGTGAAATCAAATCCCAATTGAGCGGAATCAAATCGAAAAGCTTCGCCTGGATCGTTTTCGGCTACAAAACCCAGCGTAAGTCGATTTCCGTAGGAATATTTGTACCGAATAAAATTCCCGATCGGAGAACCGAGATACCGTTTTTCGGTGGTATCGGAATATCCAAAAGCGAGGGGCAAATTCGTACGAGAACGAATCATTAGGTCGTGTTTATCGTCGGAATTCTGGGCCATGGGAGTTCCAAGAACGGTTAGGAATGGAGCGAGAAGTTGAGCGGTTTTCAAATCCCAACCGTCGACGGCTTGCAATTCGTACACCGATAAAAATGCACCATATCGATTCCGATGGGCTAAAAATTGTTCAATTTGAATTTCAGAAAGCAACGGAATTTGCTTAAGTTCATCGCGCCCTACCGATTGAAGATCTAAAGGATGTCGCTGCCAATAATCCAACTTGGCAAACAAATCGGTAAAATCGAAATCAGATCCGGCATTTTCAATGATGGCTTGAATTAAGTCTTCGGTAGCATTTTGCGTTTTGGTTTGGGATTGAACTATCAATGAACCGAAAAGGAGGAAAGAAAACAGGATTAATTTTCTCATCTCTTTTCAACAGTTAATCCGATTTGACTTCCTAAAGGGTTCTGATTCAACGCTCCCCAGCCTAGACTAAACTTTCCGGGGGTGTACGAAATACCCAAAGAAATGGTTTGCGGCTTGGATTGAAAACCGAGTTGGAGCGACCATTTCTTTTGAATTTGATACGCCAAACCTAGTCGTGTTTGAATGGAATAAACGGGATCGATCGATACTTCGAGCACCGAACGGCAAAAAGGACCAAAGTGATGTGAAACGGCCACATCGATGGACGGTTGTATGGGCTGGGCGGTATCAACCCACCCTTCGAGGGAACGCAGCGATACAGCCCAATCGGTATTTTTCCCCGTTTTTCCCGAAGCGAATAAACTACCCGAAACATAGCTTTGAGATACGTATCCAGGAATAACGATTTGATAGGCCGACACTCCTACTCCAGCCCAAAAATTAGCATCCAATTTCCTTGAATATGCTGTTTGAATTCCACGTTGAGAGAAATTCGCATTTCCCGAATTCCATCCAAAAATTCCACCTTGTTGCGTTTCTTTTTGAATAAACAGGCCGGCATTGAAATCATTTAACTGTTGAATTCCGTACTTGTTTAAAAAAGAAAAGCCATATTGAATTCCCGAATCAGAACGAAGGGTAGGATTAGAAAATGAACGGGAATAGGTCGATCCAAATTGTTTCTGATTACCCATTCCCCATTGGATTGATTGTTGTGCATAACCGTTTGAAATGGCAAAAAGGAACAAAATGAAAATAATAAATCGATTCATAAATCCAAGATACATGAGCCAGGGCGCATTCCCAAGCCAACGCAAAAGTAGGAGGACACAAACCGATTATCCGTAAATGAAACGGATAAAATAATGTTAATGTTTCTCTGCCATTTCCGGTGATTCTTGTTAATAAAAATCCAAAATCAAGTTGCAATGCCCATTTGAATGTAATTTATTTTCGAAAAAGGTTGTCTTTTCATTCCAACTTCAGAATTCCATTCAGCATAAAAAAATCGAATTAACTTCGCATTATGGATTTGAACGAGCTGAAGGAGTTGGGATTGTTTCTACATTTTTCGGGGGAAGGTGTTGATCATTCTTTTTTGACGGAGCAGGAAGCGGAATTGATTTCAAATCGGCATGCGAGTTACCAGCAAAATTTCATCAGGGGAAGGATTTGTGCGAAGAGAGCGCTGGAAAGCATGGGGTTTAGGATAGATGATTTAGAGTTACTTAGGCTTCCCGACGGACAGGTTTCCTGGCCGGAGGGGGTGGTAGGATCCATTTCGCACACGGATGGTTTTGCCGGAGCCATCGTAGGTTGGAAATCGGATTTTCAAAGTGTTGGATTAGACATTGAAAAGAAAAACAGAGTTCATCCCTCGATTTGGGACCGCGTTTTCACGGAAAATGAAAAAGAAAATTTACTTCAATATTCTAAAGAACTTCATGCAGAAAAGGCTACGGAAATCTTCAGTATGAAAGAGGCTTTTTACAAATTTCAATGGCCGCTTACGAATCGTTTTTTAGGGATGCGGGATGTGGAGTGGGACATCCCACAATTTTTCATCTTTGAATCCATTTCCCTTCCTTCCTACCGTTGTTTTTCGATCTTGGATGAACATCATCAAATCTCCATTGTAGTTGGTTAAAATGTGGATTTCTTTACCCTTGCTCAACCCGCGTCACTTCGTATCTTTACCCGTTAAAAATAACCAATCATGCAGTTTCTCGACTTCGAAAA
>JACCDM011897274.1_pt1 | contig 12221 bp, 9 predicted proteins | sample 7445851 | NCBI WGS metagenome assembly JACCDM01 (sample SAMN15323438, study PRJNA562643) | freshwater metagenome | isolation source: river surface water | place: USA:Blue River Watershed | collected 2017-08-16
TTTGAGACCGTGAAGTGCGACACTTTGATCAGCGAAGCCACTTTCGCCCTTCCCCTGTATCAGTGGCCACCCCTCAGCGAAGTGGTCGACGAAATTTTGGATTGGTGGAACGCTTGTCGCGAGGAAGGGCGAGTGGCGCTCTTAAACGGCTACTCTTTAGGAAAAGCACAGCGCATTCTTGCAGAGCTCAAAAAACGCGTACCCGACGAATGGGCTTTTGTGAGTCCGCCAGTCGACAACATGAATGCGCACTACCGGGCGCAAGGCTATGACTTACTCGAAACCCGTCCCCTCACGGACGCAGCCGGAATCAAAGACTTCGTGGGACGCTTGGTCTTGGCGCCACCGGGAGCGCTCGGTTCCCCGAGCTTACGAAAACTCGGAAAACCTTCGACCGCCTTTGCTTCCGGCTGGATGCAGCTGCGCTCGCGTCGCGGCAGCGCTGCCCAAGAGCGCGGGTTCGTTCTTTCCGATCATGCCGACTGGCCATCGCTCTTACGAACGATTCGCGAGTCGGGGGCTAAAAATGTGCTGACCCATCACGGAAGCGCCCGCACTCTGGCGCGCTACGCACGCGAAGAAATGGGCTTAAATGCTCGCGAACTCTCCGAAGGCAGCCACCGCGAACGTCCCGAGGAAGGCGAATGAAGCGCTTCTCGAGATTCCTTCAAAACTGGGAAAGCATGGATTCGACTCCCGAGAAAGCGCTTCTTCTGAAACGCTACCTCTTGGCGGTCTCAGAACTCGACGCGGCTTGGGCGCTGTTTTGGCTCGCGGGTGGAAAGCTCCGAACCGCAGTTCGCGCCCAAGATTGGCAAGCTTGGGGAAAGTCCCAGGCCAGCCTTCCCGATTGGCTTTGGGAAGAATGCCATGCAGCGACAGGCGACTGGGCAGAAGTCATTGCTTGGACGGGCACATCCGCTTCAACGCCTGAAAACGGCTCTCCCGATGCAAACGCTGCTTTGAGTGAGTGGATGGAGTGGGCCATCGTGCCCTTAGCGAAGCTCTCAGAAGCTCAGAAAAAAGAGCATGTTCTTAGCGCGTGGTCCAAGCTCGGTGGCCCCGAGCGCAGGCTCTATAACCGCCTCCTCGGCGGCAGTCTCAAGCGCGGTAGCCTCGATGCCGCTGTTGCGGCAGGAATCGAGCGGGCTTTCGGTGTGCCGGCGTCGGTCGCAGCCGCGCGCCTGCATAGGCAAAATCTCGGGCCAACTCCCCCGCAAGTCGAATGGCTCCATTCTTTGCTGGCCGAAAGGCGTCCCGGCGAACCGGGATGGGAATGCGCGCGAGAGTTCTCGCCCCTCCGTCCCCTCCTGATTGAAGACCCCTCCGGGCTTGGGCCGAAAGCCTCCTGGCAGGTGGAATGGCTTGCTTCGGGCGAGCGCGTTTGGATCGAGCTTGGTTTAGATGCCGAAATTTTCGTCTGGAGTGAGATAAAAGCACAACGCGAGGTTGAATGCGTCGAGGCGAAAGCCTGGCTTTCCACTCTGCCGCCTCACACGCTTCTTGAAGCCCAGTTCGTGGAAGGAAGCACCGGCGATATACGAATCACTGACGTTCGCGTTCTTTCAGGAGAAGACCTCTCACCCCTTCCCCTGCCCGAGCGAATGAAGAAGCTTTCCGCGTTTCCAAAGCCGCAAAAAGCTCTTCAGCTTTCCTCGCCACTCCCAGCAGAAACCTGGGCCGAAGTGCGAGACCTCTTCCACGCGGGGCCACCGCCGTTGTTTCGTGGACTCCTTCTTCGCCCCTGCGACGGAAAGTGTGAGGCTTTCGAGTGGAAAGCTTCTTCGCGGCGGGTTCGCGCGCTTCTGCTTTACGCGCACTCGCAGGGCGGGCCTTCGGAATTCACTTTCGCAGTTTCTCAAGATTCTAAGTGGGTGGGGCTTGTGAAAACCCGCGAGGGACTCTCAACCCGGCAAATGGAAGCTTTGGAAGCCTGGAGCCGGGAAAACACGGTCGAGCGATTTGGCCCTACCCGACAGGTCCGGCCTGAGCGGTTTTTCGAGATCTCTCTGCAAAGCGTGACGCGAAATTCACGAACCAAGAGTGGGGTGACCGTAGTTGGTGCGCGTGTTGAGCGCGAGCTCTTAGGTGTCACAGAAAGTACCGCAACCTCGCTTTCAGAAGTTCAGTCCTGGCTAGGAGTAGGAAAAGAAGATGGCCGTCCTTGAAACAAAATCCCTGACCCTAAAAAACGGAAAAAATCTGATTCTTCGCACGTGCGAACCCCAAGACGCCGAAGCCTTTCTCGACTACCACCGCACCATTGCAAGCGAGAGTAACTTCACGCTTTTGAATTTAGAGCTCCCACCCGACTTCGCCAAGATGAAGGCCCATTATGATGCCACTCGCGCTCACCCGCGCGACTTACTCCTTCATGCTTGGGACGGCCAAAGGTTAGTCGGGCAAATCAGCCTGCGCCAAGAAAGCCCAGGGCATCCCGTTTTTCAGCACGTGGGAATTTTTGGAATGAGTGTGCGCGAAGAATTTTCAGGTCAGGGACTGGGACGCATCCTGCTCGATTCGATGCACCACTTTTCAGACGCTTCGGGCTACGAGCGCATCGAAGCGCGCGTTCGTACCGAGGACTTGCGGGCTTTGGGGCTTTATCTTCGCGTGGGTTACCAGATTGAGGGCGTACGCCGTGCGATGGCAAAAATTGGCGACAGCTTCTGTGACGAGTATCTGATTGCCCGGCTCAGGCCGAAGATCCTGAAGAACTAAGCACGAACCCCCATCCTCTCTGCTGCCTCACTTCACTTCAAGTCACGGCCAAGGGCCAACAGGCTTGGAGAGGGTCAAACTTCCCGAGTCACTGAACCCGTTCCCCAGGTTCGAGTGCGATGTTCCGGTAGCGCCCGTGTAAGCACCGCTACAGCGAACCGAGCCATCGTTAATCAAAACGCAAACCGAGCTTCCGGCGTTTCCTTCCGCCTGACTCATCTGCGTGACGCCCGTCATCGGCGCGCCACCTACGCCGTCTCGAAGAAGAAAAGTCGGAGTCGAAACATTGGCAGGCGCAGAAGAGTTATTCCCCAGGTGCCCTTTGGAAGCATTCCCCCAGCATTTCACTTCACCGGTGGTCAATATCGCGCACGGGTTTTGCCCTTGCACGAGCGAAGCGGCGTTCGTGATGCCGGTCACCCCACTCGCGGGCGAGCTCGACCGAGCAAAGCCGGTGGTGCCGTCGCCCCATTGCCCTTGGCTGCCATCGCCCCAGCACTTCACGCTTCCGGTTGTACCGGTTGAAAGCCTTACACAGGTGATTTTATTTCCCGCCATCACTTCCACGACGGTGTCGCCTGGGGGCAGGTTGGCTTTCCTGAAACTCGATCGAATCGTCGTCGAGCCCGTATCCCCCACCAAGGTGCCATCGCCCAATTCCCCGTTGGCGTTTGAGCCCGAGCACCAAACTTCAGGAGGTGTATCTGAAGTGAGCAGACACGCATGACTGAATCCTGCGCTCACTTGAGTGACGTTCGTCTTTTCTGGCGTATCGCCGGTGGACACATTCGTAAAGGAAGGCTGAGCAAAGGAAGTGAGCGTTTGTCCGGCTGTTCCCGTTCCGCATCCTGCGCTTGAAGATCCCCAACACCGGACTCGGAAAGCCTGGGGATTCGTAAAAGGGACAACCGCTAAGCCCGCTTGGCTTCCCATTGAAAATGACGCTACGGCAACTCCCCCATTGACCGGGTAGAGTGCGGGAGTACTGACATTCGCGGGCACTCCACTACCCACTTGGCCAAAGTCGTTTTTCCCCCAGCACCACAGATAACCATCACTTTTCAGCGCGCAGTGACTATCGCCATAGCCATAAAGGTCTCGAACATCCGAGAGCCCCGTTACCAGAGTGGGACGAAGGGCCGTGGCCGTCACATTCGCCATTTGACTGAATCCGTTATCACTCCCCCAACAAGCCACCGTCCCGTTCGACAAAAGCGCACAATGGTGGGAGCGCCCTGCCACGAGTTTTACCGGATAAGTCAGCCGCCGGGTGGCCCCGAGAATCGTATCACCTGAAATCGGTCCACCCGGCCAGACCGGCAACTGCGGCAACTGATTCAGCGAGCGCGCTTGAAACAAAGGATCGTAATTGGAATCTAAGTCACGGGCGCGAGCGATTTTTCCTCGCCCGGCTGCAGGCGTACCCGCAAGCGCATTCCACCTGAGAATCACTCGGGTTTGAATCGTAGCAGCTTGGCGACACGCTACCGGCGCAGGATGTGCGGCCGAAGGATAGGCCGGTGTTGTCGGTCGATCACTCGGAGAACGATTGACCAGACTATCGCCTGGGCAGACGGGGTGAAACTGAGTGACGGCCTCGAGTGGACAGAACGAGTCCCTTTGCCCAATCGCGCAGGGAACCCCGTCTAAAGTGTAACGGAGGTTCGTGCCCGATCCATCCGCCATGGGGCCTGCGACAATGACGCTTGGATCGTTTGGGAGCACCAAAGTGAAGTCGTACCAAATGGCAGAATAAGCATCCGTCGCGGACGCGTTCGCCGCATCATAGCTCTGACAGCGCTCGCCCGAGGACGCGCCTAAATTCGTGATGCCTTTGGCCGTCATCTGACTTGCGCAGCTCGAAGCGCTAGCGGCACCTGCAGCCGTGGGGCCGTAGATGCAGTCATAGAGGCAAGTATTATGAAGCGCTGCCGCTGGAGCGGGACTGGCCCAACTACTCTGAAGTGCGCTTTGTAAAACCGCTGAAGGACTGACCGAGAACCCCTGAATATTTCCGAAAAGAAGTTTTCGAGTCGAAGAGACGCGCGCTTCACCCGAATCGACCGAAGCGTCGCGCACCATCTGGTTAAAAAGCGGGATCATCGCTGCGAGCATGCCGGCGAAAATCATCACCAGCATCAAGATGTTTCCTTCTTGAGTTCTTAAAGGTCGAAGAAGGAGATCTCTTGCGGTTCGCGGGCGAGTCAGCCAAGCGAGAAGCAAAATCAAACCAGCCCAGTGAAGGGCAAAGACCGGCGAAGCCCCGGCTCCCCCCTTGCGGCCGCTTCCCCCCGAAATGCGCGACAAACTTCCGCAACCAAAAATCCCGTCTCCCGGTTCGCTCCGAGGGTAAAGGTAAGTGATGCCATCGATATCGTCTTGAGTGAGCGCTAGCTCCTGCGAGCTAGAAGCTGCAAAGTACATCAGTGCGCTCTTGGTCGGCGTGTGCCCTAAGCCCAAAGAATGGCCAATTTCATGAGCGAGAATGACGGCACCGAACTCAGCATTTGAGAACGCGTTGGCAGCATCGTTCGGCGCACTATTCAAAGTCAGAAGCCCCGAAGTCATCTTTCCATCGGCATCCATATGGGCCGGATCATTGTCGAAGGTACCTAGAGCCCCGGTTCCGGCTAGCTGGTTATCGTCACAAATCACCACCAAATCCGCACTCGAAGTAATCAATCCCCCACTGACACTCGCCTCAGTTCCCAATTTCAGCTTTAAGTTAGCCGAGCGCACATCATTCCAGGTGTCCATGGCCTTCTTGAGCAAAATCACGAGTTCTTCCTGCGAAGGACACTCCGTCGTGACGTAATCAAAAGTAATCTCGTTTTTCTGCCTGCCTTTGGTCGCAGAATCGCCATGCGCCGTATTCGCAAGTAACGTGAAGGCCTGCGCTTCCGGCGAAAGCAAAAGGGCGACGGCAAGACAACGCAGCAAACAGGTACGGGAGTGCTGGAAAACATTTTTCTCTCTCACCAGAAATCCACTCCCACGGTCAGAAGCAGATCGGCCGAGCGTTTTCCAGACAGCGGGTTACTGACCTGCGCATCGAGATTCGCTACCCATTGTCCGACTCGCTTCCCAGCCCCAAAACTCACTAGAAATAAGCGAGAAGTGACCGAAGTACTCGGTAACGCGAAAGTCGAAGTCGCGGTGCCGTTCGACTGAGTCGTCGTTCCCCCGTCTCCACTGACCGAATAATTCAGAAGTCCCATTCCGCTCCTCAGCTCCCAGTCGCGCCACTCCGTCCCTAAGTAAGCTTGAAGGACACTCGTGCGACTCGAGGTGAACCCGTCTTCCGATTTGGAACTCAGGGGCTCAATCGCCAAGAGGGCACCGAACCACCACTCCTTGGAAATGAGCTGAGCACCATTCAAGGTGAGAAGCGGACGAATGGGTAAAGCGGATGGACTCCCATCGCTCGCCGTTCTTCCCGCGCGAAGGGAGTCGAGGTAGATGAGCCCCAACCCCACCTCGAGGCGCTTTGAGGGAAGATCGGGCAGTTCGGCTGCTATTTTTCTGCGAACCGTACTCTGCCGGCCGGCGCTTGGGCTGCGCTGACTTTCGTTCTGAGACTCGCTCGCTCGGCGGTAGGCGCGCTCCAGTGCACCTTCAGAAGGCGCGCCTGGATTCCGGCGGTCATCGAGTGCCCGGGCCTGGGTAGCGAACCCTAGTCCGGTCAGAAAGACGAGCCCGACGGCATGAAAAACCCACACTCCCCGCATCTTTCCAGAATACGAAGGGTGAAAATACCCTTCCAGGGGGTAAAAATTACCTGGAGATCGAAGGCTTACCGGGGATAACGGGCGATCCTCCTTGATTCCGGGCCCAAACCCGGGTACCCCCCTTCTCCCGCTTGGGCTTCTGCCTAGCGGTATCTACAAATGAAGTTGAACGTTTATTTAAAGCTTTCGCTGGTCACTCTCGGCCTTTCGGCCCCTACTCTGACGTGGGCCACCCCTTTTGCACGCACCTTGGACTTCCCCCTCATCCAGGAAGTCCTAGCGCAACACGCACCGACTAGCGTCGAGTCGCTTTTAGAGCAGTTGAAGGACCCCGCGCGGACTTCCCTGTCCCGCGAGGACCGCGATGCTTTGTTTCAGAGCTGGGCGGCTATTTACCAAAGCAAAAGCCGCCATCAGGCCTCGATGGAGCATCCTCGGTTTCTTCTGCGCTCCAACAATGGCCGCTTCCTCCTAGCCTTCGCGACGCTTCCCCAAAGCCAACAACTCCACACGGTCGAATTGATCCAACAAAACCCCGTGACTCTGCGCTGGGACTTTGCCGAAATTCAATTCGACCCAAGCGGAAAGGCCCCGGGAAACTTCCGGCCTGCGGGCAGCGGATCCGACGCCCGCGCTTGCACGCAGTGCCACCAAGGACATCCGCTTTGGCACAGTTACCGGCTTTGGCCCGGAGCTTTCAAAAGCAATGACGACGAGACGCGACCTGAATCCAAAGAGGGAATCGCTAAAGAAGCGTTGATGGCGAAAATTGACTCTCGGAAAGAAGCCAGGACCCAAGCGCTCGGGACAGGTCTTTTTTTCCAAGAAGGACCCCCGACCACGAACACGGAATTTAGCATCACCGTTGGGATGGCCAACCTAGACCGAGTGGCAAAACTCTTGGCGCAGGCTCCAAAGTTCCGAAACTACCGCCATGCGCTCCTGGCCGCCTTGCGAGCCAACCCGCAGTGCACGGCCGAACTCGAAAGCTTTTTGCCCGAGTCGGTAAAGAAGGAATCTCATCCCAAGAGCTACGCAAGCCTGCTTGCGGAGACGAAAAAAGCCCACGCCCAGTACTACTCGGACCGAAGAGAGCAGCTCGGTGACAACGCGCCCGATGAGTCGAGTGAGCGCGGCGACATTGAAGCCGAGAATGCTCACCGCATCGCGGGCCTTCGCTACCTAGCCCAAGGCCTGGGCCTGAAGCGGCCGGACGAGCAGCCGGAGAACTGGTCGCTCTCACCCACGCCGAGAGTCTTCGACTTTGAAACGGGCTTGGGCGGGATCGAACACCTGACTTCGCCCTTTCTGAAGGAATGAGCCGAGCGAAAATTCCCGCTCCCCAATCCCCGCAAAGAGACCTGCGAAGCTCTGAAGCAGGCCAGTCTTGGCGCTTTTGCGTCCGCCGCTGCTCCAAAAAAATGACCCAATTACGAGTCGGACAGGTCGCCCTCATCGTCAGAGACTATGATGAAGCGATTGCATTCTATTGCGATAAACTAGGCTTCACACTGATTGAAGATACGAAGCACCTGAAAAAGCGCTGGGTCAGAGTCGGATCGCCCAAGCCCCCGGGTGGAACAGAAATTTTACTTTCCAGAGCCGAGACGCCTGAACAGGCCGCCGTCATCGGACGACAAGCGGGTGGCCGAGTCTTTTTATTCCTCTCAACCGAAGACTTCGAAGCTGATTTCCAGCGACTGAGGGCGGCAGGCGTCAGGTTCACAGAGGAGCCTCGCACCGAGGCGTATGGAAAAGTTGCGGTATTTAAAGACCTCTACGGAAACCGCATTGACCTGATCGGCGCGGTCGGTTCGCGCTGAAAGAAAAGAAGGAGTTCAAGAAACGGGTCCCTTTGCCATCCACTGACAAAGGGACCCGCTCGATCTCACTCTGTTACTCGTCTTTCATCTCGCGCTCGCCCGCGACGAGCGCTGCGCGGTACTCGCTCTTCAGCGTAGCGATAGCTTGAATCGAGATTTTCTTCGGACAAGCGGCGCTACATTCGCCGATGTTCGAGCAGTTCCCGAAGCCTTCCAAGTCCATGCGCTCGACCATGCGCTTCACGCGGCGTGAGCGCTCGACCTGACCTTGCGGCAGCAAGGAAAGGTGGGTGATCTTTGCAGCCGTGAACAACGAAGCCGAAGCGTTCGGGCAAGCCGCCACGCAGGCGCCGCAGCCAATGCAAGCTGCGTTGTCCATGGCAGCTTCTTGCTGCTCTTTGGGCACCAGAATGGCGTTGCCTTCGGCGTGTTTACCGGTCTTCGCCGAAGTGTAGCCGCCGGCTTGGATGATGCGATCAAACGCGCTGCGATTGACCACCAAGTCTTTGACCACCGGGAAGCCCTTGGCGCGCCAAGGCTCCATGGAAATCGTGGCGCCATCGGCGAAATGCCGCATGTATAACTGACACGTGGCCACGCCCTGAAGCGGGCCGTGCGCTTGACCATTGATGATCATGCCGCAGCTTCCGCAGATGCCTTCTCGGCAATCGCTGTCGAATTCGATCGGATCTTCGCCGTGCTTCAGCAAATCCTCGTTCACGAAATCGAGCATTTCCAAGAAGGACATATCCGGAAGGACGTCCTTTGCTTGATAGGTCTTGAACCCGCCCTTGTCCTTCGGGCCCTTCTGCCGCCAAACCACCAGCGTGAGGTTCATTTGTAACTCCTTTGCGCCAAGTGAATATTTTCGAAAGTCAGAGCCTCTTTATGCAGAACCGGACTCTTGTCCGCGCCCTGATATTCGTAAGCCGAAACGTGCGAGAAATTCTCGTCGTCCCGCTTGGCTTCGCCTTCTTCCGTCTGCATTTCTTCGCGGAAGTGTCCACCGCAGCTCTCGCGCCGATCCAAGGCGTCGATGGCCATCAGCTTTCCCAGCTCCATGAAGTCGGCCACGCGGCCGGCCATTTCCAGTTCCTTGTTGAAGGTGCTGTCCTGCGGGATGCGCACGTTTTCCCAGAACTCGTGGCGAAGATTGTCGAGCGATTGAATCGTCGACTTCAACCCCGACTCGTTCCGAGCCATGCCCACGTTGTCCCACATCAGCTTGCCCACGGTGCGGTAGTAGTCCGTCACCGTGCGCTTGCCTTTGGCGCCAACCGTCAGGAGCTTGTTGATCTGGCCCTGAACAGAAGCTTCGGCTTCCGCAAAAGCTGGGTGATCGGTGGTCACTTTCTCAAGTGACGTTCCAGCAATGTAATGCGCCAAAGTGTACGGGATCACGAAGTAACCGTCGGCCAAACCTTGCATCAAAGCCGAAGCGCCCAAGCGGTTCGCGCCGTGATCCGAGAAGTTCGCTTCACCCAGCACGTGCAGGCCTGGGATGTTCGACATCAAGTTGTAATCCACCCACAGACCGCCCATCGTGTAGTGCACGGCTGGGAAGATCCGCATCGGAACCTGGTAAGGATCCTGGTCGGTGATCTCGTGGTACATGTGGAACAAGTTGCCGTACTTCTCGGCCACTGCGTGCTTTCCGTCGCGCTGAATGGCGTCGCGGAAATCCAGGTAAACCGAAAGGCCCGACTGACCCACTCCGCGACCTTCATCGCAAACCGCTTTCGCCGCGCGTGAAGCCACGTCGCGAGGAACGAGGTTACCGAACGAAGGATAGCGGCGCTCCAGATAGTAATCGCGATCGGCTTCGGCAATTTTCGAAGGATCGGTCATGCGGTCGGAAGGATTCTTCGGAACCCAAACGCGGCCGTCATTGCGAAGCGACTCGGACATGAGCGTCAGCTTCGACTGGTGCGTTCCGGAAACCGGAATACAGGTGGGGTGAATCTGCGTGAAGCAGGGGTTAGCAAAGAGTGCTCCCCGGCGATGGGCGCGGAAAGCGGCCGTCACGTTCGAGTTCATTGCGTTCGTCGACAAGAAGAACACCCGGCCGTAGCCGCCCGTCGCCAAGCAAACCGCATCGGCTTCATGGCGCTCGAGAGCCCCGGTTTCGAGGTTCCGAGTGATGATGCCGCGGGCTTTGCCGTTCACCAAAACCAAGTCGAGCATTTCGCGACGGGGGAAGAACTTTACCCGACCCGAATCCACTTGGCGCATCAAAGCTTGATAAGCGCCGAGAAGCAGCTGCTGACCGGTTTGACCGCGGGCATAGAAAGTGCGCGACACTTGAGTGCCGCCAAACGAGCGGTTAGCCAGCTCGCCCGAGTATTCGCGAGCAAAGGGCACGCCCTGCGCCACGCATTGATCGATGATCGAAGTCGACACTTCGGCCAAGCGATGCACGTTCGATTCGCGGGCCCGGAAGTCGCCGCCTTTGATGGTGTCGTAGAACAGGCGATGAACCGAATCGCCGTCGACCGAGTAAGCTTTCGCGGCGTTGATCCCGCCTTGAGCGGCAATCGAGTGCGCGCGGCGAGCTGACTCGTGAATGCAGAAGCTCTTCACGTTGTAACCCAGTTCGCCCAACGTCGCGGCTGCCGAAGAGCCTGCCAGGCCCGTGCCCACCACGATGACGGTGTGCTTGCGCCGGTTGGCCGGGTTGACCAGTTTCATCTCGCCCTTATGGCGCGACCACTTGGTATCGAGCGGTCCACCTGGCGCATTCGAATTCAATTTGATCGTGCTCATCCGTACACCCCCATCGGATCCACCAGGATCCAGAGCGGAATTCCTAAAAAGCCGACTGCCAAAAGCAAAGCGAGCACCACGCCGACCAGCGAGATCACTCCCGAGAGGCGCGGGTTCATCATCCCCAAGCTCTGAAACGCGCTCCAGAAACCGTGGCGCAGGTGAAGACCGAGAAGGACCATGACACCCATGTAACCGACGGCCCAGATGGGCTGACGGAAAGTTTCTACAACCAACCGGTGCAGGTCGCGCACTTCTTTACCGTCCACCGTGGCCACGTACCCTTCCGCAACGCCCGGACCGAACTTGAACTGAGCGATGTGGAGGATGATGAAGATCAGAAGAACGACACCCGTGATAATCATCGAACGCGTCGAGGTACTGTGGCGGCTGGGCTTCCCTTTGGATTTGAACCGCGAGTAACCCACGGGGCCGCGAGCTGCAGCGTGATCTAGCTTCAAAAGAATCCCACTCACGGCATGGAAAATGATGAAAGCGAGGAGTCCCACTTCCGCCGCATAAAGAATGGGCCCGAGAGAAGCCAGGCTTTCTGCGTAGCGATTGAATGCTTCGCCTTGAGGGAGGAATAATTGCAGATTGCCTGCAAGGTGGGTGATCACGAAAAACGTGAGCGCCAACCCAGTCAGCGCCATCACGAACTTCTTACCGACCGAAGTCATGCTTGCTCCTTGGGGGGTTACGGGGATTGCTCCAGACCTTAGCGCAGCAGGCCAAAGGCCTCAAGTCGCGCGGTTGGCCAAAAGCACGAAGAACTGCTGGAAACTTTTCACACACTCGGGGTCGGATTTCGGCCCCACCACTTCTTTCAAGAGACGATCCGCATCCTGAAGCGCGTCCGCGGCCCGACTTCGAACGCGGTCTTGAGCTTGGGCCAGCTGGCTGACCGACCATGGCCACTCAAAACTCGGGCGCTCACGGCCCAAAATCTGCCCTAAGCCGATGACGAGACTCGGGTCTTCGCGGAGCATTTCGACGGTGACTGAATTCAGAAGGCCGGCCTGCAAGTCCTGACTGGGGCGCTTACCGGAATGGGCATCGAAATCGAGCACATCGTCGACCCACTGAAAAGCCACGCCAATGGCCTCGCCCAAGCGGGCACAGGCCTGAACTTGCGATTCCGAAGCTCCTGCCAAACGGGCCGGCGCGACCGCGCAAAACCGCAAAA
>JACCDM010982880.1_pt1 | contig 12219 bp, 9 predicted proteins | sample 7445851 | NCBI WGS metagenome assembly JACCDM01 (sample SAMN15323438, study PRJNA562643) | freshwater metagenome | isolation source: river surface water | place: USA:Blue River Watershed | collected 2017-08-16
GCCTACGACTTCGATTTCTTTTACAAAATCGCTCTTTCTCATTTTTCTAACTTCTTTTGAAAGATTCATGGTGATTATCTTCGGTTCAGAATTTTCAGTTGAAAGATTCTCAATGACTACAACCGGACCAATTCTGCGCCCGTGCTGGGCCAAGATCACGTCCCCTATATTGAGCGCCCGTAGAGTTTCATCGATTGAGTTATTAACTAACAGACGATTAGTGCGAACATTTCCTTTTTCAAGCTCATTAATTCGATTTCGTATGGATGAATACTCAAGAAAATCTCCTAAATGGCATTCCATTGCTTCTGCATAACCCAACAAAGCTTCTTCATTTTTACGTTTTTGGGTGATTAATCCAGCTGAACCAGCATCTGATTGGTATTGTGCAAAAGATTCATTGAGTAAATTTTCAGTCCTTTGAAATCCGAGTGCGTCGATCACATTAACCGCCATGTTGTAGCCAGGCCGAAATGACGATTTAAGAGGATATGTTCTGGTACTGGCTAGTCCTCCTAAAACTAGTGGATCAAAATTTTCATGCCAGAGAACGATTGAATTTCCTTCATCATCAATTCCTCTACGACCGGCTCTGCCGGTGAGTTGGGTGTACTCACCTGCAGATAGGGAAACATGTGTCTCGCCATTCCACTTGGTCAACTTTTCAATTACGACTGATCGCGCTGGCATATTGATTCCCAATGCGAGTGTTTCTGTGGCAAAAACCACTTTGATTAGGCCTTGTTGAAAAAGCTCTTCAATAATCTCTTTAAATCTTGGAATGAGACCAGCGTGGTGGGCTGCGATTCCTCTTCCTAAACTTTCAGACCAATTCGAAAAATTCAAGGCTGCTAAATCGTCATGAGGTAAGTCCATTGTTCTGGCATGAACAATCTGAAGGATTTGATTACGTTCTTCCAATGTGGTCAGTTTTACATTTGAGTTCAAACAGTGTTCAACTGCTTGATCGCAACCTTTACGGCTAAAGATGAACCAAATCGCAGGCAATAACCCTTCAGCATCCATATCTCGGATCAATCGCTCTTTGAATGGAGTGTGTCGAGAATATCGTTGTCTACCTCTGACGCCTTTCAATTGTCGTTGGTCGTCGCGGTACAAATTGATGAGTGCGGGATTTATTCGACTGCTATTTTCATCAAGGAATAGATCATGAATTTCTTTATCAGCGGCCACCCATTGCCACAAAGGGACTGGTCGATGCTCTTCCAAAACGACTGTGGTCTCTCCACGCACGCTAGTTAACCAAGCTCCAAACTCTTCAATATTGCTAACGGTTGCACTCAATGCTGTTATTTGGACGCTAGGTGCCAGATGGAGAATAACTTCTTCCCAAACTGCCCCGCGACTTCTGTCAGCCAAGTAATGAACTTCATCCATAATGACGTGTTGAAGACCAAGCAATGTTGGCGATTGAACATAGAGCATATTTCTTAGGACCTCAGTTGTCATGACAACAATCGGAGCTTCCCCGTTTATGCTCACATCCCCAGTCAATAAACCAACATTGTTTTCACCATAGATTTCAATTAACTCGTGAAACTTTTGATTCGAGAGGGCTTTTATTGGAGTTGTGTAAAACGCTTTACCGTTTTGGTTTTGTGCCAAAAATATCGCGAACTCTCCCACCACCGTCTTACCAGAACCAGTAGGGGCCGCCACCAAAACGCTATTTCCAGATTCAAGAGCTTTGCAGGCATCAACTTGAAAATGATCGAGCGGGAACTCTTTGGTGTTTCGAAAATTCGCTAGTAACAATTTGCTTTCTTGATGCCGCAATCTCGCGGCTGCATATTTTTCGCTGTGACTAGGCATTTAGCGAACTATCAACTTTAGATGACTTTTTTCTCCGCCAGTCGTTCAAACTAGCTATAAGCCACGCAATAAAAATCAATAGCAGAATTGGTAACGCAACTATCGACATATTTAGGGGGTCACCAGTTGGCGTTGCAATAGCAGCAAAAAGAAATGTGCTCATAATGATTAGGCGCCACCAACTTCTAATTTTTGCCGCTGTGAGGGCGCCCGCGAAGTTGAGTAACACCAGAACGAATGGGATGAGTGCGCCAATTACGAACACGAGAACCATTTTGAAAAAGAAATCAAAATATCTGTCTACTGCAATTAGATTGGAGACGTTATCGGGAGTAAATCCGATTAACACCTGGAGACTCACAGGCATTACAAAGTATGCAAACCATGCACCTAGGCCTACAAGCGGCGATGCAATTGAGACAAAAAGAAGTGCCCAACGACGTTCATTCCTGTGCAATCCGGGGGTAATAAATCGCCACAATTGGAAAAGCCAAATTGGGCAAGAAATAATTAATGCAGAAACTAGTGAGACCTGTATTTGCAGGGTGAAAGGGTCAATTACCCCACCAAGAGTTAAAGAAGCTTTAGATCCACTTTGGTTCACAACTTGATCGAAAGGTTGTCGCAAAAAACCAAAAATATCCTGGTAGTAAATCCAAGCTGGAATTACCGAAAGTATGACTGCAATTATTGAAATTACTAGCCGCTTGCGCAATTCGGCTAAATGTTCCATCAGCGGCATTGCAGCCTGTGGGTTTTTACCCATGACAAAATTACCTATGCGGGTGGATTAGTGTCGTCAGAGTCGTCTTTGCGTTTAACTTCGCTCTTGAAAATTCGAAGTGACTTACCAAGACCCTGAGCGAGGTCAGGAAGTTTCTTGCCACCAAAGAGCAATAATCCGATTAAGACAATGATCCATATTTCGGCGCCGCCAGGGATTGCCAAGGCCAAGACGCTGTTGAATGAATGTGACATTAAACCTCCATTTTGAGAGCAGAAGCCTACTTGCTATTTGATTTTCGGGGGTATGCAGACCGAGCTTCTTGGACTATCGATTCAACTTGGCTTGCTACTTCAGCGGGAGCAACGACCTTGATTGCACAACCGCTCGCAAGCACCTGCCTAGCCAGCCATCTGGGCTCCGCTATTCGCACTTTGACTGCGATGAGGAATTCATCAAGTTTCCGCCTTTTGACTACAGAAAACGTTTCAAGAAGATGATGCATCTTTGTAGGTACTTCAATATCCACTTCGAAAGTCTTCATAGGTTCAAAACTTTCGTTTGCAAAATCAACCGGCTCAGTCGTGACTAAAAGAGTGTCAATGTGTTCAACTCTAAACGTTCTCCAACCTTTACCAGTTTCGTATCCGTCGAATCTTGAATGCTGGTTCACCGTAGAGATTCGCAGTGGAGAAACTTCTCTTTGTGTGACATCATCACGTGCGTCATTCCAATAGTTAAAAGTAATTTTCAGACCTTCGGAAATGGCTCTCGCTATTTCCGCTAGGACTAGATCAGTCCCTTCATCCGCATTGACGGCATTAACCCCTGAATTAATTGGTACAGATTGAGAAATTCGATCTCTCACCGCGAGAATATCTGATTGCGTAAAGCCACTTACTTCAGTTGGAAGATTGGCTAAGGAATCTAAACCTAAAAGTAAACATGCTGCTTCAGTGGAATCGAAAGTGAATGGCTTGTCCAGTCCTAATTGGTCCACGACGTATATTCGACCATCAGTGTAGTCAAGATCGAATTGTTCGTTTGCGTACTGCCCCACGCCTGTAACAGTTAAGAGCATTAAGTCTTGAACTAACTGATCCTTCGTAATTGCGAAGTGGTCTGCTGCTTCTTCATGGGAAATACCAGGGTGTTTCAATAACCAAGGAACCATTACCAAAAGTCTCTCGAATCTATTCATTTTCGCCCCAAACTAGATTCGAGACAATCTCAACTAATTCTTTTGGTCCGATTACCACTACTCCAGGCGAATCTGCAGCAAGTCGGGGTATTTGTTCCGAGGGTTTAGATAGTTCGAGTTCGATAGTTAACTCATCTGAATTTGAGTCATCAATACCTGCAAGGTCTCGCCAGTATTCACCTTTGCCAGAGGCCAATTTGATATTTGCTACATACTTAATTTCGTCGCGATTTTTTGGATCAAGTAGCTCTACTAGATCAACTTCCTGCGGTTCATAGGAATTTGCTTCTCCGCTAATAGAGAAACCACCAACTACTCGATAAAGATTGAAAACTCTGACTGCGTTTCGAATTCGATCATTTCCATAGATGAACCAAGACCCATTTCGAACTGCAACTCCCCAAATTTCAAGTTCGCGTTTTGTAGTGTCTGTTTGTTCGGGACGACGATATTGAAAATTTAGAATTCTTTTTTGGGAAAGTGCTGCAAAAACGGTTTCCAAATCTAACGGTAAATCAAAGGTAGCTATTTTTCGACTGAATTCACTGTTAATGCCAATTGTTTCAAGTTTTGTTTTCAGTAAGACCGCATCAGCACGTTGAGATGTGTTTTCCCAAGCTAGAACAGCTGCTCGCAGGATTTCCTGCTCTTGTTTAGAGAAACTCATTTCCGGCAATGTTGCCGAGCTTAACGAGATTTTGTAACGGTAGTCGTCATCATCAGATGGTTCGGACAGAACGATGTTGTTTACCGCAAGTATTCGTTTATCTCGCTCAAACATTCTTTCCATAGCCGCGGCATTATCAGAATAACCGGGCACTCGTTGCGCAATCTCGGCTTTTGTAAAACCAAACCTACTGCTAGTCAAAAGCATTACGAGATTTATTAACCGCTCTGTTACCTGGTCATCCCCAAGTGGCGGAAAATCTTCGTATGTTTCGACTTCCGACATTAAACAACCTGGAGTAAGTCAATAACGAAAATCAAAGTTTGACCGCTAAGACGGTGGCCACCTGTTTTGCCATATGCAGTTTCTGGTGGACATACCAATTCGCGCCTTCCACCAACTTTCATTCCGGGAATGCCATCTTGCCAAGCTTTGATTAAGCCATTAAGTGGAAAAGTTGCTGGTTCTCCTCGGTCCCATGAGGCATCAAATTGCTCACCGGTTTCGTAATTAACTCCAACATAATGCACGGTTACTTTGCCACCAGCTACAGCTTCTGCTCCGGTTCCAACAATCAGGTCTTTGATCACTAACTCGCTAGGTGCGGGTTCTGGACGAAAATCAATTTCAGGCTTTTCCATTTTTATCCTTTGCTCGTAGAAATTCTATCTTTGGAATGATTTGGTTTAGACAATTTCGGGCGGTGTCCAGTCTTCTCCATACGCTCCATGCGCCGGCTTGGACCTTTTTACTAAAGGCTTATTTCCATCAGCCATTCGTCGCGTTGTTAGTAAAAACCCTGTGTGCCCGACCATTCGATGTTCTGGTCGGACAGAGAGTCCTTCAAGATGCCAGCCTCTTGTAAGCAGTTCGTAAGCCCTGACAGTCGTCCAAGATTCAAGCAACTTTAAAGTCTCAGCCGTGCGCGACATTTGAGTTGTAGTGGCAACATAAATACATAAAACGCCTCCGGGCTTCAAAAGCGAATGTGAAACTTTGAGACATTCCCAAGGGGCAAGCATGTCTAGAACGATTCGATCTACCTTTCCAAAAAGATCATCTGCGAATCCTTCTTGCTGAAGATCTCCAACTCTGACTTGCCAATTCTCTGGGGTTTGCCCCATATATGAAGCGACATTCTTCAAAGCGGTTTGAGCGAAATCAACTCGCCTCTCGAAAGAAATGAGATTCCCGGAAGGGCCAATCGCTCTGAGCAAGTAACTACTCAAGCCGCCACTACCGACCCCGGCTTCTACGACTGTAGCGCCTGGGAAAATGTCAGCTTCGACAATTATTGAGGCTGAATCGCGTGGATAAATTACAGCTGCACCTCTTGGCATTGACAGAATGTGGTCAAGCAGAAGTGGGCGCATTGCCATGTACTGGTTTCCAGATGTTGACGAAACAATGGTTCCTTCCGGCAGTCCAATAATTTCATCGTGTGCGATTGCGCCTTTGTGGGTGTGAAATTCTTTCCCTGGGGATAAAACAATTGTGCTCTTATTCCCTTTAACGTCAGTTAGTTGGACCCGATCACCTATTTGAAAATTACTCATTTGCACTCAATTTGGCTGAAATGTCGGAACGATGAAGGACACCGTAAATTCCACCTGAATCATCGATGGCTACCCATTGACCGTGAAGATAAGACGGGTCAATTTTTGGGTTATGAGCAATTTCTTCGTTGTAATTTATCCACTGAAAAGCATTGGTACGTTGAGCAAAATTTGTTATCTTTTTTTCAAGTTCAAATGCTTCTTGATCAATAAATTTCTGATGAACGATTCCAATGACATGATTTTCTGAACTGACCAAAATACTTCCAGCTCCTGCATTTTGCATTTCTTGTAACGCTTGTTCAAGAGTGTAGTTTTCGTCAACTACAACACAACGTCTGGCTAAGTCTCGAATCTTCAAATCGTGGAAAAGGTCTATTACCGGATCTACAGTTTCTTGAACCTTTGACATTTTTACTGTGAGCCTCGCCGATGAGAATAGCCAGACGCCTATTAAGGTACTCAAAAACACATCTATCTGAGTAATTGCCCATCCGAGAAAGTATTGATAGAGAAATGGAGAACCGATCCATATAGCCGCCACGAAGTAACCTCCGTAACCGGCAATTCGTTGTCCCTTTTGAACTGATCCAGTTAGCTTCCACACCAGACTGGAAAGAATTCCACCTCCGTCTAATGGAACTCCCGGGAGAAGATTTACTAATGTGATAGCCAAGCTAGACCACATTAACCAACTAGCAAGGCTTTCGATTGCACCAGTAGCAAAATTTCGAATGGTGAAAGCAAACAATGTGACTAACAACGTAGCAATCGGACCAGAAATAGCTGTCCAAAACTGATCTCTAGGTGTTTTATATTTTCCAAGAAAAGACGTGTGACCGCCAAAAAGATGCAGAAAGATTCCCTGAACTGCATAATCAAATTTCTTTGCTACAACTACATGGCCTAACTCATGAACAAATATTGTGACATAAATCGCTAAAGCGTGGGCTAAGGCAAGAAGAATTACTTGCAAAGTCGTATCCACTTCTTGGAGTATCGCCATAGATGTTGGCAACGCAAAATACGCGATTAGAAGCATGCCTAGCCATCCACTTGTTGGGATGAATACGTCTATTCCGAAAAATCGAAAGCTAAAAGGTTTATTGCGCATTGAAGTATGAAGCTTCCGGGTGATGAAAAATAATCGCAGATGTCGATTGTTCTGGATGCAGTTGTAACTCTTCAGAAACCTCTACTCCAATTCGATTAGCTTGAAGAATTTCCGCTAACGAAAGTTGATGTTCTAAATCTGGGCAAGCGGGATAACCAAATGAGAATCTTTCCCCTTGATAGTTTTGCTTCAAGATATCAAGAATAGATTCCGCGTCGCCAGCATTGATATCTAATTCACTTCGAACGCGAGCATGCCAATACTCGGCAAGTGCCTCTGTTAGAGCCACAGATAAGCCGTGTAATTCCATGTAGTTTCGGTAATCGTTGGCTTTGAACAATTCATTCGCAACTTCAGAAACCCGATTACCCATAGTGACAACATGGAAAGCCACAAAATCGTTTTCGCCTTCTGGTTTTACATAGTCTGCTAAACATAATCTTCGGTCACGCGATTGCCTCGGAAATGTAAAAACGTGGTCCTTATTTGTATTCGGATCGGTGACTACTATTGAATTACCTTTACTGAAGGCTTTGAAATATCCGTAAACAACTGCCGGTTCCAGAATCTTCTCACTTGTAATGCGATCTAGCCAATAGCGCAGCCGTGGACGACCTTCGGTTTCTACCAGTTCATCATATGAAGCGCCATCTTCACCCCTTGATGGCTTTAAACCCCATTGACCAAGGAAAAGAGATCGTTCATCTAAATATGAAACAAAGTCATTTAAGGGAAAACCTTTTACGATTCGAGAACCGAAGAATGGGGCCGTGGGGACAGTGTTGTCAGTTGCAATTTCAGATCTTCGCTCGTCGATTTCTAAATTAACATCTGCGGGCACAGAAGCAACTCGACGGGTTCTCAATTCAGGCAGTTTTGCACCTGGTACTCCACGTTTAACTGCCATCATTGCATCCATGAGACGTAGTCCCTCGAATGCGTCCTTTGCGTATCTAACTTCCCCATCATAAATTTTGTGCAAATCTTCTTCGACGAAGGCTCGAGTTAAGGCAGCTCCGCCAAGAATGACAGGAAACGATTTAGACAACTGCCTAGTATTCAGTTCTTCTAAATTCTCTTTCATGATCACTGTCGATTTAACTAGAAGACCTGACATACCTATTACATCTGCGTTGTGCTCTAGTGCGCTATCAATGATTGCATTAACCGGTTGCTTGATGCCGATATTTACAACTTTGTATCCGTTATTAGTCAGAATGATGTCTACTAGATTTTTTCCAATGTCATGAACATCGCCTTTAACGGTGGCTAAAACCATGGTTCCTTTTCCCTCTTCATCGGATTTCTCCATGTGAGGCTCGAGTAAAGAAACTGCATACTTCATGACCTCGGCACTTTGTAGAACAAACGGTAGCTGCATAGTTCCAGCCCCAAATCGTTCACCTACTACCTTCATTCCTTCAAGTAAATCTTCGTTCACAATGGAAAGCGCAGGTTTTTCACTCAGGGCAAGGGCCAGATCCTCGTCTAAGCCTTCTTTTTCGCCATCAATAATTCTTTGTGAAAGTCTTTCAAACAACGGCAGTGCTAAAAGTTCTTGCAATCTGTTTTTCGATGATACTTGTGCATCAACATTCTGGAAAAGATCTAAGAAATTTGAAAGTGGATCAAATACGCAATTTTCATTCTCAAAAACTCTCTGATCATAAATAAGTGCCATGGCAGCATCGATTTGTTCTTGCGGAATTCGACTGAGCGGCAATATCTTCGATGGATGAACAATTGCTGCGGTTAGACCTTTTTTCACCGCCTCAGATAAGAAAACGCTATTTAGAACCTGCCTTGCCGCAGGATTTAATCCAAACGAGACATTCGACAATCCCAAAATAGTTTGAACGCCCGGGAATCGTTTTGTTATCTCCTCAATCGCGATCAAGGTCTCTAGCCCATCCCGCCGAGTCTCTTCCTGCCCAGTCACGATTGGGAATGTCAAGGTATCGACCATTATGTCCTCAATGGACATACCCCAATTATTTTTAAGATCATCAATTAGGCGACTAGCAACTTCTATTTTGTGCGCGCTTGTTCTAGCCATACCGGTTTCATCAATCGTCAATGCGACAACAGCAGCACCGTGCTCAGAAACTAGTTGCATAGTTCTTTGGAAACGTGAAGTTGGTCCATCGCCATCTTCATAATTAACGCTGTTAACAACAGCTCGTCCACCTAGATTTTCTAAACCGGCTTGTAGAACATCTGGTTCAGTTGAATCCAACATGATTGGCAAAGTGCTATTTGTGGCAAAAAGTGCAGATAACTCTCGCATGTCTGATACGCCATCTCTACCGACGTAATCGATGTTCAGATCAAGAAGATGTGCGCCTTCTCTGATTTGTTCTTTAGCAATGTCCACGCACTTTTGAAAATCATTTGCGAGCAGTGATTCCCTGAATGCTTTCGAACCTGTTGCGTTAGTTCGTTCACCAACTGCTAAATAAGAGTTGTCTTGTCTAAAGGGCACCGAAATATATAAAGATGAAACGCTTGGTTCACTAGAAATGTTGCGCTTAGTAATAGCTTTTCCATGAATCCTGTCCACCACAGCCTTCAAGTGCTCAGGAGTGGTTCCACAGCAGCCACCAATAAGTGAAAGACCGTAGTCTTTAACAAAATTTTCATGAGCTTGAGCTAATTCATCTGGGGACAATGGGTAGTAAGCCCCATCACTTGTCAGAACAGGTAATCCTGCATTCGGCATTGCAGATAAAGCAATATTTGCATTCTGAGACAGGTAACGCAGATGCTCGCTCATCTCTAGTGGACCAGTCGCGCAATTGAGTCCAATGATTTCAATTCCCAATGGTTGGAGAGCAGTTAGTGCGGCACCAATCTCTGAACCAAGCAACATTGTCCCGGTCGTTTCAACAGTGACCTGTGCCCAAACAGGGGTATCAATTCCCAAGGCTTTTTTGGCTCGCATTGCTCCGATGACAGCAGATTTGGTTTGCAATAAATCTTGGCTGGTTTCAATGAGCAAAGCGTCTGCTCCACCGTCGATTAAACCTCGCGCTTGTTCTTCGAAGGTGTCACGCAGGTTTGCGAAAGTTGTATGACCAAGCGATGGAAGTTTGGTTCCTGGACCCATTGAGCCAATTACGAACCTAGGATGTTCTTTGGTCGAATATGAATTTGCCACTTCTTTAGCAATTTTGGCAGCCGCTAAGTTGTATTCGTAAATACGTTCCGGAATGCCGTATTCCATGAGGTTTGCCCAGTTTGCGCCAAATGTGTTGGTTTCGATTAAGTCAACACCTACAGATAGATACTCGCTATGGACGCTAGCAACTATGTCTGGACGGCTCACATTCAATACTTCATTACAACCCTCAAACCCTTGAAAATCCTGTAGGGACGGGTTTGCCGCCTGCAACATTGTGCCCATGGCGCCGTCAGCGATCAAAACCCGCTCAGAAAGGGCTTTTCGCAGAGTGTTTGGGGTTTCGCGCATAGGACTTTAGTTTACTTGGCTAAGGTAGCCATAGGTTCGCTGAAAGGATTGCGATGAAGATGTCTAGAGATATACAGCTCAAGAATCCAGTCCTCCTTATGGCTTTTGAAGGTTGGAACGATGCTGGCAATTCGGCAAGTTCAGCAATTGACCACCTGACTGATGTATGGGATTCAACGCTTTACAGCGAGATTGACCCCGAGCCTTACTACGACTTCCAGGTGAATCGACCGTTCATCACTACCCTGGAAAACGGAGAAAGGTTAATTGAATGGCCATCGACCACTATTCACATAGCTCGACATCCAAAAGCAGAAAACGATGTGGTTTTGATTCGTGGAATTGAACCGAACTTGCGATGGCGATCGTATGCTGAAGAAGTTTTACGAGTGGCAAAAGAATTAAACGTGAAAAAATTAATCGGCGTTGGTGCGCTGCTTAGTGAGATTTCACACAATCGACCGATTCCAGTAATTGCTACTTCCAATAGCGAAGAGTTCCTATCCCAAAAATCTTTCACCGAATCTGATTATTCAGGTCCTACAGGAATCATCGGCGTAATCGTCGACACTTTCATCAGGAGTGGAATTCCAGCCGCTTCGATTTGGGCTCAAGTTCCCCACTATGTGGCAGGTACAACATGTCCAAAAGCCACCCTCGCTCTTTTATCAACTATCGAAGAACTTTTGGACGTTGCGGTTGATTTGGAAGATCTCACGGAAGCTGCTGCAGAGTGGGAAAAAGAAGTAGACGCTTTAGCCGCTGACGACGAAGAACTAGCTACTTACATCGCTCAACTTGAAGAGAATCAAGAACCGACAGCGGATCCAGACTCAATTGCAGACGAATTTGAACGTTACCTTCGTCGCCGGCATCAATAAGAACGAATTTTTTCAATCAATCTAGCAGTTGCTGTATCTAGCGCAGATGTATCACCGTTTTCCAGAGCTGGAGTAATTGCATTTGCGACAATTTTTCCTAACTCAACTCCCCATTGGTCAAACGAACCAACTTTCCAGAGCAAGCCTTGTACCAAAGTTAAATGTTCGTAAAGAGCTACGAGTTGCCCAAGGACGCTAGGAGTCAATCGCGGATAAATGATCATGGTGGAAGGGCGATTACCTGGCATCACTTTATGTGGGACTAAATCAGCCTCTGTTCCTTCATTTCTTATCTCATCAGCGGTTTTCCCGAAGGCCAAAACACTCGACTGCGCTAAAACGTTTGCAAGTAACAAAGTGTGGTGATTACCGATTTCTGAAACAGGTTTAGCGCCAAAAATAAAATCAACTGGAACCAAGGTCGTGCCTTGATGGAGCATCTGATGGAAAGAGTGCTGACCATTGGTTCCAGGCTCTCCCCAATAAATTGGACTTGTTTGGTAATCAACTGGTAAACCATCGATAGTTACCGATTTACCATTACTTTCCATTAAAAGTTGCTGCAGATATGCTGGAAAACGCTTTAAGTAATTGTCGTATGGCAATACCGCATGAGATTGCGAATCGAAAAAATTGCGATACCAAACAGTTAGCAGTGCCATCGTGACTACAACATTTGCCTCTAGTGGGGTGTTTGCAAAATATTCATCCATCTTGTGAAAGCCATTCAGCATTTCATCGAAATTTTCTGGCCCGATCGCAATCATTGTTGAC
>JACCDM010049656.1_pt1 | contig 12211 bp, 10 predicted proteins | sample 7445851 | NCBI WGS metagenome assembly JACCDM01 (sample SAMN15323438, study PRJNA562643) | freshwater metagenome | isolation source: river surface water | place: USA:Blue River Watershed | collected 2017-08-16
AAGCGGGATCGAACCGCTGACCTCTTGCATGCCATGCAAGCGCTCTCCCAGCTGAGCTATAGCCCCTTAATTAGATGACCTTAATTAATAAGCTCAAGCAATCAAGACCATAATTCTAGCTTATTTTTATGCTTCTTTGCAAGCGCTGTTTTGTTTCTTCTATACCAATCAATGAGATAACTGCATCCAAAGCAGGCGTCTGAGTCGTTGCAAACAGGGCATAACGCACCGGCATGGCCAAACCAGGCATTTTCAAGCCATGCTTGGCCAAAACCACCTTAAAAGCCGCTGAAACAGCCGCTTTTGAGCCATCACCCAGGTCTAACTCAGACATAAAGTCAGCAATCGCTGGGTGAACTGAACTGGGAACATTGGCCTCTAAATCAGCTGCTGAATGTTGTGGCGGATCCATGTAGAAAAGTCTGGCTCCTTCAGCAATTTCAATCAAAGTATTTGCACGATCTTTCAGGATATTCACCACACCCACAAAGTCAGGGCCATGATCTATCTGAATCCCTAGATTTTGAGCAAAAGGTCGAGCTCTTTGGGCCAAGTCGGCGGCATCTGTCTGTTGGATGTATTGATGATTCAACCACAGTAATTTTTCTGGATTATGTTGTGCAGGAGATTTACCCAAATGGTCTAAATCAAACCATTCAATGAATTGTTCTTTGGTAAAAACTTCCGCATCGCCATGAGACCAACCTAAACGAGCCAAATAATTCAATACAGCTTCAGGCATGTACCCTTCACGCTCGTAATCTCTAACGCTCATCGCACCATTGCGTTTACTCATTTTTTCACCTTGATCATTGAGTACTGTTGGCAAATGAGCGTAAACCGGCAACTGGCCGCCTAAGGCTTGCAAGATATTAATTTGTCTTGGTGTGTTATTAACGTGATCATCCCCACGAATCACGTGAGTAATTTTCATATCCAAATCGTCGACCACCACACAGAAGTTGTATGTAGGTGTGCCATCGGGTCGTGCAATGACCAAATCGTCTAACTCATCATTGCTAATTTCAATGCGCCCCTTCACTGCATCATCCCAAACGACACTGCCACCGATTGGATTTTTAAAACGAATCACTGGTTTGATGTCCGTTGGAGCGGGTGGCAAATCTTTACCCGGCTCAGGACGCCAAAAACCGTTATAGCGCGGCTTTTCTTTATTGGCCATTTGCTGCTCACGCAAAGCATTGAGTTCTTCTTCACTCATGTAGCAGTAATAAGCCAAACCATCTTTAAGCATTTGCGCAATGACTTCGCGATAGCGATCCATACGCTGCATTTGATAGAAAGGACCCTCATCAATATCAAGACCTAACCAACGCATGCCTTCAATGATCACATCGACAGCTTCTTGGCTTGATCGCTCCTGATCCGTATCTTCAATACGCAAAATAAAGTCGCCTTTCATCTTGCGCGCAAAGGCCCAAGGATACAAAGCGCTTCGAAGGTTACCTAGGTGAATAAAGCCCGTTGGGCTGGGTGCAAATCGTGTTCTAACTGTCATAAACAGGATTATCTCATTGACGAGATAAAAGACTTATTTTTTAGCAGAAAGACTCAATGGCTTCTGCCTTGTTGCAATCAACCCGCCAAGCAGCAAAGCCAAGCCAGAGAACAATAAACCTCTTGCTAAACCACCCTGGCCATCAGAAATCCATCCTGCGATGGTTGGGCCAACGATTTGTCCGGCAGCAAAGATACTTGTGAAAGCCGTGATACCTCCAACCCAATCAGAAGACGGCATGTTGTGTTTCACAAAAGCTGTCGTCGATGCAACGGCTGAAAGGAACACTGCCCCAAATAAGATGCCAGATCCAAAGATACTGAACAAAATCAGATGACTCACAGGAATGTCATAAATAGCGATTAAAGCGGGTATCAAACTAGCGATGCCAAGAAGCGTGTTCAAGATGGCCAATGATTGCCCTCCTTTGAATCGATCCAACATCCGAGACCATAAACGGGAAGACGCCATGACTGCAAAACCAAGCACTGCATAAAAAATGTTTAAAGTGCTTGATGCAAGACCTAGTTGCTTAAGTAGAGCCACTACAAAGGTCATATAACCAATGTATCCAACCCCAAACATAAAATACCCTGCCAGGACTGGGATATACGACTTCAAGGGTGTGGCAGAGTGCCCCGCTTGTTTGGGTGGAATCGCTGGAATAGAGTAAACAGGTCGAATCAGAATCACGGTAAAAATAAAACAAACGACACCCAAGGCATACCAAGAAAGTTGCCATGAGTGATCCCAGGCTATTTTGATTCCCCAATCATTAAAAAATGGCAAGATCGCGCTCGATAAAACAATACCAAGACCAGGACCGGCGTAGAAAATACCCAACATCAAACCGGATTGATTGGCATGAATAGTTCCCAGCTGAGAAATCAGCACACCACCCGCCACAAAAATCCAAGCGCTGGCAATGCCTGCGATCACACGATAAATAAATAGCCAAGTCGTTTGATCTGTACATCCTGATAAAAACAGAAAAATACCTGTGATGATGGCTGAAACAGTGAAGAATTGATGCACGGACATGCGCCTCATCATTGCTGGAGAACTGAGGGCTCCGATGAAGTAACCCAAGGCATTGGCAGTGTTCATCGTGCCGGCCACAAGATAAGACCACTCCAAGTCTTCTCTCATCATAGGCAATAAAAGCCCATAAGAAAAGCGGGCCAAGCCCAAAGCAATGGCCGAGCCTAATGCCAAGGAAATTGCCGTCAAAAATGGATGTTTATTTGCAAACACTGAGCTTGATTTCATAAAGTTTCTACAATATACGATATGACAGATAAATACTTCCCAGACTCCCTTCAGGTTTTTGTTTTTGATGGCGCTCCTGTGCGCGGTGAAATTGTTCATATCCGCGACTCTTGGCAGGCCATCCTGGCCAGAAAAGATTACCCACCCGCCGTTAAAAAGCTTTTAGGTGACTTAATCGCTGCAGGCGTTTTGCTATGCGGCACCCTCAAATTCAATGGCAGCATGATCATTCAAGCCCAAGGAAATGGCGCAGTCCGTTTATTGGTTTTGGAGTGCAACGAACATTTGGTGATTCGTGCAACTGCCAAATTAAATGATGAAATTGACTTATCGACCTTGGCTGATGATGCCAATTTGTCAGAATTGATCAATCCTGATGGCAAAGGGCGCCTGGTCATTACTTTAGACCCAGCCGATCGTCAACCGGGCCAAAATCCCTATCAAGGAATTGTGGCCTTAAGTGATCACGGACAACCTGTTCAAAGTATCGCTGAAGCCATCACTTTGTATATGCGTGATTCTGAACAATTAGAAACGCGCCTTTGGTTGGCAAGTGATGAAGAGTCTTGTGGCGGCCTATTACTTCAAAGACTCCCCAACATGGGTGGCCAACTCAAAATGGATGATGAGGTGGCTGCTGAGGGTTGGACAAGGCTTCAAATGCTGTCAGAAACTGTCACCCATGAAGAATTGCTGACTTTAGAGCCCAAAGTTCTGATGAAACGTCTTTACTTAGATGAATCGACTCACCATGGCGTCAGAAGTTTTGAAGAACGCCCTATTCAATTTGGTTGTCGCTGCTCGCGCTTGAAAGTAGCTGATATGCTCAAAATGTTAGGAGAGGAAGAAGTCAACAGCATTCTTTTAGAAAAAGATGCCGTTGAAACCAATTGTGATTTTTGTGGTCAGATTTATATTTTTGATGCGGTTGATTGCAAACAAATATTTGCCAGCCCCACAATTGTTGATGCAGTGAAACAAGCTCCAAGCTCCAAGCATTAATAAAGATTACTTGGCTTTTGCAGCCTCATCAGAGGTCGCATCATTCACAGGCTTTTTGCTAGGCACCACCTGCACAAAGATCTCACCCTCTTTGCTCATGCCATGTTCTGCACGCGCACGCTCTTCAATCGCCTTTGTACCATCCTTAAGGTCTTTGACTTCACCAGCCAATTTGGCATTGCGCGCTGCAAGTGCGTCATTTTTATCCATTTGTTTGGATACTTGGCGATCGAGCTCATAGACTCTAAGCCACCCACCCTTACCCAACCACAACGGGTACTGAATAATGACTAAGAGAGCCAACATGCCGTAAACAACGATGCGCATCTGGGCTCTCTCTTCAGTAGTAAGTTTATTTACTTACGTAAATTGTAGAAAGTGGATCGACCAGGGTAACTGGCAATATCCCCTAAATCTTCTTCAATACGAATTAATTGGTTGTACTTGGCAATGCGATCAGAACGTGACAATGAACCGGTTTTGATTTGACCTGCATTGGTACCAACCGCAATGTCAGCAATCGTGCTGTCTTCTGTCTCACCTGAACGATGAGAAATCACAGCTGTGTAACCAGCTCGCTTAGCCATTTCAATGGCTGCAAAAGTTTCTGTCAAAGTACCGATTTGATTCACTTTGATCAAGATTGAATTAGCAATGTTCTTCTCAATACCCTCTTTAAGGATCTTGGTGTTGGTCACGAATAAATCATCGCCCACCAACTGAATCTTCTTACCCAACTTCTCAGTCAAGATAGCCCAACCTTCCCAGTCACCCTCATGCATACCGTCTTCAATCGAAACAATCGGATATTTATCAACCAAGTTAGCAAGGTAGTTAGCAAACTCCACTGAAGTGAGTTGAAGACCTTCACCAGATAAGTCGTATTTACCGTCTTTATAAAACTCGCTGGCAGCACAGTCCAAAGCCAATAAAACATCTTCTCCAGGCTTGTAACCTGCTTTTTCAATCGCCTGAAGAATGGTGTTTAAGCACTCTTCATTGCTCTTGAAGTTAGGTGCAAAACCACCCTCATCACCAACCGATGTCGACATACCTTGGTTATGAATAATTTTCTTTAATGCATGGAAAACCTCTGCACCACAACGCACGGCTTCACGAAAGCTTGTCATGCTCACAGGCACGATCATGAATTCTTGAATATCTAAACTGTTATTGGCGTGTGAACCCCCGTTCACAATGTTCATCATAGGAACAGGCAATTGCATTGCGCCAGAACCACCAAAATAGCGATACAAAGGCAAACCAGCTTCTTCAGCAGCTGCACGTGCAACCGCCATAGAAACCGCCAAAGTAGCATTGGCGCCTAAACGTGATTTGTTATCAGTGCCATCTAGATCAATCAACGTACGGTCTAAAAATGCTTGCTCACTGGCATCCAATCCCATCACCGCTTCAGCAATTTCGGTGTTGATATTCTCAACAGCCTTCAAAACACCTTTGCCCAAATAACGACCTGGCTCATCATCGCGAAGCTCGACTGCTTCACGTGAACCTGTTGAAGCACCTGACGGTACCGCAGCACGACCCATGACACCTGACTCAAGCAATACGTCACACTCAACCGTAGGGTTGCCTCTTGAATCTAGAATTTCACGACCAATGATGTCAACAATTGCACTCATGACTTTTCCCTTAACAAATTATTTGAAATCTTTTTCTAAATAAACGTTGCCATTTTTAACAACGTCGTCTAAAGCCACTAAAGTGGATAATAATTCTTTCATACGATGCAATGGCACGGCATTCGGCCCATCCGACAGGGCTTTCGCTGGATTTGGATGAGTTTCCATAAATAAGCCACTCACGCCAACTGCAACGGCTGCCCGGGCTAAGACAGGCACCATCTCACGCTGACCACCACTACTTGTTCCTTGGCCACCCGGTAATTGCACCGAGTGAGTTGCATCAAATACCACTGGGGCATTGGTTTCACGCATGATGGCCAAACTTCTCATATCAGAAACCAAATTGTTATAACCAAAAGATGCGCCACGCTCGCAGGCCATGAACATATCTTCAGGCAAACCTACTTCTTTAGCTGCTGCACGGGCTTTATCAATCACATTTTTCATATCACCCGGCGCCAAAAACTGACCCTTTTTGATATTCACAGGCTTGCCACTTTGGGCACAAGCGCGAATAAAGTCTGTTTGACGACACAAAAATGCAGGCGTTTGTAAAACATCAACCACAGCAGCAACGGGTTTAATTTCATCGACTTCATGAATGTCAGTTAAAACATGAACGCCAATCTCTTTTTTTACTTTAGCTAAGATTTCAAGGCCTTTTTCCATGCCCAAGCCTCGGAATGAGGTTCCTGAAGAACGGTTGGCTTTATCAAAAGAAGATTTGTAAATAAAAGGGATGCCTAAACTTGATGTGATTTCTTTGAGCTGACCCGCCGTATCCAAAGCCATTTGCTCAGACTCAATCACACAAGTGCCTGCAATTAAAAAAAATCGCTTGTCTAAACCAATTTCAAAATCACATAGCTTCATAGATATTCCCTTTGACTTGGTCTTAGCTCTGCCTCAAGCAATGCCTTTGTGCTTTAAAGCCGCCTGAATAAATGCTGAAAATAACGGATGACCATCACGTGGAGTCGAAGTAAATTCAGGATGGAACTGAACACCAAAGAACCAAGGATGAGTGCCAGATGGCAACTCCATCATTTCTGGTAAAGACTCATTGGGTGTTCTAGCAGAAATAATTAATCCAGCTGCTTCTAATTTGGGTACATACACATTGTTCACCTCATAACGATGACGGTGACGCTCATTGACCTCTGAACCATAAATGGTCTCAGCCAAAGTATTGGGTTTGACTGGGCAACGCTGAGAACCTAAGCGCATCGTGCCACCTAAATCAGATCCCTCATCGCGTTTTTCAACACGTCCCTCTCGATCCATCCACTCAGTGATCAATGCCACCACTGGGTGAGGTCCATTGGGTTCAAATTCAGTGCTATTAGCGCCCTTAAGACCCGCCACATGACGTGCAAACTCAATCACGGCCAATTGCATCCCCAAACAAATACCTAAGTATGGAATCTTATTTTCGCGGGCATGCCGAATGGCAGCAATTTTTCCTTCAGTGCCGCGTTTACCAAAACCACCTGGAACCAAAATGGCATCCAAACCAGATAAGCTGGAAACATCTCCGCCATCTAAGTTCTCAGAGTCAATGTAACGAATGCTGACTTTGGTCTCATTGTGAATACCTGCGTGACGCAAAGCCTCAATTAGAGACTTATAGGACTCAGTCAAATCAACGTACTTGCCCACCATGCCAATCACAACTTCATGCTTTGGATTTTCCAAGCTCTTCACCAAGCCATTCCAGACTGACAAATCAGCTGGTTGGGCATTGATGCGCAATTCCTGGCAAATCAACTCATCCAAACCTTGCTCGTGCAGCATTTGTGGAATTTTGTAAATCGTATCAACATCCCATACAGAAATCACAGCCTGTTCGCGCATATTGGCAAACAATGAAATCTTGGCTCGCTCATCCTCTGGAATGGGGCGATCAGCTCGACATAACAATGCTGTTGGCATGATGCCAATTTCTCTTAACTTCTGCACCGAGTGTTGCGTTGGCTTTGTTTTTAGTTCCCCAGCACTGGCAATGTAAGGCACCAAAGTCAAATGCACAAATGCAGTGTCCCCTTGAGGCAACCTCAAACTCATTTGACGAGCGGCTTCTAAGAATGGCAGTGACTCAATGTCACCCACGGTCCCACCAATTTCACAAATCGCGACATCGGCTTGACCATCGTGACTGGCTTTGGCACCCTTTTCTACGAAATTCTGAATTTCATTGGTGATATGAGGAATAACTTGAACAGTTTTACCTAGGTACTCACCGCGACGCTCTTTGCGAATCACTGATTCGTAAATTTGACCGGTGGTGAAATTGTTGCTCTTGCGCATCTTGGCAGAGACAAATCGTTCGTAATGCCCCAAGTCCAAATCAGTTTCAGCGCCATCCTCTGTGACAAATACCTCGCCATGCTGGAAAGGACTCATCGTACCGGGGTCAACGTTGATGTATGGGTCTAATTTTAAGAGGGTGACTTTGAGGCCGCGCGATTCAAGAATGGCGGCTAATGAGGCGGCTGCGATACCCTTCCCGAGGGAAGAAACCACACCACCAGTAACAAAGATGAATTTAGTCATCGAATATGCTTAGTGGGTAATACGCAATTATAGCGACACCCAGAAAGAATGTTCAAAAATTCATTGTGGGGTCAAAAATGACCCCAGAAAGCCTTTACCAGACTGGATCTTCAATCTCAGAGAAAATTTGGCGCAATCGCTTACCCCAAGTTTCGTGAATCATCTTGAAATATTCATTTTTTTCGTCAATCACCAATAAATGATCAGTTTTTAAATCATCCTTGGGATAAATCAATAGATCCAAAGGCAAACCAACTGAAATATTCGACTTAATTGTCGAATCCATCGAAATCAATGCACATTTGGCCGCTTCTTTTAATGGAGTCTCTTGAGTGATGACCCGATCAAGAATGGGTTTTCCATATTTGGCCTCACCAATCTGAAAATAAGGGGTTTCAACGGTAGCCTCAATGAAATTACCCGCTGCATACACTTGAAAGATCGAGGGTGCCTGCCCTTTAATCTGTCCGCCGAAAATCAGATTGATATTGAACTCAATGCCAGACTTTTGTAACTCTTCTGCATCTCGATCACGAACCTTGCGCACAATATCCCCAAGAACCTGCGCAGCATCGAATAAAGTAGATGCATTCCAAATACTGGGGCTATCAGGCTCAGGGTGATTTAAATAATGTCGAACCGCCTGAGTAATGGCCAAATTTCCTGCTGACATCAAGACCATCACACGATCGCCTTCATTCTTAAAGATGGCCATCTTTCTAAAATTAGAAACAGCGTCCACACCCGCGTTGGTTCTGCTGTCAGATAAAAACACCAAACCTTGATCCAATCGAATCGCAATGCAATACGTCATAAAGCCCTAGTCGTTAATAAAAATCATCTTGCGTTGTATTGCCAATATCGCCACACTTCTATAGCGACCCTTAAGTCATCGGGATTAAGCCGCCATTTCTTCAATCGGCAACAAAAAGTCTCGACTGATTCCCGTTCCGACTGCGTTCACTCGCTCAAGGAAATGCGTCAAGAATACGTGCAATCCAAGTTCTAAAATTTCCTGAATGCGCGAATCTCTTAATTCAGCCAGCAAGTTCCTGGCTTGAGTGATGGTTTTGCTGGATTGAGAATTTTTAATCTTCCCCAATATATCCACTACTTCATTCATACAGGCAGATAGGGACCGAGGCATATCAGAGCGAAGAATCAAAAGCTCAGCCACGCGCTCGGGAGTAATGACGTCACGATAGACTTTGCGATAAATTTCAAAAGCAGAGACTGATCTGAGAATAGCTGCCCAATAATAGAAATCATCGACGGAATCGTGGCCCTGTTCTCGCATGTGCTCTGCAGTGAGAGACTTAACATCCAATAGACGAGCCGTGTTATCGGCCCGCTCTAAAAAAGTACCCAAACGGATGAAATGAAATACTTCATCACGAACCATGGTGCCATGCTGAACACCTCGGGTTTGATGAGAACGGAACTTTACCCACTCAAAAAACTCAGAAGGCGCACTGTCTAAAATGCCATCACGCATTTTTTTCTGGGCTTCTAGCCAAGTAGTATTGATGGTCTCCCATAATTCAGTGGTCATTGAACCCCTCACAGCACGGGCATTTTCTCTCGCCGCTTGTAAGCAACACATGATGGAAGATGGATTATTCATGTCGCTCACCATGAAATGAATCACGTCCTTGGGTGACATCAAAACATAGTTGGCATCAAATGCACTCGTTAACTCAGAGATTTCCAATAAAGACCTCCAAGCACGCTCGGAAACTTCTGCCGACTGTGGCAACAATGACATCTGATAATTCACGTCGAGCATCCGAGCAGTATTCTCGGCACGCTCGGTGTAACGTGACATCCAATAAAGATGATCGGCTGTTCTTGATAGCATTTTTATCTCCTTATTTTTAGTGTTCTAAGACCCAGGTATCTTTGGTACCACCCCCTTGAGAGGAGTTCACCACCAAGGAACCTTCTTTGAGTGCCACTCGAGTCAAACCACCGGGTGCCATGCGAATTTCTTTGCCAGACAACACAAACGGTCGCAAATCAATGTGACGAGGAGCAATCCCCGAATCCACATAAGTTGGACAGGTGGATAAAGCCAAAGTTGGTTGAGCGATGTAACCCTCCGGATTGGCTTTGACCTTTTCTTTGAATTGAGCAATCTCAGCTTGAGTAGATGCTGGGCCTACCAACATGCCATACCCGCCAGCTCCATGAACCTCCTTCACCACCAGTTCTGCAATGTGATCTAAGACATATTTCAAATCATGAGGCTTGCGGCACATATAGGTAGGAACGTTAGCAATCAGAGGATCTTCATCCAAATAGAAACGAATCATGTCCGGCACATAGGGATAAATTGATTTGTCATCAGCCACCCCCGTACCAATCGCATTACAAATTGCGACATTGCCTGCTTTATAAGCCCTCATCAATCCAAATGAACCTAAAGCCGAGTCAGAACGGAAGACCTCAGGATCTAAAAAGTCATCATCCACACGACGGTAAATGACATCTACCTTTTTAGCCCCTTGGGTCGTTCTCATGTAAAGAATGTCTTTTTGAACAAACAAATCTTTACCTTCCACCAATTCAACCCCCATTTGCTGAGCCAAGAAGGCATGCTCAAAGTATGCTGAGTTGTACATTCCAGGGGTTAAAACCACCACTGTTGGGTTGGCATTTTGATGAGGCGCCGCTTGGCGCAAGGTATCCAACAACAAGTCTGGATAATGCGCTACAGGTGCTACGCGATGTTGCGCAAATAATTCAGGGAATAAACGCATCATCATTTTGCGGTTTTCTAACATGTACGAAACGCCCGATGGCACACGCAAGTTATCTTCTAAGACAAAGAATTCGCCCGTGTTTTCACCGTGATTTGCTCTCACAATGTCAATCCCTGCAATATGTGCATAGGTGTTCATCGGAACATCAACCCCCATCATCTCTGGCCTGAATTGAGCATTGTTTAATACTTGCTCTTTGGGGATAACACCTGCTTTCAAAATGTGCTGTTCGTGATACACATCATGCAAAAACATATTCAATGCTGTGACCCGCTGCCGCAGACCTGCTTCAAGACGACTCCACTCAGAGGCTGGAAAAATTCTGGGTACGATGTCAAATGGAATAGTTCTCTCAGTGCCTGCACTCTCACCGTAAACCGCAAAAGTAATGCCGACTCGACGAAACATTAAATCTGCTTCTTCCCTACGGGCGCTGAGATATGACTCACCTTGCTGACTTAGCCATTGTGCAAATTTTTGGTAATGGAACCGAGATACCTGAGGATCCTTAAAGTTTTGAGTGACATCATCCAAGGACATCTCATCAAAGGGCAATTTTTTATCTATAACCATCTGCTACTCCCACAGCTTTTACAACTATTGATGCCAAGTCCTTCGTTGAACTTCCCGCCAGTCTTTGCGCGATACATCTGCTCCCTTAAATTCCCATATTTGAGCTCCGGTATGGGTGCTTTCCAAAATGGGAATAGCTCGTTCAACGTAACGCTCAACCACTTTTTTATTGGGGTGCTTGTACCGATTTCGGTAACCTGCCTGAACCACTGCCCAATTTGGGGCAAGCGTGTCCAGAAAGATTTCAGATGACGATGTAGCACTACCATGGTGCGGTATAAGCAATATTGATGCCACCTTGTCTGAAGCCTTGTATTCATTGGCAATAAGAAACTCACCCCCCTTCTCCACGTCACCTGTCAGCCAAAACGAATAATGGTCATTTCTGACCTCAATGACACAACTTAGTGCATTAGGCTTACCAGAATGGTGCATAGCGGCAAAGCTTGTTTCAGATTCTGGATGCCAAACTTTGAATAAAACACCATCCCATCTCCAAGACTGTCCAGCTTGACACGGTAAAGCTGGCAACTTGAGCTCCTTGGCTTTTCTAACCAAGAAATGCCACTCTGGCAAAGTACCTATCAGGTCATTGAATTGAATACTTTTTAAAAGGCTGAGTGCCCCACCCACGTGGTCTGTGTCTTTGTGGCTGATGGCCAAGCGATCAATGAATGAAATGCCTTCACCTCTTAAAAAAGGCAACACATTCCTTTCCCCTGCATCCGATACTGGGGATGTCTTAGGACCAGTGTCATAGAGCAATCGCTTGGTTTTAGTTTCCACCAATACTGCCGTACCTTGACCCACATCTAGAACCGTGACACGAAAATCCCCTTCATTCAATGAGTGAGTCTTGGGAAGCAATAAAGGAATGCAACAACACA
>JACCDM011657737.1_pt1 | contig 12205 bp, 13 predicted proteins | sample 7445851 | NCBI WGS metagenome assembly JACCDM01 (sample SAMN15323438, study PRJNA562643) | freshwater metagenome | isolation source: river surface water | place: USA:Blue River Watershed | collected 2017-08-16
ACACTAATAATTGCAGATGAAGATTCCTATGTTCATTATGTAGAAGGTTGTACAGCACCAATCTACTCTTCTGATTCACTTCATTCAGCTGTTGTTGAAATCATTGTGAAAAAGAATGCCCGTGTTAGATACACAACAATCCAAAATTGGTCTAATAATGTTTATAACTTAGTAACAAAGAGAGCTACTTGTGCTGAAGGTGCCACTATGGAGTGGATTGACGGCAATATCGGTTCAAAGGTCACGATGAAATACCCTGCAGTGATGTTGATGGGACCACATTCAAAAGGTGAAACACTTTCTATTGCATTTGCTGGCGAAGGCCAACACCAAGATGCCGGAGCCAAAATGGTTCATGCAGCTCCTTATACATCTTCAACAATTATCTCTAAATCTGTTGCCCGAGGTGGTGGCAGAACTTCATATCGTGGATTGGTTAAAGTTGAAGAAGGCGCTCACCACTCTAAGAGCACTGTGAAATGTGATGCGTTGCTCGTGGACACAATCTCAAGATCAGACACCTATCCATATGTTGATGTGCGCGAAGATGATGTTTCTATGGGTCATGAAGCTACAGTCTCGAGAGTAAGTGATGATCAGTTATTTTATTTGATGTCTCGTGGACTTGGCGAAGATGAGGCAATGGCAATGATCGTTCGTGGCTTTATTGAGCCAATAGCTAAAGAACTGCCAATGGAGTACGCACTTGAACTCAACCGTCTAATCGAGTTACAAATGGAAGGCGCTGTTGGTTAATGAGTCAGTTAACTACTAATTACCTCACGCCAACCGGTCGTGAGGAGGCGTGGCGGTTTACGCCATTAAAGAAATTATCTGGCATACATGACTTAGAAGTTTTGGTAGCTGACAATGTTTCACTTTTTGCTAAATCTGATTTACCAAAAGGTGTCAGCCTGACAACTCCGAATACATCGGATCATCCACCGGCATACGCGGCCAGTGATATCGTAACAAACAGAGTTCGCAAAGAGGCTAAGAAAATTACATTACTTGCGATTGCTGATAACACTGAAATTGCTGAGCCAATATTTCTACAGCGAAAATGTGGGCCAACTGCTGAGGTAAGTCGAGCTGCAATCCAAATAGGAGTAAATAGTCGAGCCACTGTAGTCATTGAAAATATTGGTGCTGGTAAGTTAGGTGAAGAAATTGAAATCTCACTTGCGGCTGGTTCTAGCTTTAATTTTATTACGTTACAGGAGTGGGATTTAAACTCTGTTCACCTTGCTCAACATCATGCAATTATTGGTAAGGATGCTCAATTTAATTCTTATGTTGTGTCAATTGGTGGATCTACAGTTCGCATCAGCCCTACAGTTGAATATACCGGCATGGGAGCTAGTGCTGAAATGTATGGCGTTTATTTTGCAACTGATGAACAACATCTTGAACATCGCATCCATGTAAACCATAGTGTTCCAAACACTAAATCCCGGGTGAACTATAAGGGAGCTCTTGCCGGTAAAGGCGCGCGCACCGTGTGGATAGGTGATGTTTATATTAATAAGGGCGCAGAAGGAACTGACACCTATGAACTAAACCGAAACTTATTGCTCACAGATGGTGCTCGTGCTGACTCTGTTCCTAATTTAGAAATTGAAACTGGTGAGATAGTTGGTGCAGGCCACGCTAGTACTACTGGGCGCTTTGATGATGAGCAACTTTTCTACCTGCAATCTAGAGGAATTCCAGCAGATATTGCTCGCAGATTAGTAATTCGCGGTTTTTTTGCTGAGATTATAAGTAAGTTAAAAAATGAGGAGATTGAAGAAAGATTAATGAATCGCATTGAATCTGAATTATCAAGGGTTGGTGAATAATGGCTGAAGTGGCATTTGATTCACTAGTTAGTGGTAAACCTGTAGCTATCGAGGTTGATGGTGTTGCAGTATGCCTAACTCGTGTTGGAGATGAGGTATTTGCAGTTGAAGATACCTGTACACATTCTGAAGCCTCATTATCTGAAGGTGAAGTTACTGGAACAAAGATCGAATGTTGGCTTCATGGTGCCGAGTTTGATCTACGTACCGGCGAAGCACTAACACCGCCAGCCACTTCTGCACTCAAAACTTTTAAAGTTGAAATAAACGGCAACCAAGTAGTAGTAACTAACTAAGGAGAAAATTATGAGCGTACTAGAGATCAAAAATTTACAAGTTAGTGTTATTACGGAAGCAGGTAACAAAGAGATTTTACGCGGAGTGGATTTAACAGTTAAGTCAGGTGAAACTCATGCAATTATGGGGCCTAACGGTTCTGGAAAATCAACGCTTGCATATTCAATCGCTGGTCATCCTAAGTACTTAATCACTGGTGGTTCAGTAACTCTGGATGGAAATGATGTACTAGAGATGAGCGTTGATGAGCGAGCAAAGGCTGGATTATTTCTTGCAATGCAGTATCCAGTTGAAGTACCTGGTGTTTCAGTTTCTAACTTTTTGCGAACTGCAGTAACTGCTATCCGAGGTGAAGCTCCTAAAGTAAGAACATGGGTTGGTGAAGTTAAAGAGGCAATGGCTTCTCTAAATATTGATACCGCTTTTTCGGAGCGTAATGTGAATGAGGGTTTTTCTGGCGGAGAAAAAAAGCGTCATGAGATCCTGCAGATGGAGTTACTAAGGCCAAAGATTGCAATTCTTGATGAGACAGATTCTGGTCTTGATGTGGATGCATTACGTATTGTTTCTGAAGGCGTTAATAGAGTAAAAGCTAACTCAGATCTAGGTGTAATGCTGATTACTCACTACACGAGAATTCTTCGATACATAAAGCCTGACTTTGTGCATGTTTTTGCAAATGGAAAGATTGTAGAAGCTGGTGGTCCTGAGCTGGCCGATAAATTAGAAGAGCAAGGTTACGCAGCGTATATAACTGCGTAATTTTATGAGCACTGATCTATCTAGTTGTAAAAAAGATTTTCCAATCTTTGAGCGTAAAGTTCGTGGTGGGAATTCATTAATTTATTTAGATAGCGGTGCTACATCTCAAAAACCTAACTCTGTTATTGAAGCTGAGAGCAATTTTTATCGCACAGTAAACGCAGCCGTGCATAGGGGAGCTCATTTACTGGCCGAAGAAGCCTCCGAAGCTTACGAGTCAGCTAGAGAAAAAGTTGCAGCTTTTATTGGTGCTATAAGTAATGAGGTTATTTTTACTAAAAGTGCTACCGAATCCTTGAACATAATTGCTTACTCATTTGGAAATCCAGACTCTAGAATCAACATAAAAGCCGGTGATCAAATTGTCGTGACCGAAATGGAGCATCACGCGAATTTGATACCTTGGCAGCAATTGGCAAAGCGAACCGGTGCTGAGCTTAGGTGGTTATCGGTGACTGCCGACGGCAGAATTGATTTAACAAATCTAGATCAAGTAATTACAAAGAAAACTAAGATTGTGGCAATTACTCATCAGTCCAATGTTCTAGGAAGTATTCTGCCAGTTGAAACTTTAGTCAAAGCAGCACATGGTGTAGGTGCATTAGTGGTGCTTGACGCCTGTCAATCAGCACCGCATTTTGCTCTAGATGTAAAGAAACTAGACATTGATTTTCTTGCATTCTCAGGCCATAAGACTTTGGGTCCAACTGGAATTGGTGTGCTCTGGGGAAAATACGATTTGCTAGAAAAGTTGGAACCTTCGTTGTTTGGTGGATCTATGGTTGATTCTGTAACTATGGAAAGTGCAACATGGGCAGCCACGCCAAGAAAATTTGAAGCCGGTGTTCCAAATATGGCTCAAGCTGTTGGATTATCTGCAGCGATAGATTACTTAAATCAGATTGGTATGCACAATATTGCACAGCACGAGCAAGATTTGACCTCATATCTTCTAAAAGGAATTACAAGTATTTCCGGAGTCAAGGTAATTGGCCCAGTTGATATGAAAGATCGTGGTGGAGTGGTTTCATTTACGGTAGATGGAGTCCACCCGCATGATGTAGGCCAAGTGCTAGATCAATACGGTATCGCTGTTCGAACTGGCCACCATTGTGCCTGGCCCTTAATGCGCAAGCTAAATTTAGTTGGTACAACTCGGGCATCTTTGTATCTATATAACTCTAAAAGTGATGTTGATTCCTTGCTTGAATCGATTGAGAAAGTAAAGTCATATTTTAAGGTCAGCAAATAATGGAATTGGATTCACTTTATCAAGAGGTAATACTTGATCACTATCGCTCACCTCACCACAAAGGTTTGTCAGCAGATAAAGACATACAAGTTCATCACAATAACCCCAGCTGTGGCGATGAGGTAACTTTGAATTTATCTATGAAAGGTGGCGTGGTCACAGATTTAACCTGGGATGGAGTCGGATGTTCGATTTCTATGGCCAGCACATCAGTTATGAGTGACTTATTGGTTGGTAAAGGTTATAAAGATGCTATGAATATTTTAGATAATTTTGTTGAATTAATGCAGAGTAAAGGTCAATCAGTAGGGGATGAGAGTATTTTGGAAGATGCGGTTGCATTTGCTGGAGTGTCAAAGTTTCCTGCAAGAATCAAGTGCGCTCTCCTTGGCTGGATGGCATTTAAAGATGCATCAAGTCAAGTGATGCAGTAGAATTTAAATCATGACAACAACAGACGATGTAACAGAGGCTATGAAGGATGTAATTGATCCTGAATTAGGAATTAATGTCATCGATCTTGGTTTGGTTTATGACATGAGAATTGATGAAGGAAATATTGTTACTTTAGATATGACACTTACATCGGCTGCGTGTCCACTTCAAGATGTAATTGAAGATCAAACACGACAAGTCCTTGCTGATTTGTCCTCTGATGTAAAAATAAATTGGGTATGGCTGCCGCCTTGGGGCCCAAACAAGATTTCAGACGATGGCCGCGAACAATTACGCTCGATTGGCTTCACAGTTTAACTTTGCTTTCTAACTGACTACTGTCATCTTATGTCAATGCACTCGACTTGGATGTCTTTTCGATCGTTAACTGCTGATCAGTCTGTAAAGAATCAAAAACTCAAACCGGGCACAATAGGTCGGATAACTAGATTTGCAATTCCTTACAAAATTTCGCTGATCTTTTTTATGATCACTGTTGTGATCGATGCATTCTTAATTATTGCTTCCCCCTTGCTTCTAAGAAAGTTAATTGACGATGGTGTGATACCAAAGGACTTCGAGTTAGTGACCTCGCTTGCAGTATTAGTTGGAATCATTGCAATATTGGATGCTGTTTTTAGCATGATCGGTAGATGGTTTTCAGCCAGAATTGGCGAAGGATTAATTTATGATTTAAGAAAACAGGTCTTTGAACATGTCCAAAGACAATCAATAGCATTCTTTACCCGAACTCAAACAGGAGCATTGATCTCACGACTTAACTCTGACGTTATTGGTGCACAGCAAGCTTTTACATCAACACTATCTGGCGTAGTGAGTAATTCGTTAAGTTTGCTTTTAGTAATAATTACAATGTTGACGCTCTCGTGGCAAATTACTTTAGTCTCACTTGTTCTGTTGCCGGTCTTTCTGATTCCGACAAAATGGGTAGGTCGTAAACTGCAAGGTCTTACTAGGCAATCATTTGATATAAATGCTCAGATGTCTTCAAATATGACCGAGCGTTTCAATGTTTCGGGTGCTCTACTAGTATCACTTTACGGTGACTCAGAGAAAGAAAAATCTGAATTTGCTACCAAAGCCAGAAAAGTTGCTGACATAGGTATCTCCATTGCGATGTTAAATCGAATTTTCTTTATCGCTCTAACATCGATTGCAGCAATTGCTACAGCGGTTGCTTATGGCATTGGCGGGCACCTTGCGATAAATGATCAACTCACTGTTGGAACTTTATTAGCAATTACCGCCTTGTTAGCTCGTTTGTACGGACCATTAACAGCACTGTCTAATGTGCGAGTTGATGTAATGAGCGCCTTAGTCTCATTTGAAAGAGTGTTTGAAGTTCTGGATCTACAACCAATGGTCACCGACTCTCTAAATGTAAAGGAGCTAAAAACTGACAAGCCAGAGGTGAAATTCGATTCAGTTAGTTTCACCTATCCGTCAGCCAAAGAAATTTCGTTAGCCTCCCTTGAAGCAGTAGCAAAACCTGAGATGGTTGAGAGCGGTGAAGTCTTAAAAAATATTTCATTTACAGTTTTGCCTGGAACTTTGACTGGAATAGTTGGACCGTCAGGTGCTGGCAAAAGCACCATCTCCTCTTTAATTCCAAGATTATATGATGTAACAAGCGGGGGAATATTTATAGATGGTTTAGATATTAGGCAATACTCGATTAAGTCATTGAGAGAAAATATCGGAGTAGTTACTCAGGATTCACATATGTTTCATGATTCCATTTATGCAAATTTACTTTATGCAGATTCTAATGTTTCTAAAGACGAAATTGAGAACGCATGTCGAGCTGCCCAAATATGGGATTTTATTGAAGGTTTACCAAACGGCTTAGATACTGTTGTCGGCGAAAGAGGACACAGACTCTCTGGTGGAGAAAAGCAACGACTAGCAATTGCGCGATTATTACTAAAAAAACCAAGTTTAGTTATTCTAGATGAGGCCACTGCACATTTAGATTCAGAGAATGAAGCTTTAGTGCAAGCAGCTTTAAAAGAAGTTCTAAAAAATCGAACCAGTATCGTAATTGCTCACAGACTATCTACGATTGTGAATGCTGATCAAATTCTTGTTATAGATAGTGGCAGTATTGTTGAAAGAGGTACACACGAAGAACTGGTGAATCAAAAAGGTTTATATTTTGATTTATATGAAAGGCAGAATTTTCAAGAAAACTAAGTAAGTCTTTTTTGTCTAGGAGCAAAAACCGCATCCTTTTTAATTGTTTCCCGGCCAGCATTTGCAGCAATTACTGCAATATAAGGAAGCGTTAACGCTCCAATCAAAGCTATCCATCTATATGGACTTGGTAGGACTACTGTTAAGACAAAGCAAGCTGTTCTGATCATCATTGATATGAAATATCGCTTTTGCCGAGCAGCTTGATCAATTGTTAGCCCGGAGCCAACATTAGTAATCGATTGAATTTCGGCTTTTTTCATCACTTGGCAAGTTTAGTGCTAGATGAGTTTAAGCATGAGATGCCTCGGAGATATTGGGCTTAAATTGGGCTTTAAGCGAAGAGTTTTGGCTGGAAATGAGTTTGAGATCACTCGGCTATATCGATTTTTTGGATAGCCCAAAATTGGGTAGTATTCACTCATCAAGTGGATGCATACGCTCCCACCTACTTCGCTTCGGCGAACTGGTTGCTTCGAATGAAGTGCGGCTGTTTTTCGCTTGTGTAGTAATGAATGTTCCAGCGAAGCAGCAAGGAGAAGTTATCAGCACAGAGCCACGTATAAATGATCGAATTCGCGTTCCTGAAGTTCGGTTAATTGGATATGACGGCGAACAACTCGGCGTGACAGCAATTGATAAAGCAATTAAGTTGTCAGAAGAGATCGGACTAGATCTTGTTGAGATTTCACCAGATGCCAATCCACCGGTCTGCAAAATTATGGATTTCGGAAAGTATAAGTACGAAATTGCGCAGAAAGCCCGGGAAGCTCGACAGAATCAGACACACATTGTTGTGAAAGAAATGCGACTTCGACCAAATATTGAGCCTCATGATTATGAGACCAAAAGATCTCATATCGAAAGATTCTTAAACGGTGGTGACAAAGTGAAGGTAACAATTCAATTTCGCGGGAGAGAACAATCTCGTCCAGAAATGGGATATCGATTACTACAAAAGCTTGCTGAGGAGTTAGCTGAAGTATCTGTTGTTGAGTTTGCACCTAAGCAAGAGGGTCGAAACATGACAATGGTTCTTGGGCCAGCTAAGAAGACGGGTTCAGTAAAAAAAGCTGGATCAGGCACAAAAGCAAAATAGATTTTTTAAACAACAGGAGGTCGAGAGTATGCCAAAGATGAAAACCCATAGTGGTGCAAAGAAGCGATTCCGCGTCACTGGTTCCGGAAAGATTATGCACGAGCGTGCTGGTAAACGCCACCTACTTGAGCGTAAATCATCTAGATTAACTCGCCGCTTAACTGGCGATGTTGAAGCAAAAGCACCAAACACATTTGCTGCTAAGCGCATGCTTGGTTTGAAGTAAGGGGAGACAAATGGCTAGAGTAAAACGTGGAGTACATGCGGCTAAGAAACGTCGCACAACTTTAGAGCGTGCTGCTGGATACCGAGGTCAACGATCTCGTCTATTCACCAAGGCCAAGGAGCAGGTAACTCACTCTCTTGTCTATGCGTTTAATGATCGCAAAGATAAGAAAGGTGATTTTCGTAGACTTTGGATTCAACGTATCAATGCAGCAGCTCGTAATAACGGGATGACATATAACCGTTTAATACAAGGTTTAAAAGCTGCCGGAATTGAAGTTGATCGCCGAGTTCTTTCAGAGCTTGCAACTAACGATCCAGTTGCCTTTGCAAAGCTTGTTGAAGTTGCTCGCAAAAATATAGTTACTGCTTAAATACTTCTAATCTAATTAGATGGAAAAGATAACGAGCCTTAATTCGCCACATATTGAGCGAGTTAAGGCTCTACTTGGTTCTAGAGGTAAGAAAACAAGAGATAGTGAGAGCACCTTTGTTGTTGAAGGTATTCAGGCGGTAAGAGAAGCAATAAGTCCAAAATTAAATGAAGGACTATCACTTAAGACCATCTACGTTACAGAGGTGGGCTTAAGCAAATTAAGTTCAGCCATTGGTCAGAAGGTATTAGAAGGTTTGGATATTATCGAAGTCTCAGAGCAAGTAATGAATGCGATGGCAGATTCTCAAACGCCACAAGGAATATTGGCACTCTGCTCTACTAAATCTTTGAAACTAAGTGATCTTTGGAAGCTAGAGCCGAAGAAAATTGCTTTTTTTTGGCAGATTCAAGATCCAGGGAATGCAGGAACGGTTATTAGGACTGCAGATGCCTGTGGGTTTGATGCTGTTATATTCTCGGAGGAGAGCGTTGATATTTTTAATCCAAAAACTGTCAGAGCAAGTGTTGGTTCGTTGTGGCATATTCCAGTGATTCCAAATGCAAAAATTGATGAGTTCATAGATATTTGCTTAAGTCGTAACGCCCAGATTTATGCCCTATCCGCTAATGGATCTCAAATATTAGATTCTGAGTTTTTGACAAAAACCGTCAAGGACCCTTCAATTTGGATATTTGGAAATGAAGCCAGGGGGCTGCCTGAACTTCCGCAGGAAGTAAAAACCGTTTCAATTCCGATGAAGGGCTTTGCTGAATCCTTAAATGTGGCTAGTGCTGCGGCAATTGTCCTGCATTCTGTGGGCCTGTCCTTATAGACTTACGAATATGGCTTTAGACAAGAATCAGATTGAACTTGATCTTAAAAGTGCCCTTTCTGAAATAGCAAATACCAAAAATTTTGATTCCTTAAAGCAAGTAAAAATCGATCACCTTGGTGATAAATCTCCATTAGCTCGAGCAAATCAATCTTTGGGAAGTTTAGATGCAAAAGATCGATCAGATTTTGGTAAATTCATTGGTGATGCCAGATCGCAAGTAAATGAAGCGTTTAGAAAAAAGACAGAGGAATTAGAGAGTGAAAGAGATATACAGGTCCTTCAGACGGAAAGAGTTGATGTAACCCTTGCAAAGCCGCGAACTTTAGAAGGCGGTTTGCATCCTTTAACAATTTTGACCAATGAAATCTCCGATCTTTTCATTGGCCTTGGTTATAACGTTGCCGAGGGTCCAGAATTAGAGTCAGAGTGGCTAAATTTTGACGCTTTGAATATTCCTGCAGACCATCCGGCCAGAAGCATGCAGGATACTTTTTTTATTGAACCACTAGAAGCGAAACTAGTTTTAAGAACTCATACCTCTCCGGTGCAAATCAGAACAATGCTTACCCAGAAACCACCAATTTACGTAATTTGTCCGGGCAAGACGTATAGGGCAGACGAATTGGATGCTACTCACACCCCAGTATTTCATCAGGTTGAAGGTTTGGTAGTTGATGAGAATATAACTATGGCAGATTTAAAAGGTACATTGGATTATTTTGCTAAATCAATCTTTGGTAATGATGTTAAAACAAGATTGCGCCCATCATTTTTTCCATTCACCGAACCTTCTGCAGAGGTTGACATTTTTTTTAACGGACGCTGGATTGAGTGGGGCGGATGTGGAATGGTTAATGAGAAGGTTCTAATCGCATGTGGTGTGGATGTTAAAAAATTTAGTGGATTCGCATTTGGTATGGGATTAGAACGTACATTAATGGTGAAGCACGGAATTACAGATATGCATGACATTGTTGAAGGCGATGTCAGATTTTCACAAAGTTTTGGGGTTGGCAAAAAATGAAACTTCCATTGAGCTGGGTAAAAGAATTTGTTAATCTGCCTGCGAAAATTACAGCCGATCAAATATCTCAAGCCTTTACAAGAGTGGGATTTGAAGTCGAATCAATTGAATATCAAGGTCAGGATTTAAAAGGTCCGCTAGTTGTAGGAAAAGTTCTATCGATCGAAGAGCTTACCGAGCATAAGAAACCCATAAGGTATGTGGGCCTAGATGTTGGCAGCGGGAAGAAAAGATTTGTAATCTGCGGAGCAAGAAATTTTAAAGTGAATGATTTGGTTGTAGTCGCTATTCCAGGAGCAGTCTTACCGGGTAACTTTGTTATCTCCTCTCGACAGACATATGGAAAACTTAGTGATGGAATGATCTGTTCGGCCAAGGAACTTGGAATTAGCGAGGAACATGCTGGAATAATTGTTTTGCCTGAAGGAAAAATTGGTTCTGATGCGATCAAACTCTTGGAGATTACTGATGTAATTTTTGATATTGCCGTAAATCCAGATCGAGGATATGCAATGTCTATCAGGGGATTAGCTCGAGAATTGGCCGGCTCATTAAAATGTAAATTCATTGATCCAGCTGAATTAGTAAAAAATAGCAAGCTAAAAAGTTTAAATTCAGCAAAAGCTATTACGGTCAAGATTGAAGATAAGAGTGGGGCAGATCAGATTTTTGTTCGCACAGTCGACAATGTTAATGCCAAGAAGCAAACTCCGATTTGGATGCAGCGTCGAATTGAAAAATGCGGTATGCGTTCTATTTCACTTGCTGTAGATATAACAAACTACGTGATGCTTGAACTTGGTCAACCCTTACACGCTTTTGATGCTGCAGTCATAAATGGCGGTCTAAAAGTATCCCGTGCAAATAAATTTACGAAGTTGACTACATTAGATAAGGTCGAACGGAAATTGCAGCCAGATAATTTGGTGATATGCGATTCAAATTCAGTCCTGGCTTTAGCTGGAACTATGGGTGGTCTTGCTTCGGAGGTAACCCATGAAACTAAACGTATTGCATTAGAAGCAGCCCATTTTAATCCATCAAGTGTGGCAAAAAACTCTCGGTTTCATAAATTATCTAGTGAAGCATCTAGAAGAATTGAACGAAATACTGATCCGGCTCTAGCTGAAATAGCTTCGGGTAGAGCAGCCGCTTTATTAATAGAGCTAGCAGATGCGAATTATGTTGGTTCTAGCTCAGCGGGAATAGCTATAAAAAAACGCAAAGTAAAGATTTCAATAGATTCAATATCAAAGTTGATCGGCAAGAGTTATTCGACCAAGCAAGTTAGAGATGCGCTGTTACTGATTGGTTGTAAAGTTATAGGTACGGGCGCAGTATTAAATATTGAAGTTCCTACATGGCGACCTGATTTAGAAAGCTCAGCAGATTTTGCTGAGGAGATTGCTCGACTAATTGGCTATGAAGTTATTCCCCTTACCTTGCCGGTGGGTAAAACAGGCGCAAAGTTATCTGATATGCAAATTAGAAGAAGGCAAGTTGCAACAAGTTTGGCAAATCAAGGTTTTACTGAGGTTATTAACTACCCATTTGTTAGTCAAGAGCTAATTGACTTACTAGGTTTTACGGGCGACCGTGCCAAATCCTTTCGACTTCTCAACCCTATGTCCGAGGACGCTCCACTTCTTCGCACGCATTTAATTCCTGGCCTACTTACTACTTTAGGACGCAACTTATCTCGCGGGACTAAAGATCTAGCTATATTTGAGATAGGTACAGTCTTTAGAAATACTGCAAAAACAATTAAAGGCCTAAGTCCAGAAACCAACAAGCGGCCATCGGCTAAGACAATCGAAGAGATCTTTGCAAGTGTGCCTAAACAA
>JACCDM010710508.1_pt1 | contig 12199 bp, 11 predicted proteins | sample 7445851 | NCBI WGS metagenome assembly JACCDM01 (sample SAMN15323438, study PRJNA562643) | freshwater metagenome | isolation source: river surface water | place: USA:Blue River Watershed | collected 2017-08-16
AACTATGGAAATTTCCAGAAAAAATGGCTGCATAATATTTTTAATATTTATTACGTGGAAACCGATTTTGGCATTTTTTGGAAGTATTGATTTTAGGCACGATACTGCAAAAAAATGCCAAAAAATAACAACCCCAATATTTATATGCAAAAAAGTAACTTTAAATGCAGCAAACACAGTAATTTTCAATCGCATTTATTAAGACTGAAGCATAATACTTACATAGATACTGCAAAAAAATGCCAATTCATACATATGATAGTAACTATCGTATGTAATATTATTATGAATTCTCAACATCGTTCTCATATGAGAGTGACCGTTGTAAAAATTGTCGTCCGGATAATAAGTGACGTATTTCAAGTAATTCTTGTTCCAGTTTATTAACACGTGTTTGTAAGTCTGTAATTAGATTGTCTTGCGTCTGATTTCTATTCATCAATTGTTCCAATTTCGCATAAAGTCTAGTCGTTGAATATGAATTTTCGTCACGTAATTGTGACATATAAGTTTCGTTCTCTGACATTGTAGCAAATATAGTATAAATCTCATAAAATCTTTATATTTGTTTACACGACACTATCCTCTTCCTCCCAATTATCAAGTTCTTCGTGTTGAAGAACAATACTAGGCCGGTAATCCTTGGAGTGATTTAATTTTTCTTGTACAATTCTCTTCTCCAAATAATCTTCCTTTTTTTGCGTGTTGAATAATTCCATACGATTACTGTAATTGCGGTCAGCGTTGATTGAGTTGTATTTATTACGCGAGATAGTATCCATTATAATTTCAAACTCAGTAGTCAATGCTTGTTTAGTTTCAATGATATTTTTGTATTGCTCGTTCATATCGTTAAGCACTTCTCTCCATTCGGCTAATTTTTCCGAAGCATTTTTGTATTCCCATAAGTGCCTGTTATTCCAAGGACCGAGAACATCCATTCTATGTTCTATTTTGTTATGCAATAATGAGTATTTTTCGCGCAGATTTTGTATTTGCTCCTTTATTTCATCAAATTTGTAATACTTGGAAACAGACAAAATCAGAGAAATATACGTAGAAATAGTGATGGATATAATATCAATAATACCACTAGACAGACCGATTTCAGACTTAATTGCCTGTATAAAACCAGATAATGTGGATATAAATATAACGGATGTTTGAATATTATTCACTGTCTTAGTTAAGTCATCGTATTTCAGGTCAAGTAAACGTTTATTTTCCTTGCATTCCTTTAATATGAATATGTTAATTTTGCGCTGAGATGTCAGTTCATTTTTGAACATAATGTATTCACGTTGCGCAAACCAATCAATATCCGCGTTACTGTCCGATGGATATATTTTCCGTTCCATTATTTTACCTGTAACGGATGGACGTTGTGATACAGTACTAATACTATCCGACTTAGACGACCTACGTGAATTGGCAACGGACGGAGTAGATTTTGGGTTAACAATAGCAGGAACAATAGCAGGAACAACAGCAGGAACAACTTCGGAAAGTTTGTTTACTAGATTACTGGCATTTAATGATGTACGACGAGAACTTGGAACAGAGTTCTGAATCATATTCGCATTAATTGCATCAAATATGGTATTCAATAGGGATGGCGGCAGTTGTTCCATAGCAGGCATATTAAGTACTTCATTCGTGGGTTCATCTATCGTAGGTGTATTAATTACTTCATTCACGACTTCATCAACCGTTTGAATTGCCTCTTCAATTGTATCATGAGTTGTTACAGCATCAACCGTTTCATTATTCTGTACATATGCATTACCGTCGTATACCGGCAACTCACTTATCTCGCGAACTTCTAGTGTGTTCTCAACATTTAATTCATTGTCCATAGAGTTATCGTTGGGATTGTCAGAACTCATTTACATATTCCGTAGATTTTACTTTTACGACACTGACTAAATATTTACAGTTGTACTCGTGGTAGGTATTTCATCGCTGGGAGTATCACAACTTGCGGTAATAACCGTAGGTTCAATCGGAATAGTTTTTGCAATGCGTGTTTTCGTATTATGTTGTTGCATATAGTATAATGCCCATTTGGGTAGATTTGTCACGCAATTCATAACTGTATTATAAGTAAACCCAGCAACAAGGGTATCTGTTTTATCCGAGAACTTAATACTATACCACCAATAAGGAGGAATATACAACATAAATCCAGGCATAACGTCAAATTCTAGAAATTTTAATTTGCTGATATCATTCTTGTATTTGGGTTGAGGTGCCCATACGTTTATATGAGAACGGAATTCGTAGTTTTCGTAATCATTCACTGGATATAAATATTTGCTGCTTTTCCAAGGCGTCATTTTGATAGTGATTTTACCGGATAATGTGGAAATAAACCGACGATAATCAGTGTGAAACCGTAAAGGGGTATATGCGCCAGAAGAACCCATCATAACATCGTACTTCGTGACGACGGTAGTAGATGGTTTGAGATGTTCATCGTTTAGGTGGAAGAATTGGTATAGATTGGCATCTTCAACAAACTCGTGATTATTTTCGGTAAAATAACTAGAATGGGTATCGCTCTTTAATAATTTATTCGCACTTTGAAATGGTAGAGTAACATAATCAACCGAGTTACTTTCATTGTCGGTGTAATAATCTTTAATATCTTTGACTTTTACGTCATAGATACCACAAGTATCTAATTTGTCGTTTGTTAGTTCAGTGTAAAAATCAGGAGAGACGGAATTGTATTCAAAGAGAACCGGTTGTTTTACGTCACATACTTCTTGTAGATGCGTATTAGAAGTATAATCCATTTCATATATTTCTAAATCTTCGCTGGTTTTTAATTGTTTAACAATATGAAGGTAAATAATGAGAACAATTACAAACAAAATAATGTTAGCAAATGACGACATGTTATAGTATATGATAATATGTTGTTTTTTGTGTTGTTTACAAACGAATGAATAAATTAGTTATCCTCAATTTTGGGAGCCAGATAAAAAACGAGTTTTGCGCCAGGAACATTGTTACCGAGATGGTATATGAGTTTTAACGGGAAGTTTTCTTTGAGATGTATTTCCATCTCCTTTGATATTTTATTGTACTGACAAATATTATGCAAAATATGTAGGCTAAATGACAAGTGTAACTGTTCTCCTTCATTGATAGAATAGGAAGTCAGTTCGTCGATATCAATATTCACGGTCATTTTACCTGCTTCCTGACTAATAGATAACAGTTCAACGATTTCTTCGGAGCAGTTTATTTCAATAGTATCGCCGAATAATTTCATTTGATTGACGATGTTAGCAAAATTCGCAGATGAAATGGAGAACTCGGCATCGCTGTCACTTTCGGGAATAGCCATTAACTCGTTCTCTATGTCCATAAGTGGCATCTCAAAATTCTTGTCAAATACAGTTTTATCTTCACTGTTGAAATGCAAATATAATTTTTCGTCGTCATTAGAATTGAATTTAATATTTAAGGATTGATTTTTCTCACGCGTATTTAAAATTTTGAATAACATAGTGGAATGTACGCCGATAGTAACAGTGCTATCTCCACTATGTTCATATTTACAAAACCATTCGGCGGGTAGGTAGACCTCAAAAATAGATACACGTGTAGCGTCCATAGATTGAATATACATACGGTTGGGTTCAAACATTATGTTCATATGTTCAGTAAACAATCGTGCGTGTTGAAAAATAGATGTGAACCATTCCGCGGTTTGGACGTTGTTTATTGCGAGACTAATACTCATTGTATAAAATCTATATAACGTAGCGGGTTTATATAGATTTTATCGTAATATAGTTTACTTGTTGATTTCTTGGCGCATATCAACACTGGTAGGAGAAGTGGGTTCGCGTGCATTGTGTAAATTGCTAACTTCGGATGCCAAACTAAATACACTTGTGATTTCTGCGTCATCGGTTGTGGTAAGTTGTACGTTGTTACCCAAATCAGAGAGAACGCGCACACGCTCGTTGAGTAGCATCTTATTCACATCCATCGTATAGGTTTGTAGACTTAACAATGTGTCTTTTAAAGTAGTTAGTTCATCAGCAATCACTTCAAAACGATGATTAAATTCGTCTAAAATCTCGGTTAAGTTACTAATGTTATTTGAACCAGACACATTGCTAGCAACTTGTTCAGACATAGGCTTTAAATTTGCCTCTAATTTGCTAATACGACTATCAAACAATGTGATAACCTCGGGGAGAGTTAGTTTGCGTGGTTCTTGTTGGTTAGCGGTTGACGCGGGGTTAGATGATGTGGTAGGAGCGGGAGGAGTTTCATTAGGTGTGAAACCTGCACGACGACGAATGGCAGCAGCATTAGAACGGCTCATTTATGTGTAAAATATAGAATGTTATAATGAATTTTCTCTAAGTCGTTATAGTAATAATATGTTATCCCATTCGTAATTATACCCCATATATACTACGTTGAGCATTGAAATTAGTTAGAACATCTTCTGCTGATAAGACGCTCGTATTTCCTAAAATGGCACCAATATTGCCGCCAAAAGTATATCCAGGGAAGTCGGTTTCTGAACCGATTAAAACATATGTGGCGGTACTTAATGTATTACCAACGTTACACGTACCAGTTGTATCAAGGATGCCATTAATATATAAATTTACTTCGCCCGTAGATTTACTACGAGTGACGGCAACAGATGTCCAGTTTCCAGTATTTACCGGTTGGGTAGTTCGTATAGTAATATCCGCATTTGCGTAATTGCCATCCCCATAGGCTAAATAGCCTTCACTATCTATACCGAACCCAAAATCGTTGTTTAGACCACCAGTTTCAGTTGAAACGATAAACATTAACTGATAGTGATTTTGGTCATAACCTACATCGGTAGTTTTAATCCACGCACAATAGGTAAAATCGTCGCTAATTGCATCGGGACGTAAAAAACGCATATAATTGCAATATATGTATGCATCGCCACTTCCTAGGAAATTTTGTATAAATTGAAATGATTTGATGCCTTCATTGTCTATATTAAAAATAGGCAGTTGTAGTGATGACTCGGATTCGGGGTCACCTCCCAATAAGGTAGCATTATAATCAGTTCCTCCGGTACCAATATTTATCCAAGTATATCCCTCGCCTGGATAGCTATTGTAGTCATTTGCTTCAAAATGTATCAATAAGTCATCAGTAATAATTTGTGGTAGTGGCGGGGGCGTGGGTTGTTCATTTACTATACAACAACCATATGCACGACGATGTGTTGCTAAACCTGACCGTTTTCTTTGCATATTTCAATATATAGTATATATAGAAATATTCGTTACGCATTAAGCACTTCAACAATTCGGTCAAGAATTAGAGCAAAAATCCTTCATTCAATCCAAACATTTACACCAAATCTTTTAGTGCCTTTGGAACCTTTTTATATTTTTTAAATAACGCTATTGCTTTATAATTACGACTGGCAATAGCAAGTTCAAGTGGAGTTTTACCAGATTGCGTTTCGCGAATATCAGTATTGATATCTGGATGTTTTAATAACTTATCAATAACATCATCTCGTGATCTTTCTACTGCAAGATACAATGGTGTTCTATTTTGAGAATCATATACATTTGGGTCAAATGTCGGATTATCTAAATATTCGTGTATTATACGATGATTTTCCATTCTTTTGCTTTCTACATCAACACCAGCATAACCAGGGATATCAAAAAACATACGGTCTAAATGGCTCATAATACCAAGACTATTAATCGGTTCAATGTCTTTACATAAAGCAGCGATATTTGCTCTACAAATAGGACAAGTTTTGTTAGCATCCGTTTGTGTATTACACCAACGACCCAAACACTTTTTATGGAATGTATGTCCACAATTCGTCTTAATTGTAATATCATTAGCGAGTATTTCTCCACATATAGCACACTCTTCTTCCTCAATTGGCATTTCCGTCTGATCAGGTGCCCCGCCATATCTTCTATGTTTTCTAGCAGTTTTATTTTTACGCATTCCCTTAGGAGATTTATTCTTTGCCTTCAAAGTTTTCTTATTTGTACGAGTACATTTTGGACATTTAGTACGTGTAACCATTATATATATATTATTAGATATAATATATAATGCCCTTAGGGGTGTTTTTACATCACAGGAAGAAAAAAACATTTTTTATAGAAAGTTTGTCTCATTTTTCTTTCCGGTCGGTGTAATTACGCCCGCATCGCCGCTTTTATTTGTGGATGATGTTGATAATTGCTAATTTTGAAATCTTCTAAAACATAATCATTGATGTTTTCCCTTTTATTCAATATTTCTAGCGTTGGGAACTCATAAGGCGTTCTAGTAAGTTGTTCCTTTACTTGGTCAAAGTGGTCATCGTATATGTGACAATTTCCGCCATAATGTATAAATTCATATGGTTCCAAATCGCAATGTTTTGCGATTAGACAAACCAGCAGCGAATATGAAGCGATGTTAAAAACTTTTCCAAGAAAAACGTCAACTGACCTCTGTGTCATGCAGCAACTTAATTTATTTCCATCAACAACATTGAATTGAAACAAAACGTGACACGGTGGAAGAACTCCTTGGTCTAATTGTTCGGGGTTCCACGCGCTGATTACCATTCTGCGTGAGGTTCTCGTCTCGGGGTTTTTCAAAGTATCAATAACATTTTGTAGTTGGTTAATTCCTTTGCCCGTATAGTCCGCACCACACCCTTCATATGGAGCATTGAAATGACACCATTGGAACCCATACATAGGTCCAATGTCACCCTCTTGATAGTGACTTAGTCCCCTAGATGCCATAAACTCCGCGGTAGTATTTCCGTCCCAAATATGAACGTTCTGGTCGGTTAAGATTTTATTATCCGTTTGACCTTTAATGAACCACAACAATTCTTTCAAACACGTTTTCCAAGCAGTTTTTTTGGTAGTTAAGATGGGGATTTTGCCATTTTCAAGAGAGAAATGCATAGCGGCACCAAAGACGCATCGTGTATTGCCATTTCGTCCAACTTCGTCGTGACCTTCATCTAAAATGTCTTGAAGTAGGTTTAAATACTGGTACTCATCGTGTTGTTCCGATGCATTTTTGTCACGGTTTTTGTATTTGTTGCACTCAACGACACGCTTCAACATTGTATATTGTATAATAAATCCTTATATTTTAAGTCATTTTATGTACGAATGTCATTGTTCTCGGTGTGGCGAATAATTATCGGTAAATTTAGCCAAATAGATAATTGCATGACATAACAATATAATTTATTATGTAAGTATATACAAATATGGAACTCTTACAAACCGAAACAGGCGGTGCAAAGAAAACCTTTTTATCACACGTATTCTCAACAACCGAAGAAGGACAAGCCGAATTACTCAACGTGGTTCAGTATTCTTTGATGGGTGTGGCTCCCGTTGTTGCATTAAATAAGGCAATTCAGCGATTTATTCCCGAGGCTGACCCCGAAAAGTCAAGTTTAGAACTTTTAGCAGAAATATTCATTCAATTAACAATCATGTTTTGCGGTGTCATATTAATTCACCGTATGATAACTTATTTCCCCACATACAGTGGATTTAAATACGAAAGTTTAACGGCAACGAATGTGGTACTCGCATTCTTGATTATCGTTCTCAGCATACAGACTAAACTCGGATTAAAGGCGAACATATTATACGACCGTGTGGTTGAATTATGGAACGGTTCCACCAGCGGTGAGCGTAAAGAAGCAGTTAAACAAAATGTTCGTGTAACAAGAGAACCAATGCACGCCCCAAGCCAAGCAGACCATTTGGATAATTCCCGTGTTCAGTCGGGTATGTTCCCTCCTGCGCCATCCGTGACATCTAGACAAGATGCTGGTGGATATGACCATATGATGCGTCCTAACGGAGGGGATGATTTCGGTATGGCGGGTCCGATGGCGGCAAATAGCCTGGTTGGAGGCGCATTTGGTGCATTCTAAGTAAAATACAATATCATTTGCATAATAAATCATATTGTAACTATTCAAATGGATTAGACCCCTTTTTGCATTTGTAGGTCTTATCACGAAGATATCCGGATTTGCATTTTTTTACACAACGACGTGTCAATGGATTGCGGTCTTTATCATTTGGACAAGGAACGTATACATAATTATATTTATCCTTCACACATTTGAAGTTCGCGTCACGTACATAACCGTCTTTACATATTTTGATGCAGCGTTTAGTGGTCGGTTTATACATTTTACCATCGGGGCATAAGTGATTGTATTCCAATGCCTCATTGGTCAACTGTTCGGGAGTAAGTGTGTATTCAAGATTAGCGAGTTTGTCAATATGATGTAGCACCTTTGCTGGGATTTGATTACCCTTCACCAGAATGTGATTTTCGTATCGCATATTATGTTTTTCTAGTAATTTGGATTCTCGCATGATATTTTCATATTCCAGTAATAAGAGGTCTACATCATAACGGTTGAACATATTGGGTGTTGTCATATTTGCAAAGAGGTCGCCTAATTCAGAATACAAATCTTCTGAAATAAATTCCCGAGTGCGATGTAAAACGTAGGATAGTGCAATTCCAACGCCATAACTATCGGTAGTATCAATAGATTTATTCACAAACCTATCATAATCATCGTAAGTGAGTTCGGATAACATAAGGTAGTATTGTTCAAGCAAACCGGCTCTCATATACGACTTATTCTTACGGTCAATAGTAGGGGATATGATGAAATGAAAAAATACTTCACAATTAGAAGTGACACTCGTTGCATCATTGTTAAACACTTTATTACGATTGAACGACATATTGTCCATCATGTTGATATACCTTCGTCTGTTCATATAGATATTTTCCCAAGGAAACGACCAATGATGTGTTTTAGACCAATACGTGGAGTGTTCTGTATCATGTATCAATTTAGATACTGGGGTCATGAAGCCGAAATCAATGAAATTTAGGCGGTTAGAAGTGCCGTCATATACAATATTTTGTGGTTTTAGGTCATGATGAACAATGTTGTGTTTATGGAAAATTTGTAGACCATAAAATAGACGTGAAACTTCTAACCAAAATAGTTCTATTTTGTTTCGGTTCTCGGGAGTGTCTTGCCAATTATTATACACATCATTCGCAAACTGTTCTAGATTTTGACCACCATCATTCATCACAAGCAATGCGTATTCGTGTAACTTAGATGAAACAAACATCTCATTGTTACAATCTTGGATTGCCTTTCGGTTTGCATCTGTTTCTTCAATATCACACATAATTGGTTTACCCAAATAAAGGTTGTGATTTTTGTCAGCAGCATCAATGTAACCGTATTCGTGTAATTCGTTGACAGCGCTATTTTTTTTCATCAGTTTGGAAACGTTATTCTTTTTTTGAGTTTTATTTTTACACTTCATTTGAGGTTTATGTACACATCCATATGACCCTTGCCCGATCACCTTAGGTGTATCTACATTGTCTATTTTCGGGTCAGAAGACATTTATGCGTGTATACAATACTGTAATATTTATTTGTTGGAAAAATCTATTGAATTGACCATTTCCATTCTACGCAACGATTTTTCAAAGGCAACTTCCTTCTCCAAATTCTTAAATAAGTAATCGGAAGTCGGTTTCTGTTCATTTTTCTTAATCTGTTTGTATATTAAATTGATTTGACTAACAACATTTGTAATAATTTGTTTGTTTGCAGTAAGAGGTATATCAGTGGGTACGTGTTCAACTACAAGTGCTACTGCGAAATATAATAGATAACGCCGTTTCTTTGCAGTTGCTGCCGTATATTTAATACAGAATATGTTACGTAGTGAGGTAAGCAGTTGGGTGATATATGGATTTTTTAATGTATCGCATTTTTTAAATATAGCATCCCACATAATCCAGATGATGTCATTTTTAAATTTATTCTCCACGGGTATATAGACACGTGTTTCGCACTTAGACGATTGTTTTCGTTTTTTACATATTAGTTCAAACTCAATAATCCATTCAATCCAGTAACACGCATTAAAAACACTATGACTATCTTTTGATAGATGATATGAGAATTCGTTTACTGCAATGAAGAGTTCTTTGGGGTCGTCCGGTTTTAATATGTTATCCGCATAGTTAATACTAGGTGCTTTTAAGCGTTCAGTCATCTGGGTCATATCAAATTCTTCTTCGCGGTTAATTTTAATGGGTTCAAAACTGTGTTTTCGGTTAGAGGTAGTGAGTGTACATATAATTTCTGAAAATAGTTCGCGTATGGTGGGATGATTTCGTAATTGGATTTCATGTGTACAATTGGCGTTTTCAACAATACTGCGAAAAAGTTCAAACCGTTTTTCCAAATAAATAACAATCTTAGGGTTTCCAATATGAATATGTTTGCCAACATAATGGAGTATATTTTCCCACACATCCATAAAATGTCCGGCACATATTAGTTCGCAGCACCAATAGCAAGCAGGCTCAATCCGACCGTTAATTATATTTTGGATTAACTGATTACGCACAGACAGTTTTTTATAATTAGAAAAGGTAATACCTTTGAAATCACCTGGTTGTCTGGCATCATTAATAGTTGTATTATCATTTACACTGGGTAATTCTTCGTTCATTATGTGGAATGTAACTAAATATATCTTGTAGTATACCGATACAAATACCCGTTCACTTTGAACTCAAAATGAAAAAAATAATTATGGAAAATAATATTTTTATTCAGTAATTATTCTGGGTACGACATTAATCGTTTGCAGTTCTTGTGCCATTAACTTATATGCGTAGGGAACTTCAACTTTCGCGAAATCCGTTTTATTATCACAATTTTTACACATATGAACTGTGAAGTCGGCATTTTCATATAACCGACTTTTGTTCCCATCATTATACGGTGCAATCATACCACACGATTTACATACGTGTACACTGTATTTATCCGAAACATCATACATTCTTTCACGACAGAACCGTGTCATTCCGTGAGCAATCATAACATCACGTTCCATTTCACCTATTCTAAACCCACCATCACGGCTCCTGCCCTCAGCCGGTTGTCTGGTTAGATTTACCATAGGTCCGATGGAGCGACTATGTTGTTTGTCATTTACCATATGTTTCAAACGCTGATAAAACACGGGTCCAATAAATACGCTGGTTTCTAGTTGTTCGCCAGTTAAGCCATTGTATAGAATTTCGTTGCCATAACTTTCATAACCAAGTTTTTGTAATTCCTTTGAAATTGTCTGAATATCCATATTACCAAAACTAGTACCGTCACCAAACAAGCCGAGTTCAATTAACACCTTGCCGAGCAAAGTTTCTTTTAATTGTGCAATTGTCATACGAGACGGAATAGCGTGAGGATTGATAATAATATCCGGACGATGACCGTCCTTGGTGAAAGGCATATCACATTCTGGAATAATGTTACCAACTGTACCCTTTTGTCCGTGTCTTGAACTGAATTTATCACCGAAGAAGGGTTTACGAAGTGTTCTGATACGCACTTTTGCGAAGTTGTAACCGTCGCCGTTTCGTCCGGTATAATTTTTATCAATATAGGTGTCTTCCGTCGTGCGGAATGTTTTGCTTTGGTCATCATATTTAATAATTTTGGTCGGGTCATTTCGGTTTTCTTTAATCGGTACAATCTTAGCGATAATAACGTCACGATTTTCAACCAATTCATTCTCTGGAATAAATCCAGATGGATTAAGTTTATTATAATTTCCGAATTTAACGCCTCGCGTTTTGGTAGGGTCCGGACGACATCTGATAATTTCATCCCGAATAATGTTTTTGTCTTCATCTTTTTCTGTATGATAAATCGTCGCAAGGAATAGACCTCTATCAATAGAACCTTTGTTAATAAGTACACTATCCTCTTGATTATATCCAGTGTGTGTCATAATTGCAACGTGTATTTGCGTGCCAGATGGAATTTTATTCAAGTGAATTAAATTCATTAATCGTGTTTCAACCAATGGACGAGTAGGATAATTCAATACATAGGCAGTTTTATCCATTCGTTGGTCATAATTGGTAGCATATACACCGATGGCTTGCTTACCCATCGCGCATTGATAGGTATTTCTAGGAGCCTGGTTATGTTCAGGAAACGGAATACACGAAGCCAGTACTCCGAAGATAGTGCTAGGATGAATTTCACAATGAGTATATTGAAAATGAGCATTGATGTTTTGAATATAGTTGT
>JACCDM010860377.1_pt1 | contig 12199 bp, 8 predicted proteins | sample 7445851 | NCBI WGS metagenome assembly JACCDM01 (sample SAMN15323438, study PRJNA562643) | freshwater metagenome | isolation source: river surface water | place: USA:Blue River Watershed | collected 2017-08-16
ATGGATAGGTAGCAAAGGGAATTAAACCTTTGAGTGGGTGTTCGATTTTTAAATATTTATTGATAAAATATGCAGGATCTTTGCCGCATTTAATAATTTCATTAACTTGAGTCTGTTTAATTGACATAATAAACCCAGATTAATCTTGTACCTCAAATTGTACAGTGTAAATAAATCTAATTCTTCTAATTGGTGATTGAGAATTAATTGACATAACTTCATGATTACCATTTTCATTCATTCTAGTCAATTTAATGGCACTACCTGTTGATTCTTTAAACCCTCTTTTAATTTCATCTATTTTCTTGCCAATAATGTCATTAGCTTCATATTTTAGAGAATCAGTTTGTTGATGCAAACCTACATCACGAGCACATTGACCAATAGTTTCATAAGATGCAGTTAAAACATTACCAGCTAACTTCACATTTAACTTTCGACTACCATCTCCGGTATTGTGATAAACATTATCAATATAATTTCCTAATGCATGAGATCTTGAAATACTTTTCATTTAAATTCCTTTTTTGTTTTATTTATTATAATTATATAGCTTTGACCAATTATCTAATTCACAAGTTTTACACATTTTATGTCTTTTATAAGCTTCAATGTCTTCAATTTCACCTAATAATTTTTGACATTCAGGACAATCAATTGAAATCGCTTCATCATCAATCGGTCGAATAATTCTTATATATTCATTTTCAAATTCTTCAACTGACTTATCTAACACTTTCCACTTGTCTTTACTCAAATCTAACATTTGAATCTTTTCCATCACTTTCTATGCTCAAAGTATCATCCACAACATCTTTAATCGCATCCACGTGGGAAATAATTAGAATGGTCTTGAAGAACTTCTTAAAGCTTTCTAATAATCTTACACAAGATTCAATATTTGTATCATCTAAGGCACCAAAACCTTCATCTATGATGAAAATATTAGACTTAGGTAGATTACTGATATTAATCAAACCAACTCTAATCGCCATTGAACTAATCATCTTCTCCATCCCAGATGCACATTCAATAATACGTCTCTGATCAGCCCCATAGTTAAGATATACTTCTAAATCATCATCTAAAATTTCAATATCTACTGTAAAATCAGCGACACCTGATAGAATTTCTTTAACTTCTTTATTCAGCGATGGTAACATTTCTTTCATTAACTGCGCTGGTAATCCTTTTCTAGACACGCATCCGATAAATAATTCATGCAACTTCCACTCTTCGATAATACTTGCATAAATTAACTCTTCACGTTCATAATTTTCAATCATCTTAGTCAGATATGAGTTTTGTCCGCGAATACCAATTAAGTCAGATTCAGCCTTATCTAAATCACGTTTCAAAGTATTTAGCTCTTGCTGATATTTCTGCATTAAGTCTGCATCAGAAATATCAACATCACTTTTTACTTCATTTAACTTATTAACTGATTTATCTAATCGTTGTTGGTCTTGCATTATCTTTTGACCAAAGGTATCTAAACGCTGCGATAAATTATCTCTTTGTAAGACATTTTGTTGATTTTTACGTAAATGTTCTTCATATTTTTCAATTTTAGTCTGAATCTGCGCTTGTTCAATGTCTCTAATGATTTGACCTAAATCAGTTGCAGTATCAGTCAATTGTTGCATGCGTTGTTCAACATTACCAATGTCATGATAATCAGCATAAGCATTCTTAATAAAGCGACAAGTTGGGAAACTATCACCACAAGGTACACTTGTTAAGAGTTTATGCGCGTCTTTCTTTTTTTGAATTTCTTTTTGATTATCTGCAATTTGACTCATTACAATTGTTAATTGTGAACGAAGATTGGTTAGTCTATCTTTTTCTGCTTTCAATTCATTAATATCAACTTGTTCAGCAAATTTAACAAATTTATCGATTTTAATAGATAATTCAGCTATTTCTGCTTCGGTTTTAACTTTACTTTGATTTGTATTCTCTAAATTATTTTTCAGAATTTCTATTTCTTGTTCTAATTCTTTAATCAACGTAAAGTTAGAATTCTTATTTTTAAAGTTTTCTAACTGAATTCGCAATTGTACATCTTTTGTCTTTAAATCAGATAATGTTGTCTGCAAATCTAAAATTTTGTGATTATTTGTCTCAATTTCTTCATGAGATTTTTTCTTTAAACTATTCCAATCTTTCTCTTGAAAAGCTTTTAATTTACCTTTTAATTCAGTTACTTTATCTTTCGCTAATTTACTTAATTCTTCAAATACATCTAAATTCATAAATTTTGAGAGATAATATTTACGTGCGCCGCTCTTTTCATTGATAAAAGCATTAATATTGCCTTGAGAAGCAAAAGATGTCATTAAAAATTCTTCTGAATTTCCAATTAATTCTCTTAATACTTTTTCAGTCTCACGTCTTTGTTCATCACTCTCATTAACAATCGTACCATCTTCGGCAATCTTATGCAATGACAATTCAGTTGGTGCATAAATCTCGTTTTTCTTCTTAATCGGAATTTTTTTAGTAGAACGTTCAATTAAATATTTTTGTTGATTTACACTAATTGTCATTTTAGCTGAGGCAGATTCTTTACGAGTATTAATAACATGTAAATTTTTCATCGCCCCACGATCAGTTCCATTGAATAATGTATACATTAAACTACCTGGAATTGATGACTTTCCAGCAGCATTTTTACCAAAAATACCTACAATACCATTCAAATTTTCAAAATTTATAACATTATCTTCACCATAGCTGAATAAATTATTAAATTCAAAATTTAAAATTTCCCATTGATTAGGTCTTCGATTTTGATCCTCAGGCATATGATCAAGTCCATCAGCAAACATTTGATTAATTTTTACTAATTGTGCTTCGCTGACAGTTTCTTTGAAATAATTCTTTAACATCTTCAATCGAGCCTCAGCGTCCCAAATGTTAAAGGTTTTACGGGTTTCTTCTAAATGCTTGACACTTTGTTCCACGCCTTCATGTTTAAAAACAATTTCTTTAGCTTTTTTCTTATCACGAAGATATGTTTGAATTAATTTTACGTCATTTTGATTTAAGGCTGATTTCGATTTAATACGAAAACGACTGCCATTTTTAAAAGAATTACATAATTCTAAGGTTTTATCTAAATTATCTTGCCATTCTAATGTGACGAAAGGATGAGGATTTTCCAAAGCATAAAAAGTTGTTTTATAATCAATTTTAGAATTAATTTCCCATAAGAGAAAACCTTTTTCTAATTCTTCACCGTAATTTTGTTGAATGGTTGAACCAGAATAAGCAATTCTACGTTCAAAATCTAAAAATTGACGCTTATGAATATCACCTAGAAAAACGAAATCATAATCTTTAAAGAATGTTAAATCTACATCACCATGCAACTCCCAATCAATATCTGTTAAAGAACCATAGACTGCACCGTGGAATGTCGCTATGTTAATCTCGCCATCAACTGGACGCACATTTGCCCAACCTTCTTCATCAAAACAACTGAATACTGCCCAATTATATCCTTTAATACCTGTAGGATAAATGCCACTCTTCTTATACAAAAAGAGATTTGGATTATTTAAAGCTTCGACAATAGGTGTAATTGCATCTAATCGATTTTGATTTAAGATTAATCCATCATGATTACCAAGAATGACGTGAGTAGGTGCAATAGCTGCTAAACCTGTAAACCACCAATTTAAAACATTAATTAACTCAGGTGAGATGCCTTGTGTTTTAGAATGTACAATATCTCCACCCACAAAAATTAAATCTGGTTGTAATTCTTTCGCTTTATTAAAAAGTTGAGTAAAGACTATTCTATATTCATCGTGCCTTTTTAAACCGCGAAAGTGTACATCAGCAATATGCAGACACTTCAAACTCATATATAAATTATCCTGTTATTATAAGAAATTAAATCACATTTATTTTATTTAATAATAAATCTTCTTGTTCTACTTTACAAGCTAAATTATAATATTCTTCAAACATTTTTTCATCCATATCACCAACATCTTTAGCTCCTGATGTATCCATCATCTTCACCTCAATGTCATAATACATTAAATCTTGAGCGATTTTTAGTGCTTTTGAATAAGCATCATGATCCAAAGCTAAAATAATTGGTGTTTTATTCTCTACTATCTTCTTGAATAAAGCACTATCTTTAGCTAAGGTACTGCCTAATAAACAAGTTGCATTATCATTTGTCTTCAATAAATCGAACGGACCTTCTACTAATGTTAAAGGTTGTTTCCAGTCAATCAATAATTCATTAAAGACGATGTTTTTCTTATGAATATCACAATTTTTATACTTAAAGTTATCAAATGTACTAGCATCTATTTTACGACAAGTATAAAAATTTAAATCACCATGTTGATTAAAAGACGGAATAATTAACATTCTATGAAAATTACTATCTCTAGATACGCCTAAACGTAGCATCCACATTTTATGTTCAGAACAACCTCTTCTTTGCAAATAATTCACAACATCTCTTACGTCAGGATTTCTAGACTCTAAATTTAATGCGCATAATTCAAAACCATTCGGTAAAATAGCTTGTTCGACTGTCTCTAATAGTGTAGGATTATCTGATAAACCTTGTAAGATATTCTTCCATTCATTGTCAGTTTGCGATTGAGTTTTATGTGGAAAATATTCTAATGAACGTTCATAATATTGTGGTGATAACTTTTTAATTAAAAAAGGTATGCTCGCGCCTTTAGCATTACAAACCCAACAGTGATAAACGCCTTTATTGACATTTAAAACCATTTTCAGTTTATGTTGATTAGGATTACTACAAAAAGGACACCAAATTGTCATGTCGAATTTGTTTTTATTATATTTGTGAATAGGTAGAAATTGTGTTAAAAATTGATATTTTTCATGATTTGTTGCATTTGTCATTTAAAGCTACTTTTCCAATTACATAAGCGTCAGCCATGTCATAGCAGAAAGTTTCGTGAATAGTAGAACCAGCGTTTTTACCGCGGCTTAAAGTTTTAGTAGGCCAAGTCCATTGTGGTTCTTGCGTACTGACCCAGGAGACGATTTGTTCTTTAGTATCAACAGAACCAGATTTATCCAGTTTTATCCCCAGTGATTTGCGTGATGAAACGACGTTGTAATATAACGGTTCAACTTCAAATGTCTCATAAGCGATCTGGGATATCACTCCGTTAAACCTAGCTAGTGTAGAAATAGTTTGAGCCGAAGAAAAACCTTTACGAAATGATTGAGCACATTCTTCAACTGAAATTGTTGTAATTTTTTGAGTTAATTCACATCGCAAATCTTCTAATTTAGCTCGAACGTAATCAGCCTTTTTAAAGAAACTGTCAATTTTGCGTAAATCAACATATCTTAAATCATATAAAGTTTTATCATCGTTAAAAATTGAAATTCCTACAATACTCGAGGAAATATCTAAACCTAAAATCATCTCTTAAAAATCCATCTTTAATCTAATATTATATCTATCGTTTAATCTCTTTACAATAGGTTGAGCAAATTTAGCTTTCGCAACAATATTCAGGTTATCATCATGTAAATTAACGCCAGTTACATAGACAAAATTAGTTTCTTCTAAATCAGATAAATTAGCTGAAGGTTTTAATCCTTTAATATAAGATTTATTTTGAGAGACATTAAATTCTCCTCTTTCAACAGGTATATCAATTTGCATTACATATAGAGAATGTTCGCCTTTTAAGTCAAAATTGAAATTATTTTCACCAAAATTACTTAAACCAGGATGTAAAACATTGATCAACCCATCAGAATAAAAAGCATGACCTAAATGTGCCCAAGTAGCATGTTTGCCATTACAATCGGCACGATACATTAAACCTTGACCATTATCTTTAATCGTAATATTTAAAGCTCCGCCACTACCTGCAAGATCAATATCATTAATTTGAATAAATTCATTTCTAATTTGAGATGAATACAAGACATTTGAAATATCAAATAAAACGCTATGTGTTTCAGCTAAATCACCCTCAATACTATAGTGTGAATTAAAATATTTTGAATAAGAGACAGAATTTTCATTATTAAATGTTTTAGTTGTCCAGATAACATTTTCAGGTGTATTTAATGACGCGTTATAATTGCTGTCAATATTCTTAAAAATAGAATTACTTAGTAAATGTTTGTTATTTGTAAAGCTTTTTAATTTTGTAAAAAAGTTTTGTATTCCACTTTTAGTATTTTGAGTTTTAATTAAATCATATCCAATTAATTGAAGATTACATATATCATTTTGATCTAGAAATGTTCTATTAACAAAATTATTGATATTAGGTTTATTTGGAATTTGAGTGAAATTAACAAATGATTCAGTATATATTCTATCATAAATAACAGTATTTTCAAAAAATTTCTGAGGGGTTTGATAAGAATATTCATTATTTGAATGATATAAATTTTCTAATTTTACAAAATGAGGATTAGCTTGATGATAAAAAGTATTAATGGTTTCACCTATTAAATCTTGTATTTTTTGTAATTCAAAAATATGATTTAAATTAAATTGTGTTTTACCATTATCACAAGGCAAAATAAAGTTATTTCTATAAATGATATTGTCAAATTGAAAATTTTGAGTGGAAAAGTTATTATCAAATAAAACTAAATTACTAGTCATAACTTTGTTTAATAATTGATTAGGTGTATTATGCTTAGCAAAATAATCTATAATTAAATTAATTTTATCTGCTAAGACTAGATTATCTGAATTATTAAAATTACCCATGGTTGTAGAAAAAGAGTTTGTATATTCCTGTCCATTCATTCCTAAGATATATGGTTTGCGTAAATTAACGATATCTAAGGAGAAACTTTCAATAGATAATTCATGTCCATAAATTTTATGAGCAAAATAAGGATTGACAACTGAACGATAGGCAACATCATCACGCGTACCTAACGTAATATATCCTTTACGTTTAATTAAATCAGCAATATAAATACAAGGCAAATAAAAAGATAAAAATACATTATTAGCAATCGATTCAATACCGTATGCATATTTTACAATTTGTTCAAAATTTAATTCATTATTGAAAATCATTAAACCATATAACTCAGCATTTAAAGCTTGAGAGTGTAAAGCATAATTAAAATCCTCTTCAATCGTATCAAATATATCAATATTCCATTGTACTTGATTATTATCAATTTGCTCTGTCATTATTGTATTAATTTCATTTAAATTTAAATGTTGTTCTAAAAATGTAGTATTGTTAAAAAATTTATTCTTTAATTTTTCTCTATTCGTAATCCAAAAGCTATCATTTTCGTTATTTAAACGATTACCAATTGTTAAAATTGTGGCAGGTGCTTTTTCAATTTCTAATGCAGCAATATCTAAATTATTGTTAGTATTTTGCCATTGTGAAAGATTATTATCAACATACAGTTTAACATCGTAATTATTAATAATCACAGAAATATTGTGCCAAGTATTTAATGATAGATTATCATTTGACAATAAAAAATGATCAAAAGATTCAGATATTATATCATTATCAGGTAATATATTTGCAAATTTTCCTAAATGACATAATATTTTAAACTCAATTGCTTGATGATTAGCGTTGAGCTGTGTATTATCAGGAATTAAATAGATTGAAATAATATTTGGTAAATGTAAAATACAACCAGGGTTATATCTTTTTCCAATCATGGCCATTCTTTTAGGATTAATCCAAAAATTAATTGTTAGATCTTTATCTACGCCTAATTGTATTTTTGGATTATTTGATAAATTATCTGCAGTTAAATCTGCATTGGAATAAATTAAAGCATTTTTATGAGATTTATTTTTAAAATTACTTTTAAATTGAGTTTTTATTTTATTTCCAGGTAATATATTAAAAAAATTAAAACAATTATAATTGTAAAATCCATAATGAAATTGTTGTGAATATTTAGCTTCTTTTAAACAATGATAAGAATTATATAAATGGCTGATTATTCTTTTTTTGTGTAATACTTTACTAAAAGGTTTTAACTCTTGCTGTAGTCTTTTAATTCCAAAATAATTTGATTCAAGTTCTAATTGATTATTTACAGTAGGTCTAATTTTTGATAAATCTGTTATATTATTTAAAAAAACATTATTATTGTCTTCATTTATATATATTTTAGCGTTTCCAACCTGTGTATTTCCACCTTTTCCTACTTCTTTTAAACGATTTGTTTTATATGAATATAAAGGGACCAATCCATATGTTGTAAAGCCTGTTGTAGGATAACTGTTAATTATTATCGCATTTGCATCATTGATATTTTCATCAAACAAATTATAATGATCAGTTGTATATGTTGATTTAATCTTAAAATTCTTTTGAGGAGACAATTTAATCTCTTCAAAACTTTTAGTTGCATCAGTTAAATTAATAATTGACATAGTCAATAAACCTTCGTTATTTTATATTATACTTATTTATTTTTATAAAATAACAAAATTATTTGCGATTTAAATTAATAATCTAAACGAACTCTAACTGTTAATTCATTCGCAGGATTCTTTTCAATAGGTCGACTCAATTTAGCAACTGCTAATAAATCGCCAGCATTACTATATAAACCAACAGTTGTGATATAACTAAATGGCTCTTGCGCAACATTATCTACGACAATTAATTTACCATTTGCATCTGTATAAGTAGGATTGGTACTATAATTAAAATCGCTAGCTGATGCTCTACAGAAGAAAATAGTTGAATTAATGATCGTTTCATTTTGAAAAGTCATGGCAGTATTAGTTGTATCTGTAAAACGTGATTCACAAAAATGCTTAATAATATCATCAATTGTAGCTAATTGTAAAAATGTCTTAAGAGTATTATTGACAATATCAGTAGTATTACCAATAGCTTTTTCACCAGCAACTAGCGTAATACTTTGGGGAGACTGTAAATTAAAAGTAATAGCAGAATTACCATCAGTTGTATCAGGGAAACTAAAAACACCTGCTACTTTATCTGTTAGATCAAAAATCTTATCAACATCTAATACAATAATACCCATATCATAAAAAATCAAACCACAATCAACAACTTCACTACCTAGATATACTTTCAAAGTTGATACTTCACCTGATATAGGTTTAACATTATATGTGGTAGAAGCGTTAGTATCTAAAATTGTTACTTGATTATTTAAATATTCAGTTTGATCGCCTAATTTTGAACGACCTACAAAACCTGTAGCTTGAGGTGAAGTAAATAAACTATTAGCTCGAGCGTTAGCTGCATCTTGTGCTAATAATGTACTATCACCAGTTCTATTATAAAATTTCATACCAAAAGTGCCTTTAGCTAAATTATCTCGTTTAAAGAGTCTTTTGATATTAATAAATAAAGCTTCTTTAATATGACTAGCAGTATTAGTTGAAGTAGATGTTTCAGTATGTGGTGTTCTAAATAAACCTTGACTATCTCCTAATAAAGCTTGTGCATATTGACGATAAATATTAATTTTTTCTCTCATCATGTTAGATGTACTTGCAGAAAAGACATATTTACCTGCTGAATCGATTGTAGGATTTAAATCAACAGCCAATGATGAACCTTCAATACCTGTTCCATCTGCATTGGTTTTAGCATAAACGCCAAAACTAATATCAAATAGTGCATTTGAACTTTGAAGAGTATGATCTTGATCAAAGATTGTATTAAAAAGTGATGAAGTAATAGGTGTAGTATTACCTGAGACAAATGCTGGATATTTACGACGATTAGCTTCTGTACTAATATCGGCGCTAATAATATCTATTAATTGATTTAAACGAGCTTTGTCTTGTGATTTTCTATCTGCGGGATCTAATGTTTTTAATCTGGATGCCATATTATATTGTTTCCTTTATTAGTTTAATTGAATTGTAATAGGAATTAATATTCTGGCGCCAGAATTATATCCTACAATTTCTACATATGTATTAATTGTGCCACTAACTGTTGTGACGTTATTAACTGTTGTGCTTGTTAAAGTACCAAATTTTTCAAATGTTGAATTATTTAAATTGGCAATTAAACCTATATCAATATCTAATAGATACCTGTTGCTTAGCCTGAAATTCTGAGGTGAATTAAGGGTATCAGATTCTACTAAAATACCTGATTTTTGCCAAGTTCTAACTAAATTTTCATCTTCGTCAATGTAATTTGAATCAACAACGCCGCTATTGTAAATAGTTAAAAGTTCAGAATTCATTTTAACCCAAAAATTCAAGTCTGCCAAATTGGAATCAATGATAGTTTGACCTGATTCTTTAGGTACAGTAGATAATATTTTGACTTTTTGACTAACAACACTATTACTTGTATTGTTTAGATTTAATACTACATTAGCAGTATCATAAACTTGAAGTTGTGGTATATATAAAATTCTGATATTAGAATTTGATAGAGTGATATTATTATATTTTAAAGCTAAATTTTCATTAGTTTGTGCTTCAAAAATTGGGGTATTCTTTTCAATTTTTTCTTTTCCAATATTCAATCCATATTTAACGATATTAGAATAATCAACTTCATCATCGCCAAAAGCAAAAGCATCAATTCTAAATGAACCGTCATTACGAGCTAATAATTCACGACCACGTTCAGTTAATACTGCATCAATAATAATATTATTAGTAGTATGATCTAAAAATCCCATGTTTTTATATCCTTTTATTTTATTTTAATTATATCTTATCTTATTTTATGGTAAATTTAATTTAAATTTTATGCTTTTTGAACTTAAATCATTTAAACGAGAAACTGATAATTGATATTCATTATTAATATCAAATACATTAATACGTTTATTATTGATATTATCTTTTAGATTTAATACATCTGGTGTAAAATAAACCTTGATTTTTTCTTTATTTTTAAAGTTAGGTGTAAAATCAAAGATTAAATCATCATTTTCAAACAATCTAGATTTCCTTTGCACATATAAATTAGGATAACTTCTAGGCGCATTTTGCATACTGACTTGATCAATTAATAAAGAATTATAAATCTTTGAGTATCTTAAACCTATCTGTGTAGAGTAATTTGATACATAACCATGCGCATCAATTGAACAAATTGCATAAATATAGGTTTCTTTTGTCAAATCAACATCATGATCGATAAAACTATACATATTAATTAAAGAATTATTAGGTGATACTTCAATTAAATTATCTGGAATAACGTCTGAAAATAATTGCATATGTTTAAATTCTGACATTTTCTTCTTTAAATATACTTTAATTAACTGAAATGGCTCTTCTAACTTGCTTCTACGATAAATTTGAAAACCTATTACATCTCCTTGAGGATTGGTAGGATGTTCCCAAAATAATTCAGCTTTAAACATTTTACTTCTAAAACGTGCTTGTAATCCATTTGGAGGTTCTGGAGTATAATAATCAACAGCTCTTACAAAAGATGTATTTTGTGATGAACTATATACTAAATGATGTGTAATTAACGGAAAATTAAACTGTTTATAACCAAAATAACGATATAAACCTAAATAAAAGACCGGAGAAATTTCATAAGCGTATGAATTAGCGTAATTTAATAAATTATCATATAATGTTATTTGATCTAACGTTGAATCATCATTAATATTTACATAAACAAATTGTGAGGCTGTATCTAGAAAAGTTTCGCCTTGCACATTTTTAATATGTTTTTTAATTAAAAATCCAATAAATGCAACACCTGTTTCATTCTTAAGTTGCGCTTGATCTTCAATTAAAGGTGTAATATCTAACGCTTTAAAATGTAATAATAATGGTAAATTCTCAGAAATATTTAACACTTGTTTGTCAGAAAATTTATTCTCAAAAAGTTTATCAATCTTATCTGTTGAAACAGAAATATTTTTTGATAAATAATCAGCGTTAATTCTTTCATTATATAATTGATTAATATCTGATAAAAACTCAGCATTTTTAAAATCATATGCATAATTTGAAGAAGATTTATGTTGCATAATATCAGCTAAATAATTTGATGAATAACTAACATTTCTTTGATTAAATTTAATCAGATTTTCATATTTGTTTTGATTAATTTCATATGCATCTAAAATTCTTTTTTTAAATTTATTATCTAATCCAGATATTAGATTAATTGATTTGTCATTGAACTTTAAATTAGAATTGAAGAAATCAATAACTTTTGTATTATCAATTAACTTTTCATTTAAA
>JACCDM010193721.1_pt1 | contig 12196 bp, 1 predicted proteins | sample 7445851 | NCBI WGS metagenome assembly JACCDM01 (sample SAMN15323438, study PRJNA562643) | freshwater metagenome | isolation source: river surface water | place: USA:Blue River Watershed | collected 2017-08-16
TAGATTCAAGTTTGTTATTAAAGGGTAAACTTTTATTAGGTGACTCTTTAATAGCTAATGGAAGTGCTAAAATTGATAATAATTTACTAGTTGGACAGAGAACAAGGTTGAACGATTCATTGACTGTAATGGGTGTTACAAGATTGAATGATTCATTGACGGTGAATGGAAGAACAAGGATAAACGATTCTTTACTTGTAAGAGGAAATGTTAAAATTGATTCAAATTTAATAATTGGAGGAAAGTTGACAGTGGCTTCTGGATTAGATTTTAGAGATTCTTTGACAGTAACTAGGGGTGCAAGAATAGATTCAAGTTTATTGTTAAAAGGCAAACTTTTAATAACAGACTCTTTAATAGCTAAGAATGCTATTAAAGTAGATGGGAATATTTTAGTAAAGGGCTTAAATGTTTCTGACAGTATTTTGAGATTCTCTGATAGTATTGCAAAATTTTCAGTAACAAAATTGAATGCAGCGGATACCGCATCTTTATCCAATAGAATTGGAACTTTATCTTCTGGATCAAATAAATTTACTGCTGACTTAACAGTGAATTATGGTGGCGGAAGTTTTGGTAAATATACCAATGGTCAAACTATACCTGCTGCTGGTAAAACCATTGATGAAGTATTTAGGGATATCTTGACAAAAGTAATTCATCCTTCTTATTCAAGCCCTACAGCATCATTAACGATGCCTGCATCTGGTTTAGTGCCTTCAGGGACTGCAGCTTCAGGTAATATAGAGATTGGAACTAATTTGGGAACTTTAACATTTAATCCAAGTTTTAATAAATTGGATGGTGGAGATTACACATCCATTACGTACAAGAAAAATGGTGGAAATTTAGGGAGCAGTACAGATAATGTGTCACAATTAACTACTCAAATATCTTATCAAGTTACATATGCTTATGGAGCTGGTACTTCAGTAAAAAAGAATAATCTTAATGAAGATGATGTAACAAATCAAGTGCAAGCGGGCTCCGTAAATTCAAATACTGTCACAATTACACCTGCATCTTATAAATATTGGGGAATGACAACAAATTCTTCAGCAAACATTACTGATGCTGATATAATTGCTATGGTGGGTGGAAATAAAGAATGGGCAACGTCCAAATTAAAATCTTCGTTCACAATTACAGGACCAGGTGTTGCAGGACCGGTGAAATACGCATTTTATGCTGTTCCAAATGCTACATCTGGAACAATAACTAGTATTACAGCAGGAGGATTTGAGAGTATTGCAGCATTTGATAAAGTGACAAGAAATTTTACCAATGCTCAAGGGTATGTGGTAAGTTATGATATTTATGTTCAAAAGAACAGTGGAACTGATAATGTAACACTAATAATTCAATAATGAGAAAAGTAGTTTTACTATATGTATTTTTTCAATTAATTTACTCAGCTTCGAATGCTCAGATTAAGTTATTGGATTTTATTTCTCCAGCAAGTGGAGCTATAAACCCTACTCATATAGATAGCTTAGGTAAGGGAGGATATATGGTAGTGCCATCATTAAGCGATCGTAATGCTATTCCAACTACTAGAAGAAAATTAGGCATGTTGGTATTTGTTCAAGCTGTTGATTCTATTTATAAATTAAATGCTACAAGTTTAGATAATTCAAATTGGGTGGCACTTGGTCTATATTCAGCTGCAAAAATAAAAGCAGATTCTACTACTTTAAATAGGTCTTTATTAGATACTGCAGCAGTTTTACGTGCTAAAATTTTGGGTGATTCAACAAGGATTAGTTCAAGAATAACAAATGTTGACAATACAAGCGATTTAAACAAGCCAATAAGTACTGCGACACAATCTGCATTAGATTTAAAAGCAAATTTAGCATCCCCAACTTTAACAGGAATTCCTACTGCTCCTACACCTGCAGATGGGACTAGTAATACGCAAATTGCAACGACCGCATTTGTTAATACCAGTATAACCGCTTCATCTAATAGTATTGGAGGAGTGAGTTCATCCACGATTGCACAAATGGATGTAACAATAGCGGCTGCTACACCAAATAATACACCTAATACTTTAGTTAAAAGAGATGGTAGTGGTAATTTTAGTGCAACAACTATATCAGCTGAATTATCAGGTAATGCAAGTACAGCCACAAAATTAGCTAACTCAAGAACTTTATATGGTAATGCATTTGATGGAACCGCAAATTTAACGCAAGCAATAGCTGGACAGTTTGGAGGAACTGGTGTAAATAATTCTGGTAAAACAATCACCTTAGGGGGTAATGTTTTAACTGCAAGTGATTTTACCACTGCTGGTAATTTCAGTACGACATTAACAAGTACTGGTGTAACAAATATCACCTTGCCAACAACAGGTACGATTGCAACCTTAGCGGGCACAGAATCATTGACGAATAAAACAATAGTTTCTCCGACAATCACTTCCCCTACAATTTCATCTCCTTCTTTAACTGGTAGCCCGACCGCACCAACACCTGCTGCAAATGCAAATAGTACGGAAGTTGCAACTGCAGAATTTGTTAAATCTCAGATATCAAATGCAGCAACAGATGCAACCACAACTGCAAAAGGTATCATTAAACTTGCCAACGACTTAGGTGGTACTGCCGACTTGCCAACAGTGAATAGTGTAGGAGGGGTAAGTTCTTCAACAGTAGCGTCAATTAATACAACAATCAATGCTGCTACTTCAAATAATACAGTTAGTACATTAGTTAAAAGAGATGCTAGCGGTAATTTTAGTGCAGGAACTATTACTGCAGCTTTAACAGGTAATGTTACAGGTGATGTCACTGGTAATTTAACAGGTAATGTAGTAGGTAATGTGACAGGTAATTTAGCTGGTAATGCCAGTACAACAACGCAATTACAGACATCAAGAACTATTTATGGTAATTCATTTGATGGCACAGCTAACTTATCACAAGCTATTGCTGGAACTTATGGAGGTACTGGAATAAATAATGGAAGCAAAACAATCACCTTAGGTGGTAATATAGTAACAGCAAATGATTTTACTACATCAGGTAGTTATAGTACAACATTAGTGAGTACTGGAGTTACAAATGTAACCTTACCAACAACAGGTACGATTGCAACATTATCTGGCACAGAATCATTGACTAATAAAACAATAGTTTCTCCAACGATCACTTCGCCTACAATTTCGTCTCCTTCCTTAACTGGCAGCCCAACCGCACCAACACCTGCTGCAAATGCAAATAGTACAGAAGTTGCAACTGCAGCATTTGTTAAATCTCAGATTTCAAATGCAGCAACAGATGCGACCACAACAGCAAAAGGTATCATTAAACTTGCCAACGACTTAGGTGGTACTGCCGATTTGCCAACAGTGAATAGTGTAGGAGGGGTAAGTTCTTCAACAGTAGCTTCAATTAATACAACAATCAATGCAGCTACTGCAACAAACACAGTTAGTACATTAGTAAAAAGAGATGCGAGTGGTAATTTTAGTGCAGGAAATATTACTGCCTCATTAACAGGTAATGTGGTAGGTAATGTCACTGGTAATTTAACAGGTAATGTGGTAGGTAATGTCACTGGTAATTTAACAGGTAATGCTAGTACAACAACAAAATTAGAAACGGCAAGAACGATATATGGTAATTCATTTGATGGCACTGCTAACTTATCACAAGCAATAGGGGGAACCTATGGAGGTACAGGAGTGAATAATGGAAATAAAACAATCACTTTAGGGGGTAATATTTTGACAGCAAATGATTTTACCACTGCTGGTAATTTCAGTACGACATTAACAAGTACTGGTGTAACAAATATCACCTTGCCAACAACAGGTACGATTGCAACATTAGCAGGTACAGAGACTTTAACTAATAAAACATTAGTAAGTGCCTCTCTAACTGGAAGTCCAACAGCGACAACACCTTCTGATGCTGCAACTAACACCGAGGTAGCAACTGCAGCATTTGTTTTATCTAGAATAACCGCATCATCCAATAGCATTGGAGGGGTTAGTTCTGCTACAATTGCCGAAATTGCCTCAGATATTGCTGCTGCTACTTCTAGTAATACAGCAAATACATTAGTTAAAAGAGATGGTAGTGGAAATTTTAGTGCTGGGACTGTTACTGCAAATTTAGCTGGCAATGCAAGTACAGCTACAAAATTAGCTGCAACTAAAACTATTTATGGTAATGCGTTTGACGGCAGTGTAGATTTATCACAAGCGATAGGAGGTACTTATGGGGGAACAGGCGTTAATAACGGAAATAAAACAATCACTTTAGGCGGTAATATTTTAACAGCAAGTGACTTTACAACTGCTGGTAATTTTAGTACTACATTAACAAGTATAGGTGCAACGAATGTGACCTTGCCAACAACCGGTACAATTGCAACATTAGCAGGAACAGAAACCTTAACAAATAAAACAATTGTATCACCAATAATTTCATCTCCTTCCTTAACAGGTAGTCCTACTGCTCCAACTCCAGCTGCAAACGCAAATAGTACAGAGGTAGCAACTGCAGCTTTTGTTAAATCTCAAATAACAAATGCAGCAACAGATGCGACAACAACTGCAAAAGGTATCATAAAATTAGCGAATGATTTAGGGGGTACAGCAGATTTGCCAACAGTAAATAGTGTTGGCGGCGTAAGTTCATCTACTGTCACTACAATAAATACAACTATTAATGCTGCTACTGCAAGCAGTACTGTCAACACTTTAGTTAAACGTGATGGTAGTGGTAATTTTAGTGCTGGAGTTGTTACTGGAAATCTAGTAGGTAATGTTACAGGTAGTTTAACAGGAAATGTTACAGGAAACGTGACTGGTAATTTGACGGGTAACGTCACAGGTAATTTAACAGGTAATGTAGTTGGTAATGTAACAGGTAATTTAGCAGGTAATGCTAGTACAACAACAAAATTAGAAACGGCTAGAACGATATATGGCAATTCTTTTGATGGAACAACAGATTTAGGTCAAGCAATTTCTGGTACTTATGGAGGTACAGGAGTAAACAATGGTAGTAAAACAATAACATTAGGAGGTAATATATTAACTGCAAATGATTTCACAACTTCAGGCAATTTCAGCACAAATTTAACAAGCACAGGTGTGACAAATGTGACTTTGCCAACAACTGGTACCATTGCAACATTATCTGGTACAGAAACTTTAACAAATAAAACCATTGTTTCACCAACAATATCATCTCCATCTTTAACCGGATCACCTACAGCCCCAACTCCAACTGCTGAAGCTAATGGTACAGAAATTGCTACAGCAGCTTTTGTTAAATCAAGGATTTCAAGTTCGGCAACTGATGCAACAACAACTGCAAAAGGGATAATTAAATTAGCAAATGATTTAGGCGGTACAGCTGACTTACCAACGGTGAATAGTGTAGGAGGGGTTAGTTCCTCAACAGTTAGTTCAATTAATACAACAATCAATGCTGCTACTTCTACTAATTCATCTACAACAATAGTTAAGAGAGATGCTAGTGGAAATTTTAGTGCTGGAACAATCACTGCTAGTTTAGCAGGCAATGCTAGCACTACAACCCAATTACAAACAGCAAGAACGATCTATGGTAATTCATTCGATGGAACTACGAACTTAACGCAAGCAATAGCTGGACAGTTTGGAGGTACTGGTGTAAATAATTCTGGTAAAACAATCACCTTAGGAGGGAATGTCTTAACAGCAAGTGATTTTACTACTGCTGGTAATTTCAGTACAACTTTAACAAGTACAGGTGTAACCAATATCACTTTACCAACGACAGGTACAATTGCAACATTAGCAGGTACTGAAACTTTGACAAATAAAACGATTGTATCACCAACAATCACTTCACCTACAATTTCATCTCCTTCTTTAACTGGAAGTCCTACTGCACCAACACCTGCTGCAAATGCAAATAGTACAGAGGTTGCAACTGCAGCTTTTGTTAAATCTCAGATATCAAATGCAGCAACAGATGCAACAACAACAGCTAAGGGTATCATCAAATTAGCCAACGACCTAGGCGGTACCGCAGATTTGCCAACGGTGAATAGTGTAGGAGGTGTAAATTCTTCAACGATTGCTACAATTAATACAACAGTTGCTTCAGCTACCACAAGTAACACCGTTAATACATTGGTTAAAAGAGATGGTAGTGGTAATTTTAGTGCTGGAACTATTACTGCATCGTTAACAGGTAATGTTACGGGTAATGTGGTGGGTAATGTAACTGGTAATTTAGCTGGTAATGCTAGTACTACAACAAAACTAGAAACAGCAAGAACGATATATGGTAATTCTTTTGATGGCACTGCAAATTTAACACAAGCAATTGCTGGGACATATGGAGGAACTGGAGTAAATAACGGAAGTAACACAATCACTTTAGGAGGCAATATTTTAACAGCTAGTGATTTTACCACTGCGGGTAATTTCAGTACGACATTAACAAGTACAGGTGCGACAAATATTATTTTACCTACAACTGGTACTTTAACAACTTTAGCAGGTACAGAAACTTTGACAAATAAAACAATTGTATCACCAACAATTACCTCGCCTACAATTTCATCTCCATCTTTAACCGGAAGCCCTACTGCACCAACACCAGTTGCTGATGCAAATGGAACAGAAGTAGCAACTGCAGCTTTTGTTAAGGCTCAAATTACAAGTTCTGCTACAGGTGCAACTTCAACTTCAAAAGGTATTATTCAATTAGCAGGTGATTTAGGAGGTACAGCGGATTTGCCAATAGTAAACACAGTAGGAGGAGTAAGTTCTTCAACAATTACTACAATCGCTAGCAATATTGCTTCTGCAACTTCAATTAATACACCAAGTACATTAGTTAAAAGAGATGCTAGTGGTAATTTTAGTGCAGGTATCATTACTGCAAGTTTGTCTGGCAATGCAAGTACAACAACACAATTACAAACTGCTAGAAATATTTATGGAAATAATTTTGATGGTACAGTGGATTTAACACAAGCAATTAGTGGTACTTATGGCGGTACGGGTGTAAATAATGGAAGTAAAACAATCACATTGGGTGGGAATTTGATTACTACTGGAAATTATAGCACTACTTTAACTAGTGCTGGAACTACAAATGTTACTTTACCAACAACAGGTACACTAGCAACATTAGCTGGTACAGAGACCTTGACTAATAAAACAATTGAAAATGTATCTCTAACAGGTGTTCCAACTGCGCCAACAGCATCTACTAGTAGTAATAGTTCGCAGGTTGCAACGACTAAGTTTGTTAATGATTTTCTTTCTTCTACGACTGTGTCTGGTGATAAAATTATGGGTATAATTCCAGTAATTAATGGTGGAACAGGTCAATCAACTTATACAGATGGACAAGTATTAATTGGAACTACTAGTGGTACATTATCCAAGACTACCTTAACTGCTGGAAGTGGTGTTACTATTACTAATGGTAATGGTTCTATAACAGTTTCTGCTACAGGTAGTGGTGGAACGGTTACAAGCGTTAACCCAATTACAGTATCAGCAAGTGGTAGCACTTTCTCTTCTTCAGTTTCAAATTCAACTTCAAACCCTACCATTTCCTTAACGATACCTTTGGCTGCCGAATCAGGAACGACTGCTGGATTATTAAGTAAAACCGATTATGATATTTTTAATGCAAAGCAAGGTGCTTTAACTGCAGGTTCTGGTATTTCTATTGTAGGAGGCACAATATCTGCAACTGGATTAACAACTTCTAATTTATCAAGCTCTGCTGGTATTACAAACGGACAACTTGCAAATAATAAAATAACATTAGGATCTTCTGATTTAGTATTAGGTGGAACTTATAGTTCAGTCACCGGATTAGATGCTGTAAATGCAACCAATTTTACAGGTGCTTTAACAGGAAATGTAACGGGAGATGTGACAGGTAATTTAACTGGCAATGCTAGTACTGCAACTCAATTAGCTACTCAAAGATCAATATATGGTAATAATTTTGATGGTACAGCAAACTTAGGACAAGCTATTGCAGGAACTTATGGAGGAACTGGCGTCAATAATGGTAGCAAAACTATCACACTAGGTGGTAACATTTTAACTGCTAGTGACTTTACAACAGCAGGTAGTTTTAGTACTACATTAACAAGCACAGGGGCAACAAATATTACCTTACCAACAACAGGTACTATTGCTACTTTAGCAGGTACTGAAACCTTGACTAATAAAACTATTGTATCTCCTTCATTAACTGGTACTCCAACTGCACCTACACCTTCTGATGCTGCGAATAGCACAGAAGTAGCAACTGCAGCGTTTGTACTTTCTAAGATCACAGCTTCATCTAATAGTATAGGTGGAGTAAGCTCATCTACTATTAATACAATTGCCACAGAAATTGCTGCCGCTACTTCAAGCAATACAGCAAATACTTTAGTAAAGAGAGATGGCAGTGGTAATTTTAGTGCAAGTGTTATTACAGCTACATTAGCTGGTAATGCAAGTACTACAACACAATTGCAAACTGCAAGAAGTATATATGGTAACAACTTTAATGGTGGTGCAGATTTAACAGCAGCTATTTTAGGAACTTATGGTGGAACTGGAGTGAACAATGGAACTAAAACAATTAGCCTTGGGGGTAATATTTCAACAACAAGCGATTTTATTACAGCAGGAAATTATAGTACGACTTTAACAAGTACAGGTATAACAAATATCACTTTGCCAACAACAGGTACAATTGCTACTTTAGCTGGTACAGAGACGCTGACAAATAAAACGATTGAATCGCCTACTTTAACTGGAGTACCTACAGCACCAACACCATCAATTACAACAAATACAACACAAATAGCTACAACTGAATATGTAAAAAGTTTAATTGCATCAACTAGTATCAATAGTAGTCAAATCTCAGGTACAATTGCTACAGATATCGCATCAGCTACTTCAAGTAATACAGCGAATACAATCGTTAAAAGAGATGGTAGTGGTAATTTTAGCGCAAATATTATTACAGCAACCTTAGCTGGTAATGCTAGTACATCTACTCAATTAGCTACACCAAGAAGTATATATGGTAATAACTTTAATGGGGGTGCTGATCTAACTGCTGCTATTTTAGGTACTTATGGTGGAACTGGAGTAGATAATGGAACTAAAACTATCAGCCTAGGAGGTAATATTTCTACTACAGCAGATTTTATCACCGCAGGTAATTATAGCACGACTTTAACAAGTACAGGATTAACAAACATTACATTGCCTACAACTGGAACGATTGCCACTCTAGCTGGTACTGAAACGTTGACAAATAAAACAATTGTTTCACCAACTATTTCATCACCTTCTTTAACAGGTTCTGCAACAGCAACTACGGCAGATATAAGTTCAAATAATACACTTATTGCCACAACAGCCTTTGTACGTTCAAGAATAAATGCAGATACTGCATTACTGATTCAAAAATCTGCAATATCAGGAATCCTATCTGATTACACAGCTACATTAAGTAGTGCTAAAACTTTCATAGATAAAAACGATACAGCAACTATGATGCAAAGAAGGTATATTTCTGATGTAGTGCCAGTTGCGACTAGGGTCACTGCTATTGAAAATAGTACAACTACTTTAGGGTCTACTGGGATAGCTATTGGTGGTACTTATACCTCTGTGACTGGATTAAGTAGCGTAAGCTCATCTAGTTTCATTGGTACATTATCAGGAACAGCAAGTACAGCTAATAAACTTACAACTTCAAAAAATATCAATGGGGTTGCATTTGATGGTAGTGCTGATATTACAATTGCCGCTGCATCCAATACATTAACTGGAACAACTTTAGCTAGTAATGTTACTGCTTCAAGTTTAACAAGTGTTGGAACTATAACTAGTGGTGTGTGGAGCGGAACAGCCATTGCAGTAACTAATGGAGGGACTGGATTAACTTCCATACCAACCAACGGTCAACTAAATATAGGAAATGGCACCGGGTTTACAAGAGCTACATTAACCCCTGGGTCTGGTATTTCAGTTACAAATGCTTCGGGAGGTATTACTATTGCAACTTCTGGAATCACATCAGCAAATTTATCTCCAACAGCAGGTATTACAAACGCTCAACTTGCAAACAGTAAAACAACCTTAGGGTCGTCTGATCTAGTATTGGGTGGAACAGTCACTTCTGTAGCTGGATTAACAAGTTTAACATCTACAAATTTAATTGGTACATTATCAGGAACAGCAAGTACAGCTAATAAACTTACAGCTACAAAAAATATTAATGGAGTTGCATTTGATGGTAGCGCTGATATTACAGTAACAGCTGCAGCTGGAACTTTAACTGGCGCTACTTTAGCAAGCAATGTTACTGCATCAAGTTTGACAAGTGTAGGCACTATCACCAGTGGTATTTGGAGCGGAACTACTATAGCCATTGAAAAAGGTGGAACTGGCTTAACAGCAGCTCCTACTAGTGGTCAAATTGATATTGGTACTGGTTCGGGTACATTTACCAGAACTACTTTAACACCAGGCTTAGGTATCTCAATCGCAAATGGATCTGGAAGTATTGGTATTACAGCTTTAGCTGGAACGATATCAGGAACTACATTAGCAAGTAATGTAGTGACTTCAAGTTTAACTGGTGTTGGTACAATTACCACTGGAACTTGGAGCGGAACTACTATCGCTGTAGCAAAAGGGGGAACTGGTGCAACAACTTTATCTGGTGTATTACTTGGTAATGGAACAGGTGCTATATCTACTGCAACAGAAGGAACAAATTATAGTTTAGTTCGAGAAATAAATGATGAATTTACAGTTACTTCTGCTCAGGCTACTACATCTACTGGAACATCCGGATTAGACGGTGTTGTATCTGCTGTATTTACATTAGCTCAAATACCAAATACGAAAAGTCTAGTTAAAATTTATGTAAATGGTGTCAGAATTAGTTCTAGAGCATTTACGTTTTATACAAGTAATACTGTAGGATCTGGAACTAATACAACCACTCCTACAATTAATATTGGCTATATACCTTTTCAAAACGGTAACTATAGACTAACAACTAGCGATAGGGTGCAGATTGATTATTATTACTAATAAAAAAGTTGCTTAAAAATAAATGAAGGATAAAGGGCTTTTTATTTTTTGTGTTAATTATTTGATTAACGATTTTTTGAAAAAAAATCGTAAGGAAAATTATTTGCTTAAAAATAGCTTTAATAAAAAGTTTTTTTATTTTTTATTTTCATTCATAACTATCTCAATTGCCACTTTAGCAAGTATCAGTATACCAAAAGCGACGTTGACAAAGCCATTAGTTTCCTCAATTTATTATTGGGGTGGACATGTAAATATTACAATAAGTACTTCTCCTACATCTGGAGGAACTTGGGCTGGAGCTGGAACGATTAGTGATCCTCGTGTTTTTACTCCAAATGGAACTACTACTGCTAACATTAGCACTACTGAATTAGTAACTGCGTTAAATACATATGCATATGTAAAGATAACAACGGCAACTACAGGCAATGGTGTAAGTTTAGGAACTGTTATTTTCTCATCACCTGTTAATTCTACAAGTGCTTTATCTGGTACAGACAGGAAGTTTAGTATAGTAGCAAATAGCTCAATTACTGTTTCTAGTAGCATTGCCCTTACAACAAGTAATACATCTGGTAATGAAAATTTTAGATCTTCAAATATTGAATTCATAAGTGAAACAGGTAATATTATTATTAGTTCTTCTGTCACAACAGATCCTGCACCTTCTAACTCAACTTCTTTAACAACTTATGTTCAAGCAGGAAATATTTCACTTACTTGTAGCGCTGCAACTGGTGTAATTTCTATCACATCCACTGGTTCTTTAAATGCGATTGGTGGTAAAAATAATAATAGTAATGTCACCGCTCTTACAGCGCCTGGTCGAGGGGGAGATATTAGTTTAATTGGGCCAGGAGGTATTTCAATTGGTGGAATAATCAATACAAGCTCTGGAATAAACGCTCTAAATCAAAAATTAAATGGTATAGCTGGTACTTTATTAGTTAATACAAATACTACAACAACAACTGGTTCTAATCTTGGACAATCTACTTCCTCTGCTTTCAATATTGGAGCATTTACAAAAGAGGGTCCTGGAAATTTTGTCGTTAGAAATTTAGTATGGGGAGGTTATCCAGATTTAGGAACCAATTATAA
>JACCDM011427630.1_pt1 | contig 12196 bp, 12 predicted proteins | sample 7445851 | NCBI WGS metagenome assembly JACCDM01 (sample SAMN15323438, study PRJNA562643) | freshwater metagenome | isolation source: river surface water | place: USA:Blue River Watershed | collected 2017-08-16
CGCTCGATGAAGCGGCCATCGCGGCGCACGCGCTTGTCGGCGACGACGATGTTGAAGAAGGGACGGCCTTTGGAGCCGCCGCGGTTCAGACGAATAACGACCATGATTGAATCCTTGGGTGGTTGGCCGCTGGCAGAAAAAGCAGCGGGCCGATCCTTCAGCGTTTGAGACACGCAACTGGCCACCCGGCCAGTGACACACTGAAAAGCCTTGGATTATAGCCCGATACCCGGGCGCTGCGGTGGGCTGACCCATAATCGCGGCCATGAAGAACAAGACACTGGCCACCTGGCTGACCTTTTTCGGGGGACCTCTGGGCCTGCACCGCTTCTACCTGCGCGGCCTGGGCGACCTCTGGGGATGGCTGCTGCCCGTGCCCACCGCCCTTGGGCTGTACGGGATCGAACGGGTGATGCAATTCGGGCAGGACGACCTGATGAGCTGGTGGCTGATCCCGCTGCTGGGCTTCAACATCGCCGGCTGTGCCCTCAACGCCATTGTCTACGGGCTGATGAGCCGCGAGCGATGGAACGCACGCTACAACCCCACGGCAGCGGCCGACGCAGTGGCAGGCCAAACCACCTGGCTGACCATCGGCGGTGTGGCGCTGTCCTTGCTGCTGGGCACCGGCATCCTGATGTCCAGCATCGTCTTCAGCATGCAGCGCTACTTCGAATACCAGATTCAGGAAGCCCTGAAGATCAGCCAATGATCGGATCCGGCCGGCTCCAGCCGGGGCTCAATCAGAACAGCTGCATGCTGACCCCGTAAGCCAGCGCGGCCACCAAGGCGCTGGCCGGGATGGTGAACACCCAGGCCCAAACGATGTTGCCGGCCACGCCCCAGCGCACGGCGCTGGCCCGCTGGGTGGAACCGACGCCCACGATCGCCCCCGTGATGGTGTGGGTGGTGGACACCGGGATGCCCAGGCCCGTGGCGATGAACAAGGTCATGGCGCCGCCGGTTTCGGCGCAAAAACCGCCCACCGGCTTGAGTTTCGTGATCTTCTGCCCCATGGTCTTGACGATGCGCCAGCCCCCGAACAGGGTGCCCAGGCCAATGGCCAAGTAGCAACTGACGATGACCCAGCCAGGCGGGGTTTTGTCCGCGGCCGAGGCATAGCCGGTGGCCATCAGCAGCAACCAGATGATGCCAATGGTCTTCTGGGCATCGTTGCCGCCATGGCCCAGGCTGTAGGCGCCCGCCGACAGCAGCTGCAGGCGGCGAAACCATTTGTCCACCCGCGAGGGTCGGGCGCGGCGAAAGAGATGGGCCACCAGGACCATCATCAGCGAGCCCAGCAAAAAGCCCAGCAAGGGGGACACAAAAATGAAGGCCACCGTCTTGAGGATGCCTGAGGACAACAGGGCCCCGGTGCCTGCCTTGGCGATGACGGCACCCACGATGCCGCCGATCAAGGCGTGCGAGGAACTGCTGGGGATGCCGTAGTACCAGGTGATGATGTTCCAGGTGATGGCGCCCACCAGCGCACCAAACACGACGTGGGTGTCCACCACCCCCGGCTGGACGATGCCTTTGCCCACGGTGGCGGCCACGCTCAGATGGAAGACAAAGATCGCAATGAAGTTGAAAAAGGCGGCAAACAAGACCGCCTGGGTGGGCTTGAGCACCCCGGTGGAGAGGACGGTGGCAATGGAATTGGCGGCATCGTGGAAGCCGTTCATGAAGTCGAAAGCCAGCGCCAGCACCACCAGCAGCATCACCACCCACAGGGCGGTCTGTACGGTTTCCATGGATCAGGGCTCCGCTGCAGATCAGGAGTTTTCGAGGACGATGCCCTCGATCTGGTTGGCCACGTCCTCGCACTTGTCGGTGATGGTCTCCAGCAACTCGTAGATGGCCTTGAGCTTGATGATTTCACGGACATCGGGCTCGTCGCGAAAGAGCTTGCTCATGGCGCTGCGCATGACGCGGTCGGCATCCGATTCCAGACGGTCGATCTCTTCGCAGGTCTTGAGCGCCGATTCGGCCACCGCCGGGTCACCGATGCGGGCCAGCAGCTTGACCGCGTCCTGAACCCGCTCGCAGCAGCGCACCGACAAATCGGTCAGGCGGCTGATTTCCTCGGTCATGTGGCGCACGTCGTACAGCGCCATGGTTTCGGCGGAGTCCTGGATCAGGTCGGCCACGTCGTCCATCAGGTTGATCAGCGCATGGATTTGTTCGCGGTCGATCGGGGTGATGAAGGTGGTGTGGATGAGTCGGTTGACTTCCTGGGTCACCCGGTCCGCCGCGTGTTCGGCATTGTCCACATCGCGATTGTATTTCTCACGCAGGTGGGCATCGTTGTAATTGGCCACCAGATTGGCGAAGGCGCGTGCCGCGTCCACGATGCGCTCGGCATGCTGGTTGAACAGTTCAAAGAAATTGCCTTCCTTGGGCAACAGTTTGCCAAACAGCATGGGGACTCCTGGACGGTCTGGGTGGGTAAGAAAGGGTGAGCGCAGAAAGTTTAACCGCCCGAATGCAGTGCTCAGGCGCGCTCGTGCAGGGCTTCGATGGGCTGACCCTGCACAGCCAGAAGCTCGGCGCTCGAGACGCGACCGGGGGCCAGCTCGGCCAGGGGCTGCAGCACGAAGGCCCGCTCCCGCATGCGCGGATGGGGGACAGTCAGCTGCGGGCTGTCGATGCGGGCTTCGCCATAGAGCAGCAGGTCCAGATCGAGGGTGCGCGGCGCATTGGGGTAAGGGCGCAGCCGGCCCGCCGCGTTTTCGAGGGACTGCAGGGCCTGCAGCAGCGCAGGGGCGCTCAAGCCGGTCTCCAGGCCAGCCACCGCATTGATGAAATCCGGTCCGCTGGCCTCATGCGGTGCCGTGCGGTACAGCCGGGAGCGGGCGATCAGCCGGGTTTGCGGCAGCTGCGCCAGGTCCTCGAAGGCTTGCAGCACCGTGGCCCGCGCATCACCCAGATTGGCCCCCAGCGCCACCCAGGCCGTGACCGGATCACGGCGCAAGGCTCACTCCGCAGCGGGCGCTGCACCGCCCCCCGCAGGCTTGCGGCGGCGGCGTCGGCGTTTCCTGGGGGCGGCTTCAGCGTCAAAGGAGGTTTCGGACCCATCGCCATCGTCCTCGCTGGACGATGGGCGCTCGGCGCCGGCCTCGGCCTCCACACCGGCCTTGGGCACGCGACGCACGCGCGGTGCGCGCGGCTTGGCCTGCTGCTCGGCCTTGGCCTGCTGCACCAGGTCTTCCCGGGTGGCGTCGTCGGCCAGGCTGAATTCCTGCCACCAATCGGCCAGGGTCTCGTCGACCTCTTGCACATCGGCACGCAGGCGCAAGAAATCGAAGCCGGCACGGAAACGCGGCTGTTCGGCCAGGCTGAACGGGGTGCTGCCCACGCGTTTTTCAAAGCGCGGCTGCATCATCCAGATCTCGCGCATGTCGGCGCCGAGTTTGCCGCGGCCCGAAACATCGCCGATGCGGCTGTCAAAAACCTCGTCGATGGCCGATTGCAGTGCCGGAAACGGGTGCTCGCGCCTGGCCAGGCGCTGAGCCCAGCCCTCGCGCACATCGGACCACAGCACACAGGCCAGCAGGAAGCTGGGGGCGACCGGCTTGCCCTCGCCCACCCGGCGGTCGGTGTCGGCCAGCGCGGCCTTCACAAAAGCCGTGTCCGCACGCTCGACCACGATGTCCAGCAGCGGGTAAATGCCTTTGGCCAGACCCAGGGTCTTGAGCTGTGCGATCGAAGCCAGCGCATGGCCAGTCTGCAGCAGCTTGAGCATTTCATCGAACAGGCGGCTTTGCGGCACATCGGCCAGCAGGGCCTTGGCCTCGCCCAGGGGTTTGGCGGTCTTGGCCTCGAGCTTGAAGCCTAAAGCGCTGAGCTTGGCGGCAAAGCGCACCGCCCGGATGATCCGCACCGGGTCTTCGCGGTAGCGTGTGGCCGGGTCACCGATCATGCGCAGGGTGCGCTTTTTGGCATCCTGGATGCCGCCGTGGTAGTCGACCACCGTCTGCGTCTCGGGGTCGTAGTACATGGCGTTGACGGTGAAGTCGCGGCGGGTGGCGTCTTCGTCCTGCGGACCCCAGACGTTGTCGCGCAGCACCCGGCCACTCGAATCGACCGCATGCTGGACGCCTTCGAGTTCGCGCTTGCTGGTGCGTTCGTTGCCCTTGACCTGTTCGGCCGCGGCATTGTCCAGGTAAGCGCGGAAAGTGGACACCTCGATGACCTCATGGTCGCGTCCGCGGCCATGCACCACATGGACGATGCGAAAACGCCGCCCGATGATGAAGGCCCTGCGGAACAGGCCCTTGACCTGCTCTGGCGTGGCATTGGTGGCCACATCGAAGTCCTTGGGCCGCAGGCCCAGCAGCAGATCGCGCACGGCGCCGCCGACGATGTAGGCCTCGTGACCCGCCTTCTGCAGGGTGCGCACCACATGGACCGCACGCTCGTCCACCAGCCGGGGATCGATGCCATGCACACTGGCTGGCACCTCGATGCGCTTGCCGAAATCGGTTTTTCCGCTGGCGGGCCTGCCCAGCAGCTTGGTGATGAGTTTCTTGATCATTCTTGAAATAAATCGAGGATGCGCCATCCTCTTTGGGTCGCCCATTGTCGCAGGCGCGCATCCGGGTTGGTCGCCACCGGGTGCTGGGCCTTTTCCAGCAGGGGCAGGTCATTCATCGAGTCGGAGTAAAAGGTCATGTCCACATCGCCCCAGGACAGCCCCTGGACCGCCAGCCACTGCTCGACGCGGATGACCTTGCCTTCCCGAAACGAGGGCGTGCCCTTGATCTCGCCGGTGATCCAGCCCTGGGCATTGCGTTCAAGCTCGACCGCGATCAGCTCATCCACGCCAAAGGCCTGGGCGATCGGGCGGGTGACGAACTCGTTGGTGGCGGTGACGATCATCACCCGGTCGCCCTCGCGCTGGTGGCTTCGCACCAGGTCCAGCGCAGGCGGCAGGATGCGCGGACGGATGACTTCGTCCATGTAGCGCTGGTGCGCCCTGCCCGCCTCCTGCGGTCCGCGGATGCAGGCGGCCTCGGTGGCAAAACGCACATAGTCGTGGATGTCCAGGGTGCCGGCCTGGTAGTGGGCGTAAAACGCGTCGTTGCGCTGCCGGAAGCTCAGGGCATCGGTCCAGCCCAGCTCGATGGTGAATTCGCCCCAGCTGTAGTCGGAATCGATGGGCAGCAGGGTGTGGTCGAGGTCAAAAAGCGCCAGTTTCATTCGTTTTCCAGCATGGCGCGCACCAGAGGAATCGTCAGGGCGCGCTGCGTCTGCAAGGCATAGTGGTCCAGGTGATCAAGCAGCTGCATGAGGCTGCCAAGGTCACGCGAGAAACGGCTGAGCATGTAGCCCATCACCTCGTCGCTCAGAAACAGGCCACGGGCATCGGCCTCCTGGCGCAGCACGGCGCGGCGCTCGGGCTCGTCCAGCACCTTCAGGCCATAGACGTGGCCCCAGCCGAGCCGGGTGCGCAAGTCATCGCGCAGCTGGAGGTCGGCCGGCGGCAACTGGCCAGCGGCCAACACCCAGCGCGGGCCGCCGCTGCCCGGGCTGAGGGCATTGACAAACCAATTGAAGGCGGTGTGCTGCTGCTCGGCACTGTAGAGGTGCACATCGTCCATCAGGACTGCCGCCCAGTCCTCGCTGAATTCGGGCGGGCGCCAGCTGTGGCTGTCGAGCCAGCCCGCACTCAGCCCCTGTTCGGCCAGGGCCTGGTGAACGGCCTGCAAGAGGTGGGTCTTGCCGGAACCGGTCTCGCCCCACAGGTAAGTGGGCACCGGCGCGCGCGTGCCACCGGCCGTCCACAGGCGAAGGTGGTTGAGGGCATCGGCGTTGGGGCCGCTGAAAAAGGAATCGAGCGTCGGTCGTGTCGCCAGGCCGATGTCCAGCGCCAGCTGCTTCATGGCCTGCGGTCCTGGCCCGGTTCGGCGGGCCCCTCACGGTACATGGGGCTGTCCAGATAGGTCTGGCGCAGGCGGCGCAGCCCGACCAGCAGCACCGCGCTGGCGGGCAAGGCGATCAGCACCCCCACGAAGCCCAGCAACTGGCCAAAGGCCATCAGGGCCAGGATCACCGCCAGCGGGTGCAGGCCGATGCGTTCGCCCACCAGGCGCGGGGTGAGCACAAAACTCTCGACCAGCTGGCCCAGGCCATAGACAACGGCCACCATGAGCAGCGCCTGACCGGGCTGCGCAAACTGCAGCAAGCCGGCCAGCAGGGCCAGCAACAGCCCAAGGCCAAAGCCCAGGTAGGGCACAAACACGGCCAGCCCGGTGAAGACGCCGATCGGCAGCGCCAGATCCAGGCCAAACAGCGCCAGGCCCGCGGCGTAAAACACCGCCAGCGCGAGCATGACCAGCAGCTGCCCACGCAGGTATTCGCCCAGCACGCTGTCGCATTCGGCAAAGAAACCATCGACCTCGCTGCGCCAGCGCGGCGGCACCAGCACCCGCAGTTGACCCACCAGCCGGGTCCAGTCGTGCAGCATGAAAAACAGGGCCACGGGCACCAGCACGGCATAACCGGCCACCGCGAGTGCCGCACTGCCGCCCACCTTGAGTGAGGCCAGCACGGGCTCGAGCAGGTCCTGGCGGTTGTCGCTGAGCCAGGCGGCCAGCTGGGCCTGGAGGACAGACAGGTCCAGCGAGAACTCGATGCCCAGTGAGGCCAGCCCGGGCTGCAGCACAGCCCCCAGGCGATCGAGCAGCAAAGGCAGCTGCTGGCGCAGCAAAGGCCACTCCTTGACCAGCACCGGGACCAGCAACAGGAAAAGACCCAGCAATGCAAGCAGGGCCAGCAGTTCGACCAGCAGCACCGCCAGGCTGTGCGGCAGGCCGGCACGGTCGAGCCGCAAGACCAGGGGGTGCAGCACATAGGCCAGCACGGCAGCGACCACAAAAGGGGCCAACACCGGTGAGAGCAACCAGATCAGCCATGCCGCCAACAGCACCGGACCCAGCCAGGACAGCAGACGGTTGAGGGAGAAGGTGACCGGTGTGTGCACGACGGAGCCCGTGAGGTGGAAGCGAAGGATTCAGGGTGAACCCTTAAAATCGCCACTGATTTTAGTCTGCCTACCGTTTAAAAGGCCCGATTGACCTTCGATTTCCCGTCCCATCGGCGGGCCCCCACATGAGCCAAACCCCTCTTTCCTACAAAGACGCCGGCGTCGACATCGTCGCTGGCGACGAACTGGTCGAACGCATCAAACCCCTGGCCAAGAAGACCCTGCGCGAAGGCGTGCTGGCCGGCATCGGCGGCTTTGGCGCGCTGTTTGAAGTGCCCAAGCGCTACCAGGAACCCGTGCTCGTCAGCGGCACCGATGGCGTGGGCACCAAGCTCAAGCTCGCCTTTGAATGGAATATGCACGACACCGTGGGCATCGACCTGGTGGCCATGAGCGTGAACGATGTGCTGGTGCAAGGCGCCGAACCCCTGTTCTTCCTCGACTACTTCGCCTGCGGCAAGCTCGATGTGGACACCGCCGCGGCGGTGGTGGGCGGCATCGCCAAGGGCTGCGAACTCTCGGGCTGCGCCCTGATTGGGGGGGAGACCGCCGAGATGCCCGGCATGTACCCCGCGGGCGAATACGACCTGGCCGGCTTTGCGGTTGGCGCCGTCGAAAAAAGCAAGATCCTGACCGGCCAGAACGTGCAAGTCGGCGATGTGGTGCTGGGCCTGGCCTCCAGCGGCGTGCACTCCAATGGATTCAGCCTGGTGCGCAAGTGCATCGAGCGGGCGGGCACCGATGCACCCGCCATGCTCGATGGCCAACCCTTCAGGGAAGCCATCATGGCGCCCACCCGGCTGTATGTGAAAAACGTGCTGGCGGCCCTCGCCCAGCACCCGATCAAGGCGCTGGCCCACATCACCGGCGGCGGCCTGCTCGAGAACATCCCGCGCGTGCTGCCCCAGGGCCTGGCGGCCCATCTGCAAAAAGGCAGCTGGCCGCAGACCGAACTCTTTGCCTGGTTGCAAAAGACCGCCGGGATCGACGACACCGAGATGAACCGCACCTTCAACAACGGCATCGGCATGGTGGTGGTGATCTCGGCCGACCACGCCCCAGCCTGCGCCGCCACGCTGCGGTCTTTGGGGGAGACGGTCTATGCGATTGGCCAGATCGCCCCGCAAGGCAGCGGCGCCCCGGTGGTGGTGGGCTGATCAGAGACCGGCCGCGATTTCTTTCATGCGGGCCGACAAGGCCCCGTGGTCGGCCGCCAGGGGCTCGGCCTCCAGATAGGCCTGCAGATCCGACAGGGCCGGCCCCGCATGCCCCAGTTCGGCATGCACCAGGCCCCGGTCGCGCCGCTCGCGCATGTCTTCGGGCAGCAAAACCACCAGGCGTTCCAACACGGCCAGCATGCGCGACCAGTCTTCCTGGCTGCGGAAGATTTCCTTGAGGTTGCGCAGCATGCGCGCCAGCAGATCGCGCGGCGGACAGGCTTGCAGGTACAGCCCCAGCGGCGTTTCGCCCTCGTCGAGGTCCGCCCCGGCCAGGCGATCGGAGGCCTCACGGTAAGGCGCCAGGCGCTCGGCCAGCGTGTCCAGCCCCAGCGACTGCCCATTGACCGGATCGATCACCACCAAGCCCGCCTCCAGCGCGACCTTGACCAAAAAATGGCCGGGGAAAGAAATCCCCTGGGCATCCAGACCCAGGCCTTGCGCCAGCTCCAGCCAGATCACAGCCAAAGAAATCGGGATGCCGCGGCGCGTGCGCAGCACCTCTTGCAAGTGGCTGTTCTCGGGCGCGTAGTAATCGTTGGCGTTCAGGCCAAAACCGAGTTCCTTGTAGAAGACCTGGGTCAGCACCGCCAGCCGGGTCAGGTCATCGGCCTCGGACGCCAGCCGCGACTGCACCCGCTTGAGCAGCCGGTCCACATCGCCCAGCACCTGCGCCACATCCAGCGTCGGCTCCTCGTCCTGCGCCAGGCTGGCCGCGGCCTCCAGCAGCGGCAAGTGCTCGTCGCTTTGGACCAGGCTGGCAAAGTACTCCAGCGGCGTGGGGGCGTGAAAGGACAGGGCCATGCTCAGCGCTTCAGAAAGGTCCGCAGCCGCAAACCCGTGGCCCATAGACAAGCGAAATACAAGATTGCCGCCGCGCTCAGCACGGCCAGCATGTGCCCCACGCGCGACCAGGGCTGGGCGCGCAGGCCGGTCCAGTCCACATGCCCGGCCGCCCACCACAGCAGCGCCGCCAGCAGCGCGGTGGCCAAGGCCACCCGCAGGCCAAACAGCCACCAGCCCGGCTGTGGGCGGTAGCTGCCGCGCCGCAGCAGGCCCAGCAGCAGCCACAGCGCATTGACCATGGCCCCCAGACCGATGGACAGGGCCAGGCCGGCATGCTGCAGCCAGGGCACAAAAACCAGATTGAGCAACTGGGTGATCACCAGCACCACCACTGCGATTTTCACCGGCGTGCGGATGTCCTGGCTGGCGTAATAGCCGGGCGCCAGCACCTTGATGGCGACCAGCCCCATCAGCCCCACACCGTAGCCCGTCAGCGACAAGGTGGTCTGCTGCACATCGCGGTCGGTGAAGGCCCCATAGTGGTAGAGCACCGCGACCAGCGGCTCGGCAAACAGGAGCAATGCCGCCGCACAAGGCAGGGCCAGCAGCAGCACCAGCCGCAGCCCCCAGTCGAGCATCTCGGCATAGCGCTCGTGGTCTCCCGAGGCGCGGGCGGCCGCCAGCTGCGGCATCAGCACCACCCCCAGCGCCACGCCGAGCATGGCGGTCGGGAACTCCATCAGGCGATCGGCATAGCTGAGCCAGCTCACGCTGCCCGTCGCCAGATGCGAGGCGATTTGCGTGTTGATCAGCAAGGAAATCTGCGCCACCCCCACCCCCAGCAGGGCCGGCCCCATGAGCGTGAGGATGCGGCGGGTGGCCTCATTGGCCCAGGCCTCGCGCAGGGCCCGCGCCGACAGGCCCAGGCGAGGCAGCAGCCCCAGGCTCCGCAGGGCCGGTATCTGCACACCTAGCTGCAACAGGCCGCCGAGCATCACCCCCGCAGGCAAGGCAAAAATGGGCTCGATGCCCCGACCCGCCAGCCAGGGGGACCCCAACCATGCGGCCAGGATCACCGAGACATTGAGCAGCACGGGCGTGGCCGCCGGCACGGCAAAGCGTTTCCAGGTGTTGAGGATGCCCGCCGACAGGGCCACCAGGGACATGAAGCCGACATAAGGGAACATCCAGCGGGTCATGGTGATGGCCACATCCAAGCCGGGGCCCTGGCTCAGGCCGCTGGCCAGCACCCAGACCAGCGCCGGCGCCAGCAGCACCCCGAGCATGGAAAACGCCAGCAGCACCCAGGCCAGCACCGTGGCCACGCTGTCGATGGCGGTTTTGGTGACCGCATCCCCATGTTCGGCCCGCGTGGCCGCCAGCACCGGCACAAAAGCCTGGCTGAAGGCCCCCTCCGCGAAGAGGCGGCGGAACAGGTTGGGGATGCGGAAGGCGACGTTGAAGGCGTCGGTGAGCGCGCTGGCGCCGAACATGGCCGCGATCAGCAGTTCCCGCGCCAGCCCGGTGACGCGCGAGGCCAGGGTGAAGAGGGAGACAACGGAGGCGGATCGAAGCAGGCTCACACCCCGCAGTGTAGCGGCGCCGGCCCCCGGCAGGTCGGCTCCAGCGGCTTCTGCTAGAATGTTGGGTTCGCTGACATCATCCTCAGACACCAAAGGATATTCAAAATGGCATCTGGAAAGCCGAAGAAAAAGAACCCCCGCCTGGCCTCGGGCCGCAAACGCGCACGCCAGGACGTGAAACTCAACGCCGCGAACTCCTCGCTGCGTTCCAAATACCGCACCGCGGTCAAGAACGTCGAGAAGGCCGTGGCCGCCGGCGACAAGACCAAGGCTGCCGAACTGTTTGGCAAGATGCAGGCCGTGGTGGACACCATCGCCGACAAGGGCATCTTCCACAAGAACAAGGCCGCTCGCGACAAGAGCCGCCTGAGCGCCAAGGTCAAGGCCCTGGCCGTCGCCGCCTGATCCGGCACACAAGATCAACAGCCCGGCAGGGCCCCCGCCCTGCCGCCGTTTGAAACGGGTGCGCTGTCAGCGAAACAAAAACCGCCTTCGGGCGGTTTTTTCATGGGTGCCTTCGGTGCAGGCCGAGCTTGGGGTCAGGGCGGCAGGGCGCGAGGTGGGCGGTGGCCGGGGCGACGATTTCTGCGTACCCGCAGCATGAGGAGCACCGGCCACCGCCCACCTCGTGCCCGGAACAGAGGCACAACAGAGGCAGCACCAAAAAACCGCCCGGAGGTGGTTTCAGCAAGGTTCATTTCCTGGACGGCAGGTCGGGCAGCAGGCAGGCCTCGGCGACCTGCAGGCCATTGTCCTTGGCGAAATTCATCACGAAGTTCCAGGCCATCGGCTCGAGCTCTTCCAGCTCACGATTGACCACCACGCATTTGATGTTGCCCATGGTGGTGGGAACGCACCACGGGGAATAGCTCAGGTGGCTGCCCGGCGAGGCCCCGCCAGGCCGGAACTGGCTCATGACGCCGGCCAGACGTTCGGCCCAGTCGCTGGGGCGAAACGGTCTGCCATCCTGGGTCACCCCCTGGATAAAGACTTCTTTGGCGGCGTTGGAAACCATCGGATAGAGGCAAGGATTGGGCGGTTCCAGAAGCCGGGATCGCCGTGCTCTGGTCTGTCAAGTATTGTATCTTATATAAGACATGAAACCGCCCACCAACGCCCCTTATCCCCACGCCCCCTGATGAAAATCGCCGGGGCTCCGGCCGCTTGGCCCCGGTCTTGGCGCCTGCACGAAAGCCCCTAAAATCTGCTTTCAGCGGCCCCCTGCGTTGGGCCGATTTTTATTTGCAACGGAGTTCACGCATGACCGCCTTCATTGAAGCCGCTTCGCCGCACACCATGAACACTTATGGGCGCCTGCCGATCGCGCTGGAGCGTGGTCAGGGCTGCCGCGTGTGGGACGTCAATGGCAAGTCGTACCTCGATGCACTCGCCGGCATTGCCGTGAACACCCTGGGCCACAACCACCGCGAACTGGTGCCTGCCCTGCAGGACCAGCTGGCCAAGATCATCCACAGCTGCAATTACTACCACGTGCCGAACCAGGAAAAGCTGGCGGCCAAGTTGGTCGAGCTCTCGGGCATGACCAATGTGTTCTTTTGCAACAGTGGTTTAGAAGCCAACGAAGCGGCTTTGAAATTGGCGCGCAAGTTTGGCCACAGCAA
>JACCDM010629319.1_pt1 | contig 12194 bp, 11 predicted proteins | sample 7445851 | NCBI WGS metagenome assembly JACCDM01 (sample SAMN15323438, study PRJNA562643) | freshwater metagenome | isolation source: river surface water | place: USA:Blue River Watershed | collected 2017-08-16
CATCTTCGTTGGTGGAGAGCATTAAGAGTTTGTCGAAGTTCCACTCTTGAGACTTGATGGGGCCGACGAAGATAAGGCGTTCGGTGGTGAGCATGACGACTCCTTGATCTTTATCTACTTGGAGTTCTTCACCGGGAATGACTTGGCCTTTCATGGCGCCGACGCGAAAGCGAATTCCTCCGCCTACGGGGATGCTGACACCAGAGGAGCCTCCGACATATGTGGATGCGGTGCGACCTGTTTCGTGGAAGACGCCTGTGGCAGACCAGAGAGTGTGTTCACCTTTTTGCTGCATGAGTGTGTTGGGAACTGAATCTTCCCTAATTCTTGAATATTCACATTAGGATGAACAAATTAATTCCACGCGTACCGGCAAGGAGACATTCACAATGGTCGAAAACACAAATGAGCCATCAGAACAAGAAATCGCAGAATTAATGGCTTTGTTAGTGGCCACAAGACAACGTGCGTATAACCAACTTTTGTTTGGGCTTGCCTGGTGGGGCGGATCTTCGGTCGCCATGTATTTTGCATTGACCTCAACAGGGTCTTCTATCTATTGGTATGGAGGAGCACTTGGCGCTCTCTTTCATTGGTACCGTGCTTACAAGCTCTTTGATGTAACTAAGCAAGCCGGTATGTCTTCCCTGGTTCAGCGAGAAAAACTCGTGATTGGGTTAATAGTTGTACTGGTCGCTTTTTCTACCGTGAAAATCGTTCCAGAATATATGCGCATTACAGTGCCGGCTTTGGGAACCTGTTGGAAGGACACAGGTGGAAACATGTTGGCACCTGTCGCGTGCTGGACTGGCGGAGAGATATATAAGACAGTTGATTTCGCGGACAGCGCTGAAATGTGCACCACTGATTGGTCCTTAGAACCATCGAGCGATGAATCGCGCTTTACCTGCATCGAAACTATCTGACCGAGGCCTGTGCGGCTTAACAAGGTGCCCTTCTCTCTTCAACTGAAATAACCCCTCTGATTCCTTCACAATCAGAGGGGTTTTCCTTAGAATTTTAGTCATGCGTAGATTCTCGAAAGCCTTCAGTGCAATTGCAATTATGGGGTTACTGCTCTCAGGCTGTGGGCCGACAGGTTCATCCGGTCAGAGCGAAGCGATGTCTGATGACGCGTTCGAACAAGAACGAAAAATTAAATACACAGAAGGCTATTGCGACTATGTAAATGACCTCACAACTTCCTCTTCATTCTTTTGGCATTTTTTTAAATATGGTTCGGGTGGATCTACTGTCCGCAGCGGTGATTTCTATTCAGGAAGTTGGATCTATCGCATCGGCGAGATGCTGAAATTCAATGAAATGGAAGAGACACCAGCTGGTCAATGGATTATGGGTTATGCGGAGTATTTTGAAGATTTGGATACTAAGTTCAAAGAAAAAGACATTCGACCATCAAATGAAGAAATCGGTAAGCTAGGTGCTCTTGTGGCTGCACTGCAATCTCAATCTACTGGTTATCCCAAGTGGGATTCCTGTGATGACACGTACACACCAACTGCTGAAGAGTTAAAAGGCTTACTGGACTCAATGAACTCATACAAAGAATTCCTTGAGAAACCGTCAAAAAAGTAGAACATTGAAAAGGAAGAACTGGTCAGTTACTTCGTGGATGCCACTTGCCGTCTCACTTTCAATTCTCTCAACGTTAGTGAGCACCCAAGTTTCAATAGCAGATGAGATGGTAAGGAAACGTCTGGTCATAATTGATACTGGAATTGATGGTCGGTTTCCTAATTTTGATAAACACATAGTTCATGAAGTGTGTCTCATGTTTTGGTATTCATGCCCAAACGGATTGGACTATCAAGAAGGACGAGGAAGTGCCATTCTTTCAGGCGCACTTCTGACTTATTCCAACTTCGATCATGGAACACAAATGGCAAGGGTCGCGGTTTTGACGAACCCCGAGATTGAGATTGTTTTTATGAGGATTATTGGAAATAACAGTCGCGGTGCCAGACTTTCGACTTCAGATAGCACAGTAGATAAGGCATTTGATTGGGTAATAAATAATGCTGTGAAGCACAATATTGGAGCGGTCGCGATGTCACAAGGGCACCATAATTTGAGTGGAAGTAGTCGATACTGCCCCTCTACTCCAGCGGTTGAGAAGAAGATTCAAACTCTGAAGATATTGAACATCCCAGTTTTTCTTCCGACCGGAAATTCTGCAGATAAATCTAGAATTGATTGGCCGGCATGTATTTCGTCATCAATTGCCGTAGGTGCAATCGATGCCAAGAATCAAATTTCCAAATTCAGCAATATGGATAGGTATCTAACTGATTTTTATGCTTTAGGTGAATTGAAGGACATCCACCCTGATGGAATTAACCGAAATTACTCTGGGACTTCCGTGTCAGCTCAGGTTGCAGCAGCAGGCTGGCTTGAGATTGCCAATCGCTACCCGACGATGACTTATTCAGAAATTTATGCCCAAGCCAGGAAATCTGGACCAATCGTTTTTGATTCAGACTTCAGGTTTGGTCGAAAGTTTGATTCAGTTTCATTTTTGCAAAACGTTGCTCAGGGGAGACTTTAGGTTTAGTGAGAACGGGTGGCTGCCTGCGTAATCCTGATTTTTGAGCACTCAATGCCCTCGTTGTGGTTTACTTCAGCGTGAGAGGGAGAGGGCTAAATGTATTCTAAAGTGAAGGAAATTTCTGGGCGTATTTGGTCTTGGTTCTTATCCTTGAAAAGATGGCAGCAAGTTCTTGTCGTAGTAATTCTCCTAGCAGCAACCTTTAGCTCAGGCAGCAATTCGACCGAGAATTCCACGAATACTGCAGCAAATCAGCCCCAAGTAACGCAAACTCCAGAGCCAACCCCTGAAGCAACGCAGGAGGCAACTCCAACACCGACCGCGAGCAGAACTCCAGAGACGCCAATCGAATTTCGTTTCAGCGCCCTTCGCGACCTCGGGGATATGAGGAAAGATCTCAATGATGCGAGAGTTGGAATCACTCAGAATGGGCTAGGAAAATTTTATTGGAATGTGGCTGAAGTCAACATAAATCTTGTTCAGTTAGAGATACTTGAACCACGCGAGGAGTACGCGGAAAAGTGGAATAGTAAATTAGAAATTCTTAAGTCTGCCGTAAATGAGTTAGGTGCTGACGATGAGAATTTAACAATTACAAAAGCGAAGGCAAAGCTGAACAAAGTCTTAAATGCTATTCCAGCACTTGAGTCCATCGCAAAATCTTTAGCCAACTAATCACTGAGGAGAGATCATGAACAGACTAAATAGGAAAGCTGTAAGACTTCTAACTACATTAGTATTTCTAAACTCAATATTTTTGGCTCCACTTGAAGCTTCGCAAACTTTTACTGGAACAGAGGACAGCATCGTCGACATCTCACCAATAAAAGGTCCATCAATTCTTACTTTTAGTTATGTAGGTGAAGGCGTCTTTAGTGCAACTCCTGTTGAAGAAAGCGGAAATGAAGGTTTGCCTTATCAACTAAAGATTGGCGACTTTGAAGGAACATACTTTCAGAGAACCCCCACAAAACCCATAGTTGCGATTGCGGTAAAAGGTACGGGTGAATGGAGCGTGACTGTTAATTCACTTAAGTCCGCCACTCCGTCTGGAGCGAAGTCAGGTAGTGGGAATGGTACGAATGTGATTAATTTAGGGAAGCCAACTTCTGGCGTAAAGAGAATTACTTGGTCACATGAGGGCGAAGGAGTGTTCTCGGTGACTCCAATCGACTCAAAAGGAAAGCCTAGATTTCCTCTATTCCTAAAAATTGGTAACTACAGCGGAACCGTATTGCTGCCTTCTGGTGCACAGTATTTTGAAGTCAAAGCCGATGGAAACTGGAAGTACTCAATTAAGTAGTTAGTCGCCTATCTCTCGGAAGATTCCGAATGTTGCTGAAGTCTTTATCGTGTTGTCCGTACTGGTGCCATCCAATGGAATGAGTCTGTCAGGATCCAGATCTAGGCGGAGCTTCCAAGCCAGGAATGTGTAGAGGGCTAAACCTTTGTATGCGTTGTTATTTCGTTCATCTTCACTCTGCCCGAGAAGAAGATAACGAGCGTATTCGGAGCCGTTCTTAAGCCTAAACTGGAATGTTGTGAAGAAGTAGTTGATGGCATTCATAAATCCAGATTCAGCCATATGGTCCTGGGAGTAAGCGGCCTGCGAAATCTCATCATAAGTAAAGGACTTGTAGTAGCTCGTATCTTTCCAGGTGAAATTGTCAGCAAAGTCATTGACTAAGACGATTCGATTCTCGAGAAGAAACAACCAGTCAGTGTGACCCCAGGTGGCGCCATTCTGATCTTGTTGCTGTGATATTCCCTTTGCCTTATTTGCCAATCTAAATTGCCCAAGAAGTCCGTCGGGAAAGAAACCAGGAAATACCACAAGCGGTGTCTTCAGGTACTTGTCTCGCTGCTTTGAGTTTAGATATGAATCAAGATCGGTAGACAGATCTGCACTCGCTCCATCGCCTCGAAGGGGAATTGCACTAATGTTCTCATCAAGTACACCCGGTAAGTTCTTCTCAATTCCCCTGATTGCATGTTTGGAAAGACGCTTGACTTCACTTGACTCTAGGAATTTACCGAAAGTTATTGGGTGTGCCCCAAATTCAGATAAATCAGGCCACTGAATGTCGGTATTTGTTGATTTAGAGCCGTCAACTTTGCTCCCACATGCCGAACAGAACTTGGAATTATCGGGAAGTTGGGAACCACATTGAGTGCAGAACATATTTTCGACGTCCTATCTGATGAGTACTTCTTCTAATTATGTAATTGATTAGCCGAAGACAGCGGCGCCAACAATTGCTCCAAGAATCATTCCAAGAGTGGTACCCAGAATTCCCACAGCGAGCGCCACATTAGCTAGCTTTTCTTTCTTATTCTTAGCAATGACTGCGAGAATAATTGATGCTGGCCCCAAAAAAATCGGCAAGATCAAGAAGCCAACTCCTCCGAGGACAATTGCGATTATTGAAAAAGTGTTTCCGCTTTGTGTTGAAGGTTGAAAGTCAGACATTGAATCCTCCTGGTCGCTAGTGCAGTAGTTGTATGGTGGCAAGAAATCGACTTGGAGTCCATAATTTCAGAAGAAATTTGTTAGAATTTCTCATGCGTAAACTGTTAGCTAGCCTGCTTTTGGTGGCTTTGGGATTTGTCTCTTCTCCTCAAGCAAATGCATGGGATCTGTCTGTTCCTGCAGATGCTGACACCTTGGTTCGCACCTACTTCAATCCGGTCTTTGGACCTTTTGACGAGTTCACGCTGCCGAAGAACGATCAGAAATCTTGGGATATCCAGAATCACGGCGTTTTCTTTCTCAATATTTATTGCTCACAAGAGAAGTACCTCGTCTTAACCAAATATCAAAAGTGGAGCATGGAAAAATCTGAGTGGGAAACCATGCCCTTCCCGAAACTTACGAATTTGTCACTGCGGTTCGGAAGTGCAAAGGCAATCTCATGGGGCGTGAAAACAGAGCAGGATGTAGATGGATTAGTTTTCACAAATCCGAAGGTTTTTGTAAAGAAAGTTTCAGGAGCAAAGTCATTGGACTATCAAATCAAAAGTGATGGAAAACTTTACAAAGTTAAGTTCAACACCGCAGGATTTAGTAATTACCTACCTGATTTAAAGGATGCAGGCTGTTAGGTATTACCAATCTGAACCATTGGTAGTTTCAAAATTTGCACTTCCTGGTGCTGAGTATTGAACGCGCTTTCGCCCCCAGATAAGTGCAGGCACGAGCGATAGCGCAGTAATGAAGAGTATAACTTTAGGAAGTGTTGGCAATCCGACTCCCCAGAAGTTCAATCCATAAAGTAATGAGTTAATAATTGAGACCGAAACTGTGCCAATCAGGAGGCCTAGCCAAGAGGATTTTCCTAGAAATGCAAAAACGGAGGTTAGGCATGCAAGGGCGAACTGAGTGATAAGTGGAATCAGAGTGGTAATGATTTCGACGGCACTCACATTTGTGTAGTTCCAAGGAATTGCATAGGCAGAGGCAAGTCCACTCACGATTACAAGGGGCAGAATCCAAGGTTGAGCGAGGATGCGATCGCTATTCTTACTATTTGACATATTTCTACCCATCTTTAACTCGGAGTTCGCCAAAATGCCTTGAAAGATTCAAGATTGTGTGCGAAGGTTGTGCCTACTCACAGAATAATCTCAGAATGGATTGGGAACCACAAGGATATGTCTCAAGAAATCAAGAAGCCTTCGTGGGTGCCTCCTGCGGTTGCAATGGGGGCCATAATCTTGAGTCTTTCGATTTACTTCATTCCTAGCCTGAGATTTAGTCCGGCAATTTATTTAGCCTACGTGTTGACTCCTTTCATTCCCATCTTGGCTTTAGCGCTAGCTCGAACTAGTGACACCAAGGCACGATCCAATGTCTTCTACGACCTGGCCAAAGGTAAGAAGATTGTGACAACTACTCTAGTTTTAGCAGTCATTGGATTCGCAGTTGCACTTCCAGTTATGTTCCATATTGCTACGGAATTGTCACAGATATGAGAAGACTAATTGCGCTTGCATCTAGCTTCTTGATTGTCCTTGGAATTTTGTCTGCGCAACCACAAGCAGTTGCCTCCGAATCCGTACTGAGTGACCGAGGCAAGCAAGCTATTGAGCAAATCGCGACTTGCATTAACAGTGATGGAAAAGATCAACTAAATATTCTTTATCTCATTGACGAGTCAGGCAGCTTAGATTGGAACGATAAAGATAATTTAAGAGTTCAGGGAATCAAGCGCAGTCTCGAACAGTTCCGCGACGTATCAGTCAACAAACCATATTTTTCAGTGAATAGAGCAATTACAACATTTGGTAGCGCGTTCACTGTGAGGAAACCATGGGAGAAAGTCTCAGGGGATAGCCTTAATGATGATTTGAAATGGATTGACTCAAATATCCCTAAGTTGAACCAGGGACAATTTACGGATTGGAATCAGGGCCTACAAGGTTCATATGATCAATTCCAAAAAGTGAAGTCACCATCTGCCTGCAATGTGATGGTTTGGTTCACTGATGGCGGCGTGCAGGTTGGGAACAATACAGATCTCACTAGAAAATCTGTGGCTCAAATCTGTGGCACAGATCCAGTTACGGGCGCCAAGACTGGCCAAGAAGCCATAATCGATAAATTCCGCAAATCCGGAATTAATATTCAAGGCGTACTTCTGCGAAACCAAAAATATATTGACGATCCTTCAGGTGTTACTGGAAGAAAAGTTTCTCAAGAAGACCTAGATAATGAATTAGCGAGAATGAGTTTATTTTTGCCTGTTGTAGAGCAGTCAGGTGCCGTCCGTAACGGTGCATTTACAAATGGGGGACCAGGAACATTTAACTGCGGCACTTTCACCGGAGCGGGTGGAGTGCTTCAAATTGTTGCCGATGCGATTGATATTATTTGGCCCCCAATCCAATTCAATTGCTTAAGTGAAAATGGCCGAATTATTCCGATTGAGGGAAATGGGCAAGTAAAGGTTGATGCTGCTCTAACTCGATTCACTCTAACCTCACCGGCTAAATCTTTTTCAGTCAAAAATCAGTCCGGATCCGAGATAGCAAACAGTCGAGGCGCATCTGCGGGTCAAGTTTCGGTATCCAGTATCAATAATTCATCCTCTGTAGTTCAAGTTGCTGGAAAAGTAAGTTCATCAAATGGAGTCACTAAGCCTGGTATATGGAAGGTGCAGTCAGAGGATCTCCAAAGAGCGGTGTTCTGCGGATTCATTGATATCGGAGTTAGTGTTTCAGCGGGAACTTGTTATATAGGTGAGAACTGTGACTTTTCGGGATCTCTCACACGCTTTGGCAGGCCGATAGATTTTGGCTCATTCCGCACAGTGAGTGTGTACTCATCACAAATTGATTCTCAGGGCAAGGCAGGCTCACTTAAACCTATAAATGTTGACAAAAATACCGGAGAGTTTGAAAGTTCCTTTACGCCGCAAGGAGATAACCCAGTCACTAATTTGAAAATTGCTATTAAAGCGGTGACAGAAACCGGCCTCGAATTTTCTTTGGGCACCATCAAACCCATCCGTGTTATTCCACCCGGGTACTATCCAGAAATCTCTCCGGCACCAATAAAGAGTGAAAATTTCTCTCAAAATCTAATTGGTAAGCGTGGTGAGGCGCTGGCAACCGTAACCCTCAAAGGCCCATCCAGAACTAATGGTCAAGTTTGTTTAGGGCCACTTGAAGTGCGAAGTGATGTAAATCCGAACAGAATTGATGGCTATTCAAGTGAGCTAGATCAAAAGGATTTAGCTGATAAACCTTGCTTCACCTTACTCGCGGGAAGCACGCGTGATGTTCAACTTTCAATTAAGAATGGTGAATCTGCAGATGGAACAGTTGCCGGTTATTTTTCAGCGACATTGAAAAGTGATGGGAAAGACCCAATTGAAACAAAAGTAGATGTTGAGTTTGCATCTGAGACTCAAATTGATGAGGGAAGATTTGGTTTACTTCTTGCTCTATTTATGTTTTTGGGACTGGCACTTCCACTAGCTCTTCTGTCCATAATCAACTCAAGAAACTCTAGAATCGTTCTCGATAATATTTACCGAGCCAACATTCCTGTCACCTTCTCATCCTCAGGAAATTTTGTTAACGTTTCAAGAATAGAAAAATTGAATTCATCGAATTTGCTTACTCAGGAAGATTTTTCTCCTTTCAGTGCTGGCAAAGAAGTTGTTCGATCAAAGCAAATTGGGTCAGAGTTGCTTGAGGGAAAAACTCCAAAGAATCCTTTTGGAATGCTCCGGGCAGTTCTTAGTACGACACCAGGAATGGCAATTGCTTCCTCTGCATTTGGGCAGAGCAGTAAGAAAATGCCAAGCAACCAAGCACAAGGATCCCTTAATCCATCCGGTCTTGTTTTCGTGACTTTGACAGATTCCGCTGCCTCAGAATTGATTAAGGAAAATCAAGGAACGCGTGAATCTAATGAACAGATTGAAGGTTCACTCACAGCTCTTCTTAGTTTGAATTCTGGTGATCCGGTCGCACAAGTTGACTACCTGAATACGCGAATCATGCATGAAGGTGGTTGGCTCAATAATCTACTCACCATTTCGCTTGTTCCGCCGAAAGTGGACACTCCAGCGAAGACCAAGAAGTCGAGAAAGAACAAGGAAGTGGCAACACCGGCAGCTCCTGCTGTGGATGACTGGGGAAGTCCTTCGGCTCCATCGGGGCAAATTCAACCTTCCAGTTCGGCAAATTCTTCACCATCATCGCCTCAGAAAGCCCCAACTGATGACTGGGGAAGTCCATCTACGAATTCCGGTTGGGATTCCCCTAGTTCTTCAGGGGATTCCAAGGAAGAATGGTGACCTGTTGGTCACCGCGACGAAAGGGAAAAAATAGATGCTCACACCATTCCTAATTATTGGAGTCGGCGGATCAGGTGGAAAGACGCTGCGTTCTTTGCGGCAGACACTCTTGAGACGATTGCGAGCAAAAGGCTGGGAAGGCGATATCCCTGAAGCTTGGCAATTCTTAGAGATCGACACGATCTCTACTCAGGCTGTCGAAAATTTTCCAGCAGACTTACTTCCTTCAGACCAATACCTAGGACTTGTACCAACGGGCGTCAACTATGAAGGTCTCAAAGCAGCAACAATGCAAAACATCATGCGAGAAGACCAGATGTCTGCACTCGCGGGCTGGCTACCAGAGACCACTGCTGTACCGATTGCAAAGGGTGCAGGTCAATTCCGAACTCTCGGTCGCGCAGTTGTAGTTTCTCAACTTAATCGTGTTGCAGAAAAACTAAGAACCTCGCATAACCGCATAACAGCTCCTGGTGTGGACGCCGAGCTACGAGCAGCGGCAAAACTCTTATACGGCAAAGATGAAGGTCAGCTACCTCCTCCAATCGCAATTGTGGTGAGCTCGATTGCCGGCGGATCAGGAGCCGGAATTTTCCTGGATGTAGTGGAAGCGTTGAAATCTATCGACACGGGTTACGCAGATAGAACTCATACTTTTGTTTATGGTCCCGATGTGTTCAACTCAGTACCAGCAGGAATGCGCGACTCAATTCCTGCAAACGCTCTTGGCGCCACTAATGAAATAGTTGCAGGTCTGTGGGCAGATGGTCCGGGTGAGGGTAGCGGAGCACTCTTTAGATCGGCAGGCCTCATTGGCGAGGGAACTAGAGGGTTCGGCTCAAAGCACACCTATCTTGTTGGCGCATCCAATGGATTAGTTAGTTTTCCAACCCAAGATTCTGTATATCTGGCAACCGGTGAGTCACTGGCGACCCTTGTTGCAGATGAAAAGATTCAGGATTGGCTTATTAACTTCCTTATCGTGAATGTTTTCGTTAACTCAGCTAACGAAATGATCTGTGATGATAGATCTCGACTTAAGATCTCCGGAAATGTCCACCATATGCAACCGCTAGCTTCAATCGGCGTCGGAAGAGTCAGCCTCGGCCTTGAACGATTCAATGAATATATTGCGGAAGGATTGGCGCGAGCATCAGCGGAGAAAATGCTCTGGCCACAGTTTGAGCCAGAGAATCCACTTGAACCAAAAACTCCAAGTCAGAAAATTGACGAAGATGTGGATCGCGAGTGGAGTGAATTTCTCGATAAGAGCGGCCTCAACGAACGTGGTGAGAGCAATGACGTCATCGACTACTTGTTAGGAGTTGCCGCAAAAGATAGAGCGAAGGCATTCGCTCAAAAAGGCCTGAACTTCGCCGAACAGGGCGTAGATGCTGCCGGACTCCCTATAGATCAATGGATTTCGCGATTAATGAATTTCTTTAATCTGAATCGAAAATCCTTTGAAACTGAAGAGCTCGCCGAGATACATAAACTTGCTCAAAGTTGGACTGTGGAGATTCAGCAGAGGATTCTCAATGTCGTATCTCTGGAAATTTCAAGACGTGGTTTGAACGTAACAGCCAGACTCTTGCAGAGACTGCGTGATGAAGTTCAATTTATTGCGAAGCAGGAGTTGCCTCTTGAATCTGCAGCAGAACTGAGAAAAATTGACCAACTAGCTAGCAAGCTCAACGAATCTTTGCCGGCAGGAATGTCTAAAGTCCAAGCGCAAGCGATGAGACAGGCGACTGGACCTCGACTCGCACAAGTTTCGGAATTCATCACAAATGCAGCACGACGTGATGTCGCTGCTGAATTGATGAACGATTTAGATGAGTCGTTTCTTAATCCTTTGGAAAACTTGATTAAGAACGCGGCAACACAGCTACTACTCGCTGCCACAGGACCAAAAACAGCAACTGGTGAAAACAATCCCTTCCCAAATTATGCAGATATTCCATCAGGGACCATTCCAGATCGATTCAACGCGAGTGTGGTCGAGCGACTACTTATTCCTGTAGAGACTTATCCACGGGAATTCGAAAAACTGGTAAAGGATAGTCTTCCGAGCGGAGATCAAACTAACTGGTGGAATCGTTCAATTGAGCGCGTGATTCTTGGCACCAAACTTGATCAGCGCGGTGATACTGAAGATGCAACTTTAATTTCAGTACGTGCCAATTGGGTGCCTTCGAACTCTTCTTACCGGGCAACGAATGCTGGTGCGACCAAGGCAGAGTTCTACCTAGAAACAGATCCTCAGAAATATATAGATCGAAATAGAAAATGGCTTAGCGATCCGGTCACAGCGCTTGGTAAATTCCTTATTCAAGATCTTGTGACTTTCTTGTCACACCCTGATCCTGGAGTACAGTCCAAGCGTCGCACTGAATTTAGGGATGCATTTTCAACCGCATTGAAACTTAGCGCACCACTGTGTGCATTAAACAATGCCCTCATCGGACAGGTACATCCAAATGTGTCTGCGAAGGGCTCTCGCTATCTTCACATGAGCCGAATTCCTTTTGTTAATCAGGGCGAACTTGCAGATTTGTATCAGCTTGCCGAGACAACCATTAAGGATGCAGGGCTTTGGAATGATGCGAATTCACCAAAGGTCTTTGACCTAGCTAGTGGTGTCCAGCAAATTGATATGTTCTCAACAGTTACATCTGCTATGAATCCGATGGTCTTCACCTCACTCATGGAAGATATAGCGCAAAAATGGAGCAAGAACTCTGTGAGCCAGAATCTGATGCAAGGATTTTGGACTAATCGACGTGCACGTCCTCTTGCAGAAGCGATTCCTGCAGCGCCAG
>JACCDM011341560.1_pt1 | contig 12194 bp, 14 predicted proteins | sample 7445851 | NCBI WGS metagenome assembly JACCDM01 (sample SAMN15323438, study PRJNA562643) | freshwater metagenome | isolation source: river surface water | place: USA:Blue River Watershed | collected 2017-08-16
AGACAGCATACTTGCCGATGCAGGCACAAAGCTAGACGCCGTTGTTCAGCTAACTGCTGACACCGATGAGGTTGTTCGCCGTTTGCTAGGTCGCGCACTAGAGCAGGGTCGTGCCGATGACACCGAAGATGTTATTCGTCGTCGCCTAGAGGTCTACGAAGAGCAGACCGCTCCGCTAATCAGTGTTTATGCTCAGCGCGGCTTGGTCTTGATGATTGACGGCTTGGGTGAAGTGGACGATGTCACCGCTCGCATCCTCGAGGGGCTAGACGCTCGCGGCCTTTCACCTGTTGCCTAATTCTTAGAGGCAATCGATGAGTCGCCACGGATTCGAAATCAAAACCAACGAACAAATCGTTCTAATGCGCGCCGCCGGTTTGGCTACCGCCGCAGCACTTCGCGAGGTTCGCAAGGCCATCAAGCCAGGTGTTTCAACTCTTGAGCTCGATGCCATCGCCGAAGCGACTATCAAATCTCACGGCGGCCACTCAAATTTTCAATTGGTGCCCGGATACCACCACACCATCTGTTCATCCGTGAACGATGAAGTTGTGCATGGCATTCCGACCCAGGCCCGCGTGCTTCGAGCCGGCGATATCGTTTCTATCGACTGCGGCGCTGAAATCGGCGAATGGAACGGCGACTCGGCTATGACCGTGATCGTGCCAAACAGCACCGACGATGTTGCCGACCCAGAACTTGTTGCCCGACGCCAGCACCTGAGCGACGTAACCGAACAGTCGCTGTGGGTTGGAATCGCAGCTTTGTCGAAAGCTGAGCACCTAAACGATGTCGGCATTGCCATCGAGGAATACATCTATTCGCAGAAGAATCACCTCGGAAAAGACTTTGGAATCCTCGAAGACTATGTTGGCCACGGAATCGGTCGATCTATGCACGAAGACCCACCGGTTTTTAACTATCGCGTTCGCGACAAGGGCCCAAAGGTTGTTCCAGGTTTGTGCGTTGCGATCGAGCCAATGGTGGTTTCGGGCAGCCCTCGCGTCAAAGTATTGAAAGACGGATGGACGGTATCGACCAAGGATGCATCGGATGCGTCACACTGGGAACACAGCATCGCTGTTCACGATAAGGGCATCTGGGTGCTAACCGCCGAAGACGGCGGAGCCGCAAAACTAGCTCAATTTGGCGTAAAGCCAGTTGCCCTCGGCTAAGCCAAGTCGTTTCGCGGCACAAAATAGTAAAACTTAATTTCCAATTTCTGGGTATTTCCCATAGGATTGACCTTCGGTGTTTCTTACACGCAATCCCAAATCAATGGATTTTGTTTTTGCGTGCGCGTGCAGCACTAAAAACTTGAAGTAGATAAGTGAGTTATGGCCAGTAAAGACGGTGTCATCGAGATCGAAGGTTCGGTCGTCGAAGCTCTTCCAAACGCTATGTTTCGTGTCGAGTTGACTAACGGTCACAAGGTCCTTGCCCACATTTCAGGCAAAATGCGCCAGCACTACATCCGCATCCTCCCAGAGGACCGCGTGATTGTTGAGTTGAGCAGTTATGACCTGACTCGTGGCCGCATCATTTATCGCTACAAATAAAGATTTGCAAACGGTTAGCAATAACCCCGAACAGAAGTTAGAGACATGAAGGTAAACCCAAGCGTCAAGAAGATTTGCGACAAGTGCAAGGTCATCCGTCGCCACGGTCGCGTCATGGTTATCTGCGAGAACGTTCGCCACAAGCAGCGCCAGGGCTAATCAACCTAGTTGATTCCCAGCCGGCTTCAAAAGTTTGTCGCCGCGCTTGTGAATAGCAAGACCAGATTTACAACTAAATAAGCACCAAAACTAAAAGGCAACACAACACTTAGCGGTCCACGACTGTTGGTGTCACCTCCGGAGAAGGCCGGAGCCAATTGTGAAATTGGATGTGCTGCTGCAGACCTTCAACAAACAAGGAGAAATCCCTATGGCACGTGTTGCCGGAGCCGATATTCCAGACGCGAAGCGCGTCGAAATCGCACTTACTTACATCTACGGCATTGGCCGTACTCGCTCAGTAAAGATTCTTGAAGAGACCAAAATCGACAAGAACATCCGCGTAAAGGACCTTACTGACGACCAGCTAGTCGCCATCCGTGACTTCATCGAAGGCACTTTCAAAGTTGAGGGTGACCTACGTCGCGACGTAGCAGCAGACATCCGCCGCAAGGTTGAGATCGGTTCATACGAAGGTATCCGCCACCGTAAGGGACTTCCAGTTCGTGGTCAGCGCACTAAGACCAACGCTCGTACTCGCAAGGGTCCAAAGCGCACCGTAGCCGGCAAGAAGAAGGCAGCTCGCAAGTAGTCGTTAGACACTGCGATCACTTCGAGACCACAGCAGAATTTAGGAGACAACCATGGCAGCACCAGCAAAGGCAAAGGCAGGCTCAGCAGCTCGCAAGCCACGCCGCAAAGTCAACAAGAACATCACCAACGGCCAGGCGCACATCAAGAGCACCTTCAACAACACCATCGTGTCAATCACTGACTCAACCGGTGCTGTTATCTCTTGGTCATCATCTGGCGATGTGGGCTTCAAGGGCTCACGTAAGTCAACCCCGTTCGCCGCTCAGCTAGCCGCTGAAGCTGCAGCCCGCAAGGCTCAGGAGCACGGCCTAAAGAAGGTTGACGTTTTCGTGAAGGGCCCAGGCTCAGGTCGCGAAACCGCTATCCGTTCACTTCAGGCAGCAGGCCTAGAGGTTGGCTCAATCAGCGATGTGACCCCACAGGCTCACAACGGCTGCCGCCCACCAAAGCGTCGTCGCGTCTAGCCAGTGTTTATTGGTCGCATCTTCGACACGACGAATAAACCTTCGCCGAAAGAAGAGCGCCAATAGCCGCTGGGCACTCATCCCGCGCTGATAGCGCCACACAAAAACTTAAAAACGCATCAAATCTGATTAGTGGCCACTGATCAGAAAAAACAAACAGGCGTCATATAGCGGATGCCTAGCTGAAAGGAACCAACGTGCTAATTGCACAACGCCCAACCCTTCACGAAGAAGTTCTAGCTCCAAACCGTTCACGTTTTTCACTAGAGCCACTAGAGCCTGGCTTTGGTTACACCCTTGGCAACTCACTACGCCGCACCTTACTTTCATCAATCCCAGGTGCTGCAGTTACCAACATCCGCATCGAAGGCGTTAGCCACGAGTTCAGCACTGTTGCTGGCGTTGCCGAAGACGTCACCGAGATCATCTTGAACATCAAGAGTCTTGTTGTTTCTTCAGAGCACGACGCACCTGTTGTTGCTCACCTTCGCAAGCAGGCTGCTGGCCCAGTGACCGCTGCTGACATCCAGGCACCAGCTGGTGTTGAGATTCACAACCCAGAGCTAGTCATTGCGAACATCAACTCAAAGGCAAAGTTTGAGGTCGAGCTAACCATCGAGCGTGGCCGTGGCTACGTTCAGGCTTCACAGAACCGCAACCCAGACGCAGACGCTGGTGTGATTCCAATCGACTCAATCTATTCACCAGTTCTAAAGGTTTCATACCGCGTTGAGGCAACTCGTGCGGGTGAGTTCACCAACTTCGACAAGCTAGTTGTTGACGTTGAGACCAAGCCTTCAATCTCACCTCGCGATGCAGTTGCATCAGCAGGTAGCACCCTTGTTGAGCTATTCGGCCTAGCCCGCGAACTAAACGTCGCAGCAGAAGGCATCGAGATCGGCCCAGCACCTGTCGAGGTTGGCCTAGCTCCAGAGCTAGCAATGCCAATCGAAGACCTAGACCTCACCGTCCGTTCATACAACTGCCTAAAGCGTGAAGGCATCAACACCGTCTCAGAGCTAATCGCTCTGTCAGAAGACCAGTTGATGAACATCCGCAACTTCGGCAGCAAGTCGGTCGACGAGGTTCGCGACAAGCTAACTTCAATGGGCCTAAAGTTCAAAGACTCAGTCCCTGGCTTCGACGCAGCATACTTCAGCTCGGCTTACGACGAGGATGACCAGGCTTAAGCCGGTCGCTCGAGAAATTTCAAGAGGAGAAATAAATGGCAGCCCCAACTAAAGGCCCACGTCTAGGCGGCGGACCAGCGCACGAGCGTCTGATGCTTCGCAACATGGCGACTTCACTGTTCAAGCACGGCAAGATCACCACCACCGAGACCAAGGCAAAGCGTCTTCGTCCGTTGGCTGAGCGCCTAGTAACCTTCGCAAAGCGCGGAGACCTAGCAGCTCGTCGTCGCGTGCTTCAGTCAATCACCGACAAGTCAGTGGTTCACACCCTATTCACCGAGATTGCACCTCAGGTTGCAGACCGTCAGGGTGGCTACACTCGCATCACCAAGCTTGGCTACCGCAAGGGTGACAACGCTCCACTAGCTCTAATCGAGCTAGTTCTAGAGCCAGTCAACCCAAAGGCAGTTAACAAGAAGCCAAAGCTTGCTAACGCTGTCAAGGCAGCTGCAGTTGCAGTTGTTGCAGACGAGACTGTCGAAGAGATCGTTGCAGACGAAATTGCAGCAGAAGCAGCAGTAGAGGCTCCAGTCGAGGCCGCAGCTGAGGCTGCAGCTCCTGCTGAAGAGACTCCAGCAGCTGAGTAATCTCTAAGTTCTCATGAACCAACCCGTTGACCCTATGGTTGACGGGTTGGTTCGTTACCGGCTTGATTTGGGCTATGACGGCACCAATTTCAATGGCTGGGCCAAACAAGATGGTTTGAGAACGGTTGCCGGGCACCTGCTTGAGGTGCTCACGATCATCTATGGCGAAGACTCGGATGATTTCGGAATGCGAGTAGCCGGCCGCACCGATGCCGGCGTTCATGCAACCGCCCAGGTAGTACACATCGACCTCACCCCAAAACAGCTAAAGCGCCTTGGGCGCGCGGTTGGCATGGTCGGCAAGCTCAATGACCTGCTTGACCCGGATGTTCGGGTTTATTCGGCCCAGGTTGCGCCATCCGGTTTCGATGCTCGATTTTCAGCCACGCACCGCCGATACCGCTATCGCATTGCCGACGGGTTGGCTCAAAAAAATCCGCTCAAGGGCAATCACACTCTGTGGATCAACCACGATTTAGATCTCGACGCGATGATTAATGCTTCGCACGAATTTCTGGGCCTCCAAGACTTCTTCGCATTCTGTCGCCCGCGCGATTTCGGAACCACAATCCGTGAACTTCGCGACATCTCTGTTCGCCGTAATCCGCTTGAAGAAAACGTGATTGAAATTGAGCTGATGGCCGATGCCTTTGCGCACAACATGGTTCGCTCAATCGTTGGCGGGTTAAAGGCTGTGGGCGAAGGCAAGGCCACCAGGGCAGACATTCGAGCAGCTCTAGATGCCAAAAAACGTGCCGGTGCATACAAGGTTCAACCGGCGCATGGGCTCACTCTGATCGAAATCGGATACCCGGCAGACAGTGAACTGGCCAATCAGGCGAGCATTACTAAAAACACCCGCTCAATTGATGAAAATTAGGGTTTGACCTGCGTGCCAACCACGGTCTAAAATAAACCTTTGGTATTGGCAGTTATTTATCGGCCAATGTGAAAACTTGAATCCCTTGAAGTTTCTTCTTCTAGTGCGGATTCATTTCAATCCGACACAGATATAGAAGGCAATTTAACGTGCGTACTTATTCACCAAAGGCTCACGAGCTGAGCAACGAGTGGCTTGTCATCGACGCCACCGACGTAGTTCTCGGTCGTCTAGCCACCCACGCAGCAGCACTGCTACGCGGCAAGCACAAGCCAACCTTTGCTCCTCACCTTGACAACGGTGACTTCGTCATCATCATCAACGCAGACAAGGTTGCTCTAACCGGCTCAAAGCTTCTTCAGAAGAAGGCATACCGCCACTCAGGCTACCCAGGTGGTCTAACCGCTACTACTTATGCAGAGCTTCTAGAGAAGTCACCTGAGAAGGCCGTAGAAAAGGCAATCAAGGGCATGCTTCCTCACAACAAGCTAGGTGCAACCCAGCTAACCAAGCTAAAGGTTTACGCAGGTGCAACCCACCCGCACGCTGCACAGCAGCCAAAGCCATTCATCATCGACCAGGTAGCCCAGTAAGGAACCCATCGTGGCTAAGAACGAGACCCTAGACGCAGTAGCTCCAGAGAGCTACACCACCGAGACTCCAGCAGCAAAGGCTTCAGCTTCAGCTGCTAAGGCACGCGGTCCACTAACCACTCCTGGCGCTGGCCTTGGCCGTCGCAAAGAGGCTGTTGCTCGTGTTCGCATCATGCCAGGCACCGGTATCATCAAGGTAAACGGTCGCGAATTCGCTGACTACTTTCCAAACAAGCTTCACCAGCAGCTAATCACTGACCCATTCACCGTTCTAGACCTTAAGGGTTCATACGACGTTATCGCTCGTATCTCAGGTGGTGGCTCAGCTGGTCAGGCAGGTGCACTTCGTCTTGGCATCGCTCGTGCTCTAAACGAGATCGACCGCGACAACAACCGTCCTTCACTAAAGAAGGCTGGCTTCTTGAAGCGCGACGCACGTGTTATCGAGCGCAAGAAGGCTGGTCTAAAGAAGGCCCGCAAGGCTTCACAGTTCTCGAAGCGTTAATCCGACTCTTCACTGCTTTTCGAGCATAGACTCACGAAATGGCGAGACTCTTTGGCACCGATGGTGTTCGAGGTCTCGCCAATCGTGATTTAACGGCAGATATCGCGCTTCAGCTGGCTCAAGCCGCCGCCATTGTTTTGGGCGAAGACTCTCGCGCAAAAGGCCTAAAGCCCAAAGCTGTTATCGGCCGCGACCCACGCATTTCTGGCGAGTTTTTGGCCGCCGCAATTGCCGCAGGTCTCGCGAGTTCGGGTGTTGATGTATTTGATGCTGGTGTGCTGCCAACCCCGGCTACCGCGTTTTTGACCGCCGACCTAGACGCTGATTTCGGTGTCATGATTTCGGCCTCACACAACCCAGCACCAGACAACGGCATCAAGATTTTTGCTCGCGGTGGCCATAAACTGCCAGACCACATCGAAGACAAAATCGAAGCCGCAATGCACGGCTCAAAGCTTGCGCCACTTGGCGTTGAGGTTGGTCACGTTACTCGTTTTGCCGACGCCGAAGACCGCTACGTTTTGCACCTGCTCCGCTCGATTCCGAATCGACTCGATGGTCTAAAAGTTGTTGTCGATTGCGCACACGGTGCGGCTTCGGGCGTTTCTCCTCAGGTTTTTGCAGATGCTGGCGCGAAGGTCATCGTTATCGGTGCAGACCCAGACGGTCTCAATATCAACCTCGGCTATGGATCAACCCATCTAACCGCGCTGCAGGCCGCGGTGCTCGAGCACAGTGCCGATTTTGGCGTCGCTCACGATGGCGATGCCGACCGCTGCTTGGCAGTCGATGCCGATGGCAACATCATCGACGGTGATCAAATCATGGCAATCTTGGCGCTTTCGTTCAAAGAGCGCGGTCAGCTTGCTCGCAACACTCTGGTGGCCACCGTGATGTCGAACCTCGGCCTAAAGATTGCAATGCGCGAGCACGACATCGAAATGATCGAGACCAAAGTTGGCGACCGCTATGTGCTCGAAGAGATTCGCGACGGTGGCTACACCCTCGGTGGCGAACAGTCGGGGCACGTGATTTTTAGCCAGTATGCCACCACCGGCGACGGCATTCTGACCGGCCTAAAGTTGGGTGCCGAAATTAAGCGCACTGGCAAAACTCTGGCCGAGTTGGCATCGGTTATGAAGGTCTACCCTCAGGTTTTGGTCAATGTTCCAGGTGTTGACAAGTCTCGAGTAGACAGTGACGAAGAGGTGCAGGCCGCGGTTCGCGAAGCCGAGGACGATCTTCGCGGCACCGGTCGTGTGTTGCTGAGGGCTTCAGGAACCGAGCCTTTGGTTCGCGTAATGGTTGAGGCAGCCGACTCTGGAACCGCACAGTCTTGGGCAGACCGCATTGCTCGGGTTGTCGAAAAGCGTTTGGCGCTCTAACCAGCAGAACCCTGGTGTATCTAGCCGAAATAAAAACCGGGTCGGAAAATCCGACCCGGTTTTTTGTATCTATCCGCAAGGCTTAGGCGTCTTTGAACTCCGCCTTCGCATATTCTGCGTCGTCTTCTGCAGACTTGATGCGCGCAATTGAGAAGATGATTAGACCGAATAGACACTTAGCCAAAATGTCAGCGATGCTGTAGCCAACTTCGCGAGCTACGAACTCGCTCGCATTGAATGGCCCGCCCGCTGGGGTTCCCATCGCAAGGATGAAAGTGATTGGGTATACGCCCCAAGTTGCAATTAGCAGAATGCGCAGCAACTTCACTTTTCGTTGAACCGGTTCTGACTGGCGAGCAAGGCTCTTGCCAAGTTCAATGAATAGAACGTAAAGAATGTAAAGGAATGGGATTGTTGAAAGAAGACCCCAGACCGATGGCGCAATTCCCCAAATGTCGAGTTTGGCGTCGCCAGGGTAGCCAAGTGCAATCATCGCTGCCGCTGCAGGGACCAGACGATTCAGAATCGAGCTCTGGGCAGCCTTTGCGAGAGCAAGAACTGCAACTAACTCGACTAGTAGCAACGGCACGGTTAGCAGCCAGTCAACGTAGCGGTAGCCGACGTTGTAGGCGTCAGGGTTGTTGCCAGTTGCTCCGGCAAAAGCGTGATTGAAGTTGTCGAACATTCTGAAGTAGTGGTAGGTAGCGATCGCGGTGACTGTGCCAGAAACCATTACGGCCATTCGATAGCGCGGCAATACTCGCTCGCGAGCTACGAATAGAAAAACTGAAGTGAAAAGCATTGACGCTAATCCCAGCGACAAGATGTTGTAAACCAGGTTGAATTGTCCGTTGTCCAAGACAGCAGAGAGAGTGTTCATGTGAAGCCTTTCAAAATAGATGTACTTTGCTAAGTCATCGTCTGCGTCGTCGTTGCCTCAAAACTCCTGGCGGCGACCTAACGACTGGCTCGATTGAAGTCAACCTGAGAGTTGCCTATGAACATCCTGAGTGGCGGTCACGTTTGAATAACGCTTTTCGGAAGCATCTTCCAGAGACATGCTTTGCTCCAACGCATTGCGCGCAAAGTTTAGAAGCGCCTAAGTTTGTAGCAAAGAAATACAGGGGGAGCAAAGTGGCCAAAGATTTGAATCCAGACTGGCCTAAAAAAGACCCCAAAGCCTCGGGTGGCATGATCCTTTTGGCTCTTGCTTGGATTTTCCTAGCGACTAATTTGGCCATCGAACTCAACACGTTCATTGCCCTAATCAACGATCCGATTTTTGTGCCAGGGACTCCAAAAATGAACTCGTCGATAAGCATAGGAACGGGCTGGGCACAGGTTGTCCACGTAATTTTCTTTCTCCCTATTGGCGTGGTCATGCTCGCGGCAGCGGGAATTAGAAGCCCAGAAGCAAAAAAAGGCCGAACTAAGAAAATAGTTATTTTGACCACAGCCGGAATTCTGTTGTTTCCTGGAACGCTCTCGGTTGCCGCTGCAGGAATATTCGGCCCCACCCCAACTGCCAAACAGGGCATTCAGAATGCGGTGGACTCAAAAACTACTATCGACCGCATTCGCAGCGAAGGAGTAGCTGCAGAATTCAAAATGATTGATGAGTATTGGCCAGGCGAACCCGATACCAGTTGGCGCACCGGCGTCTTTAATCTCGAGGTTCCAGAAATCCCAAAACACTGCGCACTGGCGATTGATTTAGCCGTCAAAAATGGTGCCACTCAAATGCAAGAACTGCCTTCAGGTCAACCGGCCGACCTAACCAATCGTGTTTTGGCTATCGACAGTTGTGTGAAAACCATGAATTCGTATCCACATAAGGATCGCCATAGGTATGAGTTGGTGTCACCTGAATTGTTGATGTCGGGAAAGTCAACCACAGCACCGAACAGCCCGGTTATTTTTCGCCTAACGTTGATCAAGTATGGCTATGACTGGGAAAAGCCAAATACCTGGGGTTATGAGTTATTTATCTCAACCAACTATGCAGGCATCTGATCCCGAACTTTTGAGCCAGCCTGGCATTGAAATAAATCCGCTCCTGGATCTCTAAACCTTGCGAAGCAGCACACGCTCAACCGCGTGGCGAGCGCCCTTTTGCAAAACCAAAGTTGCGCGCGAGCGAGTTGGGGCTATGTTCTGAACCAGGTTCGGTAAGTTGATTGTCGCCCAAATTTCCTCAGCTCGAGCAAAGGCCTTGGCTTCATCCATTTCGGCATAGCGGTGAAAATATGATTTTGGGTTGGTGAAAGCAGAGTCACGAAGCTTGGTAAACCGATTCAAGAACCAACTAGCGATGTTTTCGGTGTCAGCATCGACATAAATCTTGAAATCAAAATAGTCACTCAGGGTCACCGCTTGGTTTTCACCAGGACCCTGCAAGACATTTAAGCCCTCGATGATCACAACATCAGGCGACTCAATGTCGACGGTTTCGCCAGGAACGATGTCATAGCTCAGGTGCGAATAGACCGGGGCCGAAACCTTCTCGGCACCGGATTTGATGTCAGCCACAAACTGCAGCAGGGCCAGGCGGTCATAGCTCTCGGGGAATCCCTTGCGGGCCATTATGCCTCGGCGTTCAAGTTCGGCATTCGGGTAAAGGAATCCATCGGTAGTGACCAGGGCCACTGATGGTGTTCCCTCCCAGCGAGACAATAATTCTTTCAATAAGCGTGAGACGGTCGATTTGCCCACGGCAACCGAACCGGCGACACCGATGATGAATGGCACGCGCTTGGCACGCTCACCCAAGAATCCAGAGGTCACCGCGTGAAGTTTTTGCGTCTCAGCGACATAAAGGTTTAGCAGTCGTGAAAGCGGCAGGTAGACGTCGGAGACCTCGGCCATATCAAGAAAATCGCCTAGACCACGAATCTGCGAAATTTCGGATTCGGTGAGTGGCAAATCCGTGGCCTGAGCTAATTCGGCCCAGTCGGCTCGCGAGATTTCAACAAAGGGGCTTGGCTCTTCGGCCGCCCGCCCGCGACTTCGTTGTGGTTCACTCACAATCAGCCATTCTGCCCTAAATCGAAGGTAAATTAGTGGGTATGTGCGGAATCGTCGGCTATGTGGGTCAAAAGTCGACCTTGGATGTACTTTTGGGCGGACTTCGTCGCCTGGAATACCGAGGATATGACTCGGCAGGCGTCAGCATCATCGCCAACGGCGGTCAACTTGAAACCCGCAAAAAAGCCGGCAAGCTAGACAACCTAATCGCTAGCATCAGCGAGAGCCCGCTGCCTCAATCTCATATCGGTATCGGCCACACTCGCTGGGCTACTCACGGAGCTCCAACCGACGGAAATGCGCACCCACACCACGGCGGTGCGCACAACAAACTTTCACTCATTCACAACGGAATCATCGAGAACTTTGCTGAGCTAAAAGCCGAGCTGGTCGCTGAAGGCACAAAGTTCTCTAGCGAGACCGACAGCGAGGTCGCTGCTCACCTGATTGCCCGCGAATTTGAGGCCACCCAAGATTTGCCGCTGGCTTTTGCCAATGTGGTTAAACGCCTGCACGGCGCATTCACCATCTTGGTAATTCACGAGGACCAGTCAGACGTGATTTTGGCCGCTCGTCGAAACGCACCTTTGGTGATTGGCCTTGGCGACGGTGAGAACTTCTTGGGTTCAGACGTTGCCGCGTTTGTCGAGCACACTCGCCGCGCACTTAGCGTCGGTCAAGACCAGATTGTCACTCTGCGCGCCAACTCGGTTGAGGTGCACGGCTTTGATGGCAACCCGGTTCAGCTAGAAGAATTTGAAGTCAACTGGGATGCCTCGGCGGCCAGCAAGGGCGGTTGGTCTAGCTTTATGGCCAAAGAGATCGCCGACCAGCCACAGGCGGTTGCCGACACTTTGATGGGCCGATTGAACTCAAACGGCACCGTGAACCTGACCGAAATAGATGGTCTCACCGAAGACGAAATTCGCAACCTAGAGCGCATCATCATCGTTGCCTGTGGCACCGCCAGCTATGCCGGCGACGTTGCCAAATACGGCATCGAAAAGTGGTCTCGTATTCCTGTTCAGGTTGAGCTTTCGCACGAATTTAGATATCGCGACCCAATCATCACCGAGCGCACGCTGGTCGTTGCCATCTCGCAATCGGGTGAAACCATGGACACCCTAATGGCCACTCGTTTCGCCAAAGAACAGGGCGCCAAAGTTCTTGCAATTTGCAACACCCAGGGCGCGACTCTGGCTCGCGAATCAGACGCAGTGATTTATACCCACGCGGGCCCTGAGGTTGCGGTTG
>JACCDM011352167.1_pt1 | contig 12190 bp, 12 predicted proteins | sample 7445851 | NCBI WGS metagenome assembly JACCDM01 (sample SAMN15323438, study PRJNA562643) | freshwater metagenome | isolation source: river surface water | place: USA:Blue River Watershed | collected 2017-08-16
CCGTTGAATCTACAAACACTAAGTCAGATATATCCCGGAGTTACTTCGGTTGAAGCTGCAACCCATTTAATTGGGGGATTCGTAAAAGAAAATAAAGAGAATTTCCAAGATATGGCTATTTCGCTTGTCGGTGAAGTAGCTTACGAACTTTTTATAAAGAACTACACTCAAAAACAATGGCAAACCGACCCTAAAAAACTTCCACCGGACATAATCAGCAGACTTCCAGTTAGAACTAATCTGGATGGCCGTTACTTTAGCGATAAATATCAAGGACTACCGCTAAACGGGTATCAAAAGTGGCATGAACGAATGATCGATGATGAAAAGATAACAGTTCAGCTAAACACCGATTTTTTTGAAAATAATCATGAAATAAAAGAAAATCAATTTGTTGTATACACAGGTCCAATAGACAGATACTTTGATTACAAGCATGGAGTGCTTGGATGGAGAACTTTGGATTTCGAGACCGAAGTTTTGGATTTAGATGATTTCCAAGGTAATTCGGTAGTAAATTATTGCGATCTTGAGCCTGCCTATACGAGAATTCATGAATTCAAACACCTGCACCCTGAACGAGAATATGTACCAGGAAAAACTGTAATCATGAGAGAGTTCAGTAGGTTTGCTGGAGAAAAGGACGAACCTTATTACCCGATAAATACCGAAAGTGATCGTGATAAATTGCTTAAATATCGGGAAGACGCTACACGAGTCAAAAATGTATTCTTTGGCGGAAGGTTGGGTTCATATCAGTATTTAGATATGCACATGGCTATTGCGAGTGCTCTATCTCTTTTCGAAAATGAATTAAAACCTTTAATGCGGGGCTCAAAATGAGCGGCAAACTTTCAATAGTCATGCCAGTTTTTAATGAGGCTGAGGGAATTGCGGAATTTCTCAATGAGATAAGAGAAAATTTTAAAACTGTAAAACCCACCCTTGTAATAGTTGATGATTGTTCAACTGACGAGACTTGGTCGATTTTGTCCAAAATGAAAAAACAATCGAATGACTTAATTTTGATACACAATCAAATTAATCTTGGACACGGTCAATCTACGATGAGAGCGCTTCAGAACGGATTATTAGAAAATGTTGAATTTGTCATGTCAATAGACGGAGATGGCCAATTCCTTGGCGATGAGATGTACAACTTCTATAAAGCATTTTGTGCTGCGAATTCATGCTACGGCGAAGGCGTTCGTGTTTTTAGACAAGATCCATGGTTCAGAAAAATAATTTCATTTGTTACTAGATTATTGGTATTCACAAAATCACGAAGACGAACTATTGATGCGAACACTCCAGCCCGAATTTACAAAGCAGAAACACTTGGAAATTTAGTTAAGAAAATTGAGAGTACTTCGCTCGTTCCTAATCTACGAATGTCAATTGAGGTAAGAAAAACTGGAATTGATATTTTCACTTACAAACTTACGAATATTCCTAGAAGGGCGCAATCTTCTCAAGGAACGTCATGGGGAACTAGAAAAACAATTTTTCCAAACAAACGCCTTATTGATTTTTGTAAAAAAGCAATAAAAGAATTCATTTAAACATTGACACGAGTTCACCTTAATGAATCTAAGTGCCTATTTACATTATTAGAAATAGATATGAGGCCAACAACTTCTGCCTTTTCAATCTCTTTAATATTTGATATTTTCTTCATAACAGCATCTTGTTTTTCTTCAATGTGTTTCCAATCAGCTGCTATGAAAACCCCCGCATTGGTGAGTTCTGGCCATGTATCTTCGTTTGATGGGGTAACGAGGCTAGGGATTCCTAGCAGAGCCATCTCCAGACAATTTAATGAAATAGATTCAGTGTATTTCGCAGTATTTCCATATTGGGAGGGATAAACATGTAAGTCATTTTCACGAGCTTTAAAATTGGAAAGATTTGCACCTTCGACAATCTTAATCCGTCCGATGCCATGCTCCTGAGCTGCAGATTCAATTTCTGATGATGATTTAGCAATCATCATTAATCCTTCATAGTTACTAAATATAGGTAAATTGAATAATTTAAAGTAGATATCAATACCTTTCCAGGAAGTATTTCTACCAAGGTAAATTAAACGTGGTGGCTTGGCTTCTGCCATACGTTCAAAAAGATTAAGTCGATCAATGTAAATTCCGTTACGTAACAGTGAAATTGGTTTTCCAAAATTAGAATACCTATTGAGCCAATCTTTTCTTACGGCGTCAGAATATGCATAGATATGATCACCGAACTGTGCATAAAAGAACCTCTTCATTCTTTGAACGAATTTAGACAACGAAGGCAGCTGGTGAATAGTCGAATTAATCATAATTTCTTTTCGTAATCCAACACGTGCTAACGCGAATAGAACGGTGGACCTCAGCGAATGAGAAACTATCAACACTTTATCATTTTGTAACCTCAGAAATCTTCTAATTTCAAGAAGATCAGAAACTCTTTTTCCTGACATTCGACGAATTTGAAAATTCTTAGAATCAATTAAGTTTTTTTCTGTCTCTTCAAAAGTCTTGAGTCCAGGAACTTCTCGATCCATAAGTAAAAGCAAAGTATTTTGGGCTATATCTGAGAGGTGATAAACCTGATCCAGGGCCAGCCGTTGGTATCCGCCAATCCTTAAGTTTTCGACAGCGACGATTACTAGGCTCACGCGAACATACTAAATGATCTTTGACTCCCAAAGATGTTTTTCACGAAAGCTAGAAGGGAATTCTCGCAATTGTTGAAAGGGAACGGTTAGAATGAGCGTATGGCGAGCAATCTTCCAGAATCCATGGAAATTCTAAAAGGTATGCGGACCGATATTCTTGAAGCGTCCAGTAACTCGCAAGAGGGCCACATTCCAAGTGCCTATTCGGTTTTGGAAATAATTTACTCTATATATTTGGGCGAATGGAATCAAGATAAGTCAGTTGACTTTGATTTCATTTTGTCAAAGGGACATGCATCGTTGGCGCTGTATTCGACCTTAGAGAAGGCAAATTTCATAGGCTCTGATTGGAAATCTAATTTTGCGCAATTTGAGAGTGACTATGGCGGTCATCCGGATATGAAAAAAGTTAACGGAGTTTCAGCTTCCACGGGGTCTCTTGGCCATGGATTGCCTATAGCACTAGGGAAAGCTTTTGCCTATCGAGTGCAAAACAAAAATAAAAAAATCTTCTGTCTAGTTGGCGACGGAGAAATAAATGAGGGGAGCATTTGGGAAAGCCTCCTTCTTGCTGCTCATCACAAAATACATGAAATGGTTATTATTCTCGATTTTAATCACTCCACTGATCGTGCACTTGCTATCAGCGATGCTAAGAATAAATTGGAAGCTTTCGGCCTGCGAACTTATGAAATAGATGGCCATGATTTAGAACAGATCAACCATGTTCTTGAGCGCTCTAAAGACAGTACACCCACCGCAATAATCGCAAATACAATCAAAGGCTACGGATTAAGCGCAATGGAGAATAATCCAGCCTGGCATCATTTGAGCCCGAAAGCAGATGAGCTAGACGGATTGAAGAGTGAAATCCGTTGAGAAAAACATTTGTAAAGGTCGCGAGCTCGGTCTTAAATCAGAATTCCAACTCTTCATTATTGCTTGGCGATATAGGCGTATTCGGATTCAGAGAAATGCTTGCGAATTACCCTGAAAGAGTGATGAATATAGGAATTCTAGAACAAAGCATGATCGGTGTGGCAGCTGGCATGTCTTCCGAAGGTGTCATACCTACTGTGCACACAATTGCTCCTTTTATTGTCGAGAGAGCTTATGAACAAATAAAAGTCGATTTTGGCTACCAATCCCAGGCGGGAAATTTGGTTAGTGTTGGAGCATCTTTTGATTATGCTGCTTTGGGTTGCACTCATCATTGCCCAGCGGATGTGAATCTTATGGCAAATATTCCAGGTTCCAATATATTCATACCAGGCCACCCGGATGAGTTTGAAAAAATGTATCTTTCTAATTGGAATAACGGTCAACTCAACTACTTCAGACTCTCGGAAAGTAAAAATCGTCAAGAATTTCCAATTGAAATTGGTCAGTCAATAAGGGTGAAAAACGGCAAAAAAGCGACTGTAATTGCGGTTGGACCCATACTCGATGAGTTGTTGGATGCAGCAAACGGTTTAGATATAGAAGTGCATTATGTTAACGGATTCAAATCAGATACCGAGATTGAATTTGATATACAGAATCAGTCCAAAGTAGTGATCTTCATCGAGCCCTACTATTCTGGACAACTAATGCAAAGCTCATGGGAAACGTTCGCAGTAAATCAGTATTCCATTCACCAAATAGGAGTCCCAAAGAAATTTATACGTAAATACGGAACATATAGCGATCAACTTGATTATCTTGGACTAAATTCGAACAAGTTATCAGAAAGAATAAAGAGAATTTTGTCCGATGAATCAGATTGAAAAAGATATTCAATATTTACTCTCAGAAGCGAACGAGCAATTCTTTAAAGGCAAATCCATATTAATCACCGGCGCCAGTGGACTCGTAGGCAGTTACTTAACAACTTTCTTTCAAAGCTTAGATTCGTATGAACTAAATAATCTTGATCTACATGTTTCATCTCTGTCCGGAGAATTTACAACGGAGATTAAAGGTAATACAAAGATACTCAAAGGTGACCTAACGGATTTAAATTTCCTAGAAACCTTTCCAACATTTGATCTAATTATTCACGCTTCAGGTTACGGCCAACCAGGTAAGTTTCTGCAAGATACAACTAAAACTATGAAACTGAATTCCATAGTTACACAAGTGCTTTGTGAAAAAATACATGACTCAGGCCAATTCTTATTCTTGAGCACATCAGAAATATATTCGGGCTTGGAGCTTCCACCTTTTCTCGAGAGCCAAGTGGGAATCACAAACACAGATCATGAAAGAGCCCCTTACATTGAAAGCAAAAGGTTTGGTGAAACAGTAGTTTCAAATTTAAATAAATCTAATCGCAACCTCTCGGGTTATTCGGCTAGATTGGCACTTGCATATGGTCCTGGAGTCAAAGAGAGTGACTCTCGAGTTCTTTATAACTTTATTCAATCAGCTCTGGCTACCGGAGAAATCAACCTGAAAGACAGTGGAAGCGCCATGAGAACTTATTGCTATATTCTCGACGCCGTTTCGATGATGATTTCAATTTTAAAAAACGGTCAAGACCCTATTTACAACGTAGGTGGTGCTTCTAGGATCTCGATCGCGGAACTTGCGCGCAAAGTTGCTTTCTTAACAAATGCAAAATTGACGATTCCGATTAAATCCGAAAGTTTCCTAAGCAGCGCACCCAGCGATGTTTGGCTTGATCTCTCCAGAATCTCGAATATTGCGGATACAACTTCTTTCATTGATATAGAGGATGGATTGGCAAGAACTATTGCTTGGTTGACAGAACGTGAGCAACGTTAGGTTCGGCTAGTCGTGTAGAATTACCCCATGACCACACTCGTTACAGGATCAAACGGTCTAGTCGGCTCAGCGCTTCGCAAGTTAGTCACAGAGGATGTTTATTTTGCATCCCGCGAAGACGCTGACTTAACAAATTTTTCTGAAACAGAAGAGCTCTTTGAGCGAGTTAAACCTGACAAGGTTATTCACTTGGCAGCATTGGTAGGTGGAATCGGTGGCAACCTTATGCATTCAGGAGAGTATTTTCGAAATAATCTGCAAATAAATATAAATACTTTAGAAGTGGCAAGAAAAGTCGGTGTTAAAAAACTAGTTTCGTTTATGTCTACTTGTGTTTTCCCAAACGATGGACCCTATCCGTTGACACCAAGTTCGTTACACCTAGGTCAGCCTCACCCTTCAAACTTTGGTTACGCCTATGCCAAACGAATGTTGGAGGTTCAAAGTAGGGCATATCGGGCCCAGTGGGGACTTGACTATGTTGTTGCTATTCCAACCAATATTTTCGGACCGAACGATAACTTTAATTTGATTGAAGGTCACGTTGTACCTGCGCTAATTCATAAAACATATTTGGCTAAAGAATCAAAAAGTGACCTGACTGTATGGGGAAGTGGAAAACCACTTCGAGAGTTTATTTATTCCGCGGATGTTGCTGCGTTGACTCTATGGATGCTAGAGAATTATTCCGAGCCGGAACCCCTAATCCTGACTACAGGACAAGAAATTGCCATTAGCGAGCTGGTCAGAACCGTGACTAGCGAAATGGACTTTCAAGGAAATGTTATTTTCGACCAAACGAAGCCTGATGGTCAGTTCAGAAAACCTTCGAGCAACAGCGTCCTACTTGAAAAGATTTCAGATTTTCAATTTACAAGCTTGAGCACAGGTATCAAGCAAACCGTGGAATGGTTTCAAGGTAACTATCCTAAAGTTAGGAAATAGCAAATGTCAGAGTCTATAAATGTGGAGGAGCTTCAAGAATTATGGCATTTCCAGGCGAGTGAAAGCTTTATTGCTCGCCACGGATCTATGAATTTAAGTTTCACACAGTTAAGTGTGATGGAAAGCGATGCTGCAATCTTTGACATAGAAAAAACACTTGAAAGCGATTTGGTAGTTTCTGGAAGCCATCGTCAGAATTCGTGGGAGGCCGGTTGGGGTCAAAATTTGCACGAGTATGCGGGATCAAATGATTTAGAGGCAATCAAACCAAAATATTTTGGTAAGTTTCCCCTAATTCGCTGGCGTCAGAGGTTTATAAAGCCTGAATCTAAAGGTATGGAGTCTGAACTTCTATCTCTCCTAATTCAATCAGTCGTCGAAAAGTATTCGACGGACTTGGATCACTTATATGAGTTTGGATGCGGAACGGGTAATAATTTAGTTAACATTCGAAATTTCAATAAAGATATAGAGCTATACGGTTTGGATTGGGTTGAATCTTCTCAGAGGATAATTGAATTAATATCAAAACAAACTGAAGACTTAAAACTTCATTCCGCAAATTTTGATTATTTCAATCCAAATTATGATTTCAAAATCAAAGACAAATCTATAGTAATCACGGTCGCATCTCTTGAACAGACTGGCAAGAACTTTACTGAGTACATTAGTTACCTTCAGAATCAAAAACCAAGAATAGTAATTCACATTGAGCCTATGTGGGAGCCACTTGATCCTCAAAACACGTTGGATGCCCTTTCAATTCGCTATTTTCAAAAACGTAAGTATTTGGATGGTCTTTTGGTGCACCTCAAAGAGATGCAGAGCGAGGGGAAAATTGAAATAAAAGAGTGCTTTCGAAGTTATTTAGGATCATATTTCGTTGACGGTTACTCAGTAGTGGTTTGGAAACCTATCACATGACTTTTAAAATCAAAACGAGTTACCCTGAATTCACTCACGACAAAATCAGTATTTTGTGCCCTTCCAGAAATAGGCCAGAACAACTAGTTGAAATGATGAAATCTGCTCTGGAAATGTCAGCTAGACCAGACTCTATAGAATTCTGCCTTTATATCGATGCTGACGACTCCTCATATGATGAACTTAAACTACCCTCAAGCGTAACCGTTGTCCGCGGTCCAAGAATGTGGCTTTCAATGATGTACAACTCTTTGTTAACGGCGGCCAGGGGTGAATATCTATTTTGGTCGGGTGATGATGTGGAATTCAAAACTTCTGGCTGGGACGAAGAAATGAGAAATGCACTCAAATCATTTTCATCTCAGTTAGGAGTGGTTCACGTTAACGACATGGCCACTTCTTACCCTCAAAAATACGCAACTATTGGAATGGTGCATCGAAACTGGGTCAAAGCATTTGGTTTTGTATTTACTCCTCATCTGAGAGACAACGGTATAGATTTTTGGATTTCCAGCGTGAGTAATCAAGTGAATCGCAGATTGTATTTACCAAATGTAAAGGTAGAGCATAAGCAGTACCGACAAGGAAAAGTCTCCATAGATAAAACTTACATCGATAGACTTGAAGATCACAAAACATATAGTCCTGTAAAAATCTACCGAACACTGATTGACGAGAGAAGACGAGATGCACTTGTATTGCAATCTAGCGATTCGACAATCAAGATAAACTTCGACTCCCGGTATTTTCTAGCAAATTTTTATTTGAAAATTATTGAGAATTTACTAAAAAATGAAGTTACCCAGAAAAGACGAATTTATGTCGGCTCAATGTCAAACCAAGTATTCTTGAACTATGTATTCTCAAAAATTGGATTGTCAACTAAAGCAAATCATTGGGAAAAGTAGTTACTTCTTTAGGCATAACAATTAAGTTTTCATAAATTCGATTTGGGTCAAACTCCGAATCATGCAGTAGCGACGTTGGCGGGATCACTTGCAACTTATATGAATACAGCCTCAAGAAATGATCTAGCTGATTGAATTTCTCCAATATGTGATTAATCGGCTTCCATTCGATCAGGAATACCGGCCTGTAGGCTCTAATAAGGTCTTCGCATCCCGACAACACATCAAGCTCCATCCCCTCAACATCTATCTTTACTAAAACTTTCGAAAAATATAGCTCGGGTAAAATTTCGAAACATAATTCGTCAACCGTGGCAATCGGAACCTCAAATGTTTCTGCAGCGCCAAAACTTGGATTCCATGCCGGATCCGCACTAGTGGCACCCGAATTTCCTGGCGGCGAATATAACTTCAAATTCCTGGTACTTCCCTTTACTTCCTTAGAACCAACTGCTGATTGAACCAACTTTAACTTTGCGGTTGGGTTTAAGATTAGATTATTCTTGAATTTGTTGATGTGTTTAGGCAAGGGTTCGATAGAAATAGTCGGAAATCCCATCATTGCGATTGGTATAGAGACCAAGCCAACATTTGCACCAACGTCGTCAAACAAAATATTCTTTGTTGGACTCATTGAAGAAATTAATTTTCGGGGGAGATTATCAAAATAGCCGAAGAAAAAGAATTTATAGTCAATATGTTGGTTTAAATCAAGCAGCATAAGTTCACCATCTAATCCAGCTGAGACTATTCTAAGTTCGCGGTGAGTGAAATTTGAATGACGGCGTACATTATTGGGATCATAAAAATTGCAAATCTTATTTAGCAAAACCGACTTCGAAAATCTTCGGCGCAAAAACCGCAATAAGAGCAGTACGGCCTTAAACCTAATTCGATAGAGCAAAAAGCGGACTTTAATCCTGATCACACTTTGAGTTTACACTACGATGGCACAATGGAACTTTCGATGTTACCTGTGTTGTTGATCGGTTTCAATCGTCCCGAACTTCTCGAGATGCGAGTCAAAGAACTTCTTCAAAATAAAGTTTCAATTCTGAGTATTCCAATCGACGGAAATGAGTTGATACGCAAAGAAATGGAGCTATCCCTTAGCAAAATCGAAAAAATGTGTGAAAATAAATGCAGGCTTACTACAAAATTACATTCAAAAAATCTAGGTTTAGCAAAACATATAACAAGTGAAATAACTAGAATGCTGGAAATTTATCCAGAGATAATCGTCCTTGAGGACGATATCGAAATAGGTAACAATTTCCTTACGAATATGAATAACGGGTTGAGGACCCTTAGAGAAAAAAATTACATAGGAATCGTTTCAGGATTCTCACCCATAACCGAAAAAGTAAAACTTCCGATGTCAAACCAGTGGCGTACGAGCCCATATTTCAATTGTTGGGGTTGGGTATGCACAAGGGAAGTCTGGCAATATTACGTTTTGGATCTATCGGATCACAACATTAATCAAGGGTTAGAAAAGTCTAGAACCTGGAATCGGTTAAACAAATGGCAGCAGTATTTATGGCTCTCGAGATTTATAAAAATTCAAAGAACCCCATATCATACTTGGGATATTCAGTTTCAATATATGTGCTTTAAGTATGAAATGCTAAATATCTCTCCATTATTCAGCATTACTAATAATGCGGGATTTGAAGATTTCCGAAGTATTCATACAAAAGGGAAAAAACCAAAATGGATGTCGAATTCCTCAGTAAATTCTTGCATCGTTGTATCCCATGCATCAAAGATAACTTCATTATTCTATTCTAAAATTATAGAACCTCTTACAACTGCTGGCGATTCCAGAATAATTAGATTAAGAAACAAAATTAAAAACTAGAAAATCATTTATTGATTAAATCACGTAGAAATGTTCGTATACCTCTATTTCGAGCCCTTGAGTTGAAGAGTCCATCTGCTGCCCAAAGATTTGAATCAACAAAGTTCCAAAAGAAATTGTGCAACAATGAATAGGAATTCAATTTAAATTTTTTCGGTTTCAGTTTGGAGTAGCCAATACCAAATAAATTCTTTGGACGATGATGTTTTGTATGAGTAGATCTGATGTCTGAAAATCCTTCATTGTCGATTATTCGTAGCGCCGGTAGTAGATTTAACTTGTCATACTTAAAAAGTATCAATTGAACGTTGAAGTCCCACACACCTCTGCTAAATCTTTTCAACCAAACATTTCTCTTACGCTCACTCAAATTACTCCAATGTTGAGATGACGATAGAAACCCCTCAAGATCATCTATTTGCCCCAATTCAATGAAATTGCTCCAGAAGATTCTTGTGGTACCCCAACCCCAGGCGGAAAAGTACTTAGTAGCTCTCCAATAATTCTTACGAAAGAAGAATGGAAAGTGAAATCTTTTGTGGAAATTCGAAAATCCACCAATAGTTGCGACATTGTCATTTTTTGCAGAGACTTCAAAAGCAGTAAGCATGGAACCCAGAAAGAACGGTGAAAGGACCACATCATCCTCAACGACAATTACTTTTTCAAAATCTTCCAATACTTCCGTCACCGCCGTGATTATATGTTTACTACATCCAAGATTCGAATCTCTAAACTTGACCAGAACCTCGAAAGGCAGTTCTTGCGATGCGAGCATAGACGAGTAATCGGATCTATGTTTTTTTTCATCTAAACCAATATGTCCATCGATTGATAACACTACATTCCTAGGAACTACATCCATCGAAGCAAGTTCTCTTAAGCGTCTCAATACTAATTCAGGACGATTGTATGAGATTAATAAAACTGCAGTCGACATTGTCCAATTCTATGGTTAATCAATTAAAACTACGGGGATCTAGGATATGCTTTTATCCAATGAAGGTATCAAGACTTTGCGACTCTACTAAATACAGACTTAAATCTATTCTGCCCTATAGCGTCTGGATCTTGTTATCCAGAAGTTTTCAAAATAAACGCGAGAATGATTTTAACGAACATAAAATTATGAGGCGTCACGGAAGAGCCTTACCCGGAATTTATGTAATCAGACGTCGCCCTCCGGGCGGTGGGTTATTTTCAAACGTTAATCATGTCCTTCAAGGGATTGAATACGCGAATGACAAGAGTCTAACTCCTGTGGTTGACATGCAGAACTACTGGACCTCATATTCACAGCAGAAATCTTTTCATAATAGTGACAATGCATGGGAATACTTCTTCGAGCCAATATCTAAAATTAATGTTGATGATATAGCCACTTTCCAAAATGTAACGCTTTCAAAAGGAGACAGAATCAAGCCAAGCAGTCCACTTGCTGATCGTGGACTGAAGTTTGTTCTCGACAAAAATTTGTTGCTAGAAATTCATGGACTATACGCTCATAATATTAGACTTAATTCGCATACGCTTGACTTCTTGGATAGAATTAAAGATTTTCTAGAATGGAACATAAATTCAATTGGAGTTTCGTACCGCGGAACAGATTATGTTTCGATTCAACCAAGTGGACACGCGAAACAACCAAGCTTGCCTCACTTGATGTCAAGGATTGAGAAAAAGCGGGAGAAATTCTCAAATGATCGTTTATTCGTGTCAACCGAGGACGCGCGCGCAAAAAAAGTTATTTTACAAACTGATTTTCATTCAGTCTATAAAGACTTCAGAGACGAATCTACTTTAAGAAAATTTGTTTCAAACGGCCATTCGGCTTCAAAACAAGTTTTAAATTCTTTGGGGTACCTTGCCGAAATTTATTTGTTGTCGGAATGCCGCACTATCACATGCTCCATTGCTAACGGATCGGCGACTTCACTAGTAATCAACGGTGGAAGGTATATCGAGCCAGATATCATTGATCTAGGAACTTATTGAACTTTCATTTCCAGATTGAAGTGACTTTGCGGAAATTCATCGGATATATTCTGGATGTACCGATTGCTAAGTTATGATCTCTAAACCACGGACAAGGCGCCCAAATCTTTTGAGCTCTTGATGAGAGGAAGG
>JACCDM010287490.1_pt1 | contig 12188 bp, 11 predicted proteins | sample 7445851 | NCBI WGS metagenome assembly JACCDM01 (sample SAMN15323438, study PRJNA562643) | freshwater metagenome | isolation source: river surface water | place: USA:Blue River Watershed | collected 2017-08-16
ATTAGTCGTCGCCTACGTATTGCCGATGAAACAATCAACCTATACCTTCCAATTTTTCAAAAACTAACTGAGAACAAGACTTATGGCGCACACGCATCAAAACTATTAGCTGAAATAGAATCTATCGCTAAAGCTACAGTGCAAAACAATATAGATCAAAAACTATTGTGCCAACCCTGGGAAGAATCAGAGAGAGAAGAAGGCTGGGGCGTTACTGTTCGTGATCATAGCTACACATTACACACAAGTATCGAAGACAGAGACGTTTTTGTTAAAAAGTATTGGGATGGAATGCCCGACAAAACACCCGATTACTGCATTCGGCCCTGTGGCAAACCATATTGGTGTAAGGTAGATCAAAAAACCTACGACAAGACTATTTTAGGCGAACACGGTGCACGTTTTTATGAAGACGTTCTACCTAAAGTGGTTGAAAAGTAAGCTTTTTGCAAAAAACCCCGAAACTATCGGGGTTTTTGTTTAGTTTTTGAATTCCAAAACCAGTGGACAGTGGTCGCTACCTAGATAATCAGTTAACATGTATGATTTTTGCACTTGGGGTAACATGTTTTTTGAAACAAAGAAGTAATCAATACGCCAGCCGACATTGCGGTCGCGGGCACGGGTCTTTTGGTCCCAATACGTATATTCTTCAAGGGTTTTTGGGTGTAAGTGGCGGTAAGTATCTATAAAATCAGATTTTATAACCTCATCAAGCCAAGCTCGTTCAATCGGCAAAAAGCCCGTGTTATCAACGTTTTCCTTGGGCCGAGCTAGGTCAACTTCAGTATGGGCAGTGTTTACATCACCCATAAACACAACCTTTTTTCCACTTTTAGCTAATTTTTTAACAAACTTTAAATACGCATCATAAAAACGCAATTTATAGTCTAACCTTACTGGACCCCCACCACCATTTGGAAAGTAGGTGTTGATAAATACATAGTCGCCCATATAAATAACAATATTGCGACCCTCGGCATCGAACTCTTTTACCCCTATACCATTTTCTATTTTAACTTTGTCCTTTAGCGTGTCCTTTATATAGTAACCGACACCGCTATAGCCTTTGCGAGTTTGGCAAGACGATAGATATAAAGTGTAGCCCGGCACATGTTTCACGTCGTCACCTAATTGATCCATTTCAGCCTTTACTTCTTGCAAAGCCAGTATGTCAGGCCTATATTCGTTCAAAAGGGGTAGTAAAAAACCTTGTTTTGCAGTTGCACGCAAGCCATTTGTGTTCCACGAGATTATTTTCATCCCGTTAGAGGCAGGTCGCGATCAGTAAACCACGACTGTACATATTTAAACTTATAATTTTTTCCATATACATAGTATATCATATTTATATTGCCGTGACCGCGGCCTTTAACGGGATTCATTTCCACATTTTATATAAAGGACACTTATCCACAACATAGGCATTGTGTCTTTTATAAATGTCCGTTATAGTTAAGTTAGGAATTGTTCATTACATTGGTTACTTAAATACAAAGTTGTGCCTCCTCATAACTTATTTTATAGTGGCAAACAAAATGAACAGCGCCAATTGATCAATGACCCGATAAAAATCTCGTCTTGGTAAAATACAATATTAAAAGCTGTTTTAAATCAAAATTATTTAAATCTTTTTATTAAACAATTTTGCACAATAATTCTGCCGGGAATTATTCGATAGCCTATGCACGTGGATACATACACGTACATTTCAGCCACTTCTTAAAACTAAATAAAAGTTCTTTATTATATATTTAAGTCCCACATGATGGGGCTTTTCTTTTTGTCATAAAAAGACAGTGGGGAGGTGTTGCATTTTATTTTTACACGTTCTATACTTTACAAAGTTTAACCCTAATACATATAAAGATATGGATAGAGTAGTACGTGGCAAGGCCCGGTCATTAGCAAATTTTTTATAATCAACAAAAGCCTCAGTTCGTGAATTCAGTTAAACATCTAACTTCACAGCCTGAGGCTTTTTCTATTCTATAAAAACTCTTATTTTAAAGGGTTTTTTATTATAAACAGAGTATTTATGACAAATAATGCTTGACAAATATATTATATATGCTATACTATAAAAGTAAATTAGTAATTTATGCCGGAAAACAAAAAGAAAAGGCCCCGTATAAGGAGCCCAGAATAGATATATAACGTGGTACGCCGATTCCCTTTAGACAGGAGATACGCTACCACGTTTTTTTATTTATTTTTTCTACCGTGAAACTTTTTATGTATCTCCCTTAAACCGGCATCGGTGTGGTGCGTATATATTTGCGTGGTGGCAATGTTGGCATGGCCCAGCATCATTTGCACACTGCGCATGTCAGCCCCGTTTGATAATAGGTCGGTGGCAAAACTGTGGCGAATAACGTGCGGGGTTACTTTTTTTGAAATACCAGCTTTGATAGCGTAGTGTTTAACAATACGTTCAATCGAGCGGGGAGTTAGGCGGTTTTCTTTCTTGCTATCTTTTGATTGTTTACTATTGCGCGAAATGTTTACAAACATGGCGCCCTCCATGTCTTTACGATATTTTAAATAGTTTTTTATGCAGTCTTTGGCTTCATCTGATAGAAACACCACACGCACCTTTTCACCCTTACCGCGAATTGAAAATTCGTCTCGTGACAAATCTAAATCACGATCTAATGACGCCAGCTCTGAAACACGCAAGCCAGTTGAGAAAAATAGTTCTAATAGAGCCTTGTCGCGCAAGCCTTGCTCAGTTTTAACATCGGGCGCATTTAGTAATCTGTCTAGCTCTGCCGAGGTCATCAAATCTAATTCACGCCCCTTGGTTTTGGCTAATTCGATTTTGTCTGAAGCTAATGCCGTAACGCCACGTTTAGTTAAGTATTTTAAAAACACACGCAAGGCTATCATGTGGTAATTTTGCGTATTACGCTTTAACGTACTAGCACTTTGACCGCGTAATTTCATGCCTGGTTGGCGATTCAAGTATATACGAAACTCCCTGATAGAGTCTTCATTAATATCGCCAACTTCTTTAATATTCATTTCTTTAAAGTAACGGCGCAAATAGCGGTCATAGTTTTCAACCGTCTTTAGGCTTTGCCCGCGCTCGATTTCACAGTATTCAAGAAAATCTTTTTTCAAGCTGTCTATATTTTTTGCCACACTAGTATTCATATAGTAATAATATCACAAAAACTCCCCAAACGTCGCAAAATAAAAGCCCTGTAGGTCGTAATCGGGGCAAATGCGGCCTTTTGAGTACTAAAAGCCCTATGCTTGCAATTTTTATTGAATGTGCTACAATTTGAAGACTATGTTAGCAACAAAGAAGAAAACTAAAGTAATCGCAGCCAGCCAAAAACACGACAAAGACACGGGTTCTTCGGTTGTGCAAATTAACCTTTTATCAGCTCGTATTGACGAATTAGCAAACCACCTTAAAAAGCACAAGAAAGACAACCATTCTCGTCGCGGTTTGATAAAAATGGTTTCTGATCGTCGTGCTCACCTTAAGTATCTTGAAAAGACTGACAAAAAGTCTCACGAGGTTGAACTTAAAAAGATCAAAGCCTAAATTAATTTTTACAAAAATCACTCATTAATTTAATGAGTGATTTTTGTTTGTATTTTCTGCTATACTATATCTGTTAACATTATTTAAACACGGTTAACATTTTTTAATATTAAGTACACACAATAATTTTTATATATGACAGTTATTAAACAAAAAGAACAGCGCGTAGGTATATTCATCGATGCGCAAAATTTATACCATAGTGCTAAAAATTTATACAAACGCAAAGTCAACTTCGGCGCCGTTGTCAAAGAAGCATTGGGTAATCGCAAATTAATTCGCGCAGTTGCATACGTTATAACCTCAGAGGGAGGGGACGAAAAACAATTCTTTGAAGCACTTACAAAGATTGGCATTGAAACAAAAACCAAAGATTTACAAATATTTTTCGGTGGTGCCAAAAAAGGCGACTGGGATGTAGGCCTAGCAGTTGATGCAATTAAAATGGCTGACAAATTAGATGTAGTTATTATTGTTTCAGGCGATGGCGACTTTGTACCGTTGGTTGAATATTTGAAAACCAAGACTCAAGTTGAAATTATTTCATTCAGCAAATCATCATCAGGTAAATTGATCGAGGCAGCTGATGACTTTTTAGACCTAGGGGCGACTCCTCGCAAATACCTAATTGGCTATACAAAGTAAAGACAAAATAAACAATAACTAAAACCAAGTAGTACTTTAATGAAGAATAAAAAATGGAAAAAGAAAAGACAAATAAAAATGAAGATATTTTAATAGATCAAGGCGGTCAAAAGGCTAGTATTCATACCGTCAATCAAGATATTTCAAAAGCCCTATCAGGTAGTTCAGCCCGTCTAGTTAAAAAAGCAATTGACGTAGCCAAAGAACAAGAAGAGATTGAAACTGAAAGAACCCTTGATTCAAACTTAAACAAATTTTTATTTAGTTTAGCTATTTTGTTTTTAATCTCTTCGGTGGGGTTTTTGATTTGGAGCTTTCAAAAAAAAGATCACAGCGTAACTATCGACCCAATAATAATGTATCAGGGTTTAATAACCTATGAACAAACTAAAGTTATTGGTGATTTTGAAGCGAAACCTTCACTTATGAACCAAAAATTCAAAGATGCCGAAACAGCTGTAACAGCTCAAGGTATAACAAGGTTTAGGTTTAAAAATATCGACCCAGTTAGCACAGCAAACCTAATTCAAGCTTTTGGCTGGAAGCCGGGTGATAAGTTTACAGGTGGGCTAGAGAACACTTTTGATTTTGGTATATACACCAAAGGCGAGAAAAAATCTCCATTTATATTATTTAAAACAAATGGTAGTGACCAGGCATTTTCAGGCTTTTCGTTTTGGGAAGACGGCATCTTGTTTGACCTAGGGCAAATGTTTACCATCAATGCCCAAACAGCTTTTGACCCAATTTACCAAAAAAAGTTTGAAAGTATTACCATTGAAAGTCACGACGGGCGCGTACTATATGACGCTGACAATAACCCGCTTTTAATTATGATTTTTGTTGATGACACACACGCATTAGTTACCAATTCAAAAGAGGCCGTTGTTGAAATTTTAAACCGAGTTATTTTAAAAAAATAACCATTAAACGCTTTAAAATAAGGCTAGAATAATGCACCTTTTTTGCTTGCTTAGTCAGCCAAAAATGCTATCATTTTAAGAATATGAAAAAAGCCGACCTAACAAAATATGAAGCTCGATTACAAGAAGAGCAAGCTAAATTAACTCAAGACTTGGGCAATATTGGTACTTTTAATACAGAAACAAGTCAGTGGGAAGCTATGCCCTCACAGCAAGACGGTCCCGAATCTGATGTGGTCGACCTGGCTGATCGTATTGAAGACTATGAGAGTCGTTCAGAAATGGTTAAAACATTATCAAAAAGATTGACCGACATACAAGACGCTATTGTAAAAATCAGTAATGGTAAATATGGTGTTTGCGAAGTTTCAGGCGAACCAATCGAAGAAGCCCGCCTTGATGCAAACCCAGCCGCTCGTACTTGTAAGCATCACATTAACAACTAAGTAATTTATTTTTTAAGATATGTCGTTTGCTAGAGTTTATAGCGCACAAACGAATATGTTAGCAGGAGAAATAATAGGCGTTGAGATCGACACAGCTCGTGGTCTCAACGCTTTTTCTGTTGTTGGGTTGCCTGACAAAGCCGTTGAAGAATCGCGCGACAGAGTAGGGTCGGCACTCAAAAATTCAGGTTTTGATTCGCCAAAACACAGCCAAGTTAAAACAATTGTTTCACTAACGCCAGCTGAGACTAAAAAAGAGGGCGCATTTTTTGACCTGGCTATTGCTATAGGTTTTTTGCTAGCTACCGAGCAGGTTAAATTTGAAAGCGACAACAAAATTTTCATTGGCGAATTGTCATTAGCTGGCGAATTGAAAAAGATTAGAGGCGCATTACCAATCACACAAAAGGCTAGGCACGAAAATTTCACCGAAATTTTCGTGCCTGAACACAACGCCGTCGAGGCAGCTTTGGTACAGGGTATAATAGTTTACCCAGTTAAAAACATTAACCAGTTAGTTTTGCATTTGAATGGTACTCAATTAATTGAACCCCAAGCACAAACTATTTTTGAAAATATTATAAAAACAAGTACTTTTGATTTATCAGACATTCGCGGGCAAGAATCGGCCAAACGCGGGCTTGAAATTGCGGCAGCCGGTGGGCACAATATTTGCATGTACGGCCCACCAGGTACGGGCAAAACAATGTTGGCCCGTGCCTTTGCATCATTGTTACCTCAATTGAATTTAGATGAAGCGTTAGAGGTTACAGGCATTCATTCAATCATTGGCTCAAACGAAATCGTTGAAAACTTTTTAATTTCACGGCCACCGTTTCGCAGCCCACATCACACCGCTAGCTATGTGGCACTAATTGGTGGTGGGGCAAATGTTAAACCAGGCGAAGCAACCCTTGCACACCGCGGAGTTTTGTTTTTAGATGAATTCCCTGAATTTGACCGCAAAGTTATTGAAGCCCTACGCCAACCACTAGAAGACAATTATGTCTCCATCAGTCGCGCAAAAGGCAGTGCGCAATTCCCCTCAAATTTTATATTAGTTGCCGCTATGAACCCGTGCCCATGTGGTAACAAAGGTAGCAAGAAAAAACAATGTCGTTGTAGCGGTGTAGACATTGCCCGCTATGAGAAAAAGATTTCAGGCCCCATAATGGACCGTATTGATTTATGGGTATCGGTGGCCGAGATTGATTATGCATCATTAGGCAAATCACGCACAGGCGAAAACTCAAATACAATTAGCGAGCGTATTATAAATGCCCGCAACATTGCCCGTGCGCGTTTTAATGATAATAAAAAGAACGCCGACATGAACGTACGCGACCTTGAAAAATACGCGTACATTAAACCTGAAATTAGAAGGGTGCTAGACTCTTCGGCCGAAAGGTTGCAACTATCGCCCCGAGCCTACCATCGTGTCATAAAACTTGCCCGCACCATCGCCGATCTAGAAAACGAACAAGACATCAAAGAGAATCATATTTTGGAGGCTTTGCAGTATAGACCGAAAGTTGTTTACTAAAAAACCCTAGAACTTCTAGGATTTTTTATTTTAAAAATTTATTTAATTTATTAGAAAGGATTTTTGGCTCCGCGAACTTCGAAGTGCAAGTGGTTACCGGTTGAACGGCCAGTTGACCCAACCAATGCAATCGTTTCACCTTGTTTAACATTGTCACCAACTGAAACTAGAACTTTTGATGCGTGGGCGTAAAGTGTTTGTGTACCATTGTCGTGTTTTATAACTACGTATTGACCATAGCCACCATTGTAACCTGAACCTTTGGCCAAAATAACTTGCCCGCTTGCAGCAGCTAATATTGGTGTGCCTTTTGGTGCACCAAAGTCTAGACCATTAAAGCCGTGAATGTGCTGAGTTTTTTTAGAGCCTGGTAGCGGGTGAGTAAAGTAACCGACAGCCTCGGGTTCATTATAACCCCAAGTCTTTTCGCCTTTATTAGACAAAACAACCTTACCACTTGAGCTACTTGAACTTGAATCATTGTTTGTATTACTAATCGCTGATGTAATTTGATTAACTAAACCAGAGATTGTTTTTGGCTTAGTTGCAACTTTTTCTTTTTCAGCTTTTGGCTTTTCAGCAACCATTACGACTTCACCATCAGGCACAATGATTGAAACTCCTGCCTTTAAATCTGAACTATCAATATCGTTATAGTCGGCAATATCGCCCGCGTCGGCTGACAATTTTTTAGCAATACTTTGCAAAGTGTCTCCTTTTTTAATTGTATATTTAACACCCGTAATTGGCAAAATAGTTAAGCTTGAGCCAACCTTTAGGTCTTGGCCTTTTTTCAAATTGTTTGCCCACATAATAGTATTGGTCGAAACACCAGAGTCTTTGGCAATGCTTGCAATCGTGTCACCCTTTTTAACAACGTAAACCGAGATTGTGTCAGTGTCAGGGATGTATTCGCCATCAATGTCTAATACTGTACCTTCTGGGCCTACAAAAGTCGTCAAAGCCTCGCCGTCAGACACATTAACTACGTCGTCGTAAGCATTTTTAGTAAGGTTGGCATCATAGGCCAGGGCTGACATAACCGGTAGGCGAGACGAAGTAATTTCGGCACCCTTGTTTTCAGCCTCGGCGCGCTTGCTAAATAAATCAAAAAACCCAGCATGAACAGTTTGGGCATATAATAGGTAAAAAACCGCCAAAGCCAATATTTGGGCTGACCAAAAAGGATCCTTTTGATTTTTTAAGTTTTTACCTGATTTACCCGTTAAATCAGGTGTTTGTTGTGGTGTTTCCATAAGAATAACCGATTTGGGCTTGTAAAATAAGGCTTGATGGCTGTTTTACATACCGAAACTGATTAATACTATAATCGTACCAAATTGATTATTTTAAACAATAGACAAGTGTTTATATGTCATTGTATATTAAAAAACCCCAAAATAGGCTTATTTTAAAGGGTTTTATACCCTTGACATTTACACTTAACGGTGCTATAATATAGATGTAAAACATACAGTACATGAAAAAACAGATAGTAATTTTAGCCGTTATTTTCGCCACCATGTTGGCAAGTTGTGTCCCAAACCAAAACAGTTACTCTGATGTCACAGTGTTTCAAAAACACAAAAACACAGGGTTTGATAAGTTTGACGATGCAATGATTGGAAAAACTCTTCGTTATGATGCGATTGCATCATCAGGAGACACAATTGTTGTTCACGTAGATGACGCAATCGTCGTAGCAAAAGCCTTGCCTTATAAAGCTCGAATGAGAAAGCACTCAACGCTCGATCATGGCTTTATTGAGGTTGATGGGCAAGCCGGTGACTTCTTGAAAAAACCGTAAAAAATCCTGCACACAGGTGGGCACGAATTTGTTTAAAACAAATTCGTGCTTTTTTTATTTACTAACGTCTATTCAAGACATCTTTATAGACATTGTTTTCATTAACTGTATAATTATTATATTAACAGATATTAATAAATACTTTTTAATTATTATGGAAAGAACAAACTTGGGTGTAGAAGAAATCTTACGGCCAACAACAAACGTAGCCTCAGGCGAACCTTTTTTCAAAGCCGAAAACGGTAACGAAGCGCCCGATGATACAATGGAAGCAAGCGCAGCAAAACCTGAAAGCTTTCAAGTTGGCAGAGAGAGAATGAAAGCTATCGGTGGATTTTTTAGCAAAATGAAAGAAGGGCTAAAAAGCGCGGCAGGTAAAACTAGTGATAAAATTTCAAATCTATGGAATAGAACAAAAAATGTTACAGCCAAAAGTCTTGGCACAGCCACAGCGGCGACTCTAATGGCACCCGAAGCTGTTGTCTTTGGATTAAAAAAAACAACCGAAGGTATGGACTACATGTTAGACAAAGGTTCGCAATTTGAAACATGGATTGGCGACAAAGCCGTAGAGGGATATGATTTAGCAGGGGACAAAATAAAACGCGCAGCAAGCTTTACCAAAGCTGTTCACTCAAGCAACATGGAGGACATCAAAGAGGCTGGTCAAGACATAGCTCGTGGATTTAATAATGCTGTTGAATTTGGCAAAAACAAAATAGAAGCAGGTAAACACAAGGTTGCGCAAGTTAAAGAGGGCTGGAGAACAGCTATAAACAAATTTTACGTTCGCAGGCTAGAATCTGAAATACAAAAAAATAAAGAAAAGGAAGCAAAGTATGCTGAGATAAAATTAAAATTACAAGAAAAATTAGCGACCCTTAGCGCCGTAGACAACTTAGAGATGGCGTTTATTTAAAAAATATGAACATACAAGATTTTATAGAAAAAATACAAGAAGGTTCGTTGCCAGACGCAGCTAAATCTGAAATTGTAGCTATTTTGAAAGAGCACGGCGCGACATTTGAAAGCAAAGAATTAATTAAAGACATTATTCAAGCCTCAATTGACGAAGACATGGCTGACATACTAACAGACGAAGACAGGCTAGCTATTGGCAGCGAAGAAATTGCAGCTGATGAGCAAATAGCCCAAGTTCAAGCTGACGTACAGAAAGACATGGAATTTGTTGAAACAGAACTTAGTGAACTACAAAACATGGTCTCGGATCTAGACAAAGTAGTAGACGCCGTTGAGATTGAAAACATAAAAAATAACATTTAGTAAATAAGTTATTTTTACAAAAAATACCCCATTTAATAAGTAAGGGGTATTTTTATTTTCATATATGTTAAGATAGTTTAATGATTGATATTTCAGGGTTAAACGAAGCGCAACAAGAAGCTGTCAAAACTATTGATGGTGCTTTGCTAATTATTGCCGGCGCAGGCGCAGGTAAAACAAAAACTATTACGTATCGTATTGCCCACATAATTGACGAGGGTATGCGCGCAAGTAGTGGTATAAATGTTGAACCTAAAAATATTTTAGCCATTACTTTTACCAACAAAGCCGCGGCCGAAATGCGCCACCGGGCAATGGATTTATTGCCTGCAAATATTAATAGTGTGCCAATGATTGCAACGTTTCACTCGTTTTGCGTAAAAATATTGCGCGAATATGCGCCACTAGTTGGGCGATCTAAAACTTTTACCATAATGGACGAAGACGACGCCAAAGGATTATTGAAAGAAATTATTGAAGGCTTTGGACTAGAAGCCAAACAATGGGAGCCGCGCAAAATCAAATCAATAATTTCGCGCGAGAAAAACGATAATCGTAACTGGCAAGACTTGCGCGGCAATGTTAGCAGTGCCTTTGAAAACCAATTGGTAAACATTTGGGAGCGTTATGAAAAATTATGTATTGAACGAAATACCTTTGATTTTGATGATTTGTTAATTGAAACAGTGCGCATGTTTCGCGAGAATAAAAATGTGCTAGAAAAATTTCAAAATCTATACACCTACATTCACGTAGACGAATACCAAGACACAAACAAAATTCAATATTCATTGATCGACATGCTGGCCGACAAACATAAAAATTTGTGTGTAGTGGGCGATAGCGATCAAACAATTTACACATGGCGCGGTGCAAGAATTGAAAACATTTTACGATTTGAAGAAGACTACCCAAATGCGCGCGTTATACGATTAGAGCAAAACTATCGATCAACGAAAAATATTATTGATGCCGCCAACGCAGTTATTGAAAATAATAAACTACGCCAAGACAAAACCTTGCGCACAACAAACGAAGGCGGGGACAGCATAAAAGTTGCCACATTAACCGATGAAAAACGCGAGGCTGAATTTTGCGTTATGGAATGCATTGCATTAATGGACAAAGGCGTGAAACCCGATGACATCGCCATACTGTATCGTGCCAACTTTCAATCACGATCGTTTGAAGAAATGTTTTTACGTTACCACGTGCCTTATAAAATATTGGGTACTAAATTCTATGACCGACGCGAGGTGAAGGACGTTTTGTCATACATGCGTGCGGCCTTTTCGCCCGAGTCACTACACGAAGTCAAGCGTGTTATTAATGTTCCGGCGCGCGGTATTGGCAAGGTAACAATTGTTAAACTGTTTTCAGGCGGACGTGATGAACTGCCAGCCAAAATGCAAATCAAAATTAATCAGTTTTATGAAACGCTGGGGTTAATCAAAGAATTTGCCGAACACAACCACCCAAACGAAACCATAAACTTTATTTTAAAAACTACCGGGCTTGAAGAAGAATTGAAAACCGAAGGCGAAGAGGGTCTAGAAAGACTGCAAAACATTCGCGAATTGGCCAGCGTTTCAACCGCATACAACCACCTTGATTTCGCCGAGGCCCACCAAGCATTACTTGAAGACGCGGCATTATTGGGCGACCAAGACGATTTAAAAGACACTGACAATGGCGTGAGATTGATGACTATACATGCATCAAAAGGGCTTGAATTCCCGTACGTATTTATTGTTGGCCTTGAACATGGAATCTTTCCATCAGAGCGTGATGGTAAAAGCAGTAAAGATGAAAAAGAGGAGGAGCGCAGATTGTTTTATGTAGCATTAACTCGTGCCAAAAAACGCGTCTTTCTAACCACAACCGAAGTGCGCATGTTATACGGCGAACGCCGTGTTAGCGTACCGTCAGAATTCATTTACGAAATACCCGAAAAACTAATTGAATACTTCAACCAACGCCACGA
>JACCDM010926542.1_pt1 | contig 12186 bp, 12 predicted proteins | sample 7445851 | NCBI WGS metagenome assembly JACCDM01 (sample SAMN15323438, study PRJNA562643) | freshwater metagenome | isolation source: river surface water | place: USA:Blue River Watershed | collected 2017-08-16
CCTTCGCCATCAACATGTTCTTGCAGTACAAGAAGATCGGCAAATGGAAGGTCTACGCATACGGCGAGAAGGCTTACATAGTCCTCAGCCTTGTATCTAAGTCAGCACTGGGCTGGATCATTGTTTTGGGAACAATGGGCGTGTAGGGGAGTAAAGGCAACAGCTGCATGATGGGGGATCGATAGTTCGCTTTCACTTCGAATGAGAAGTTTTTTACTCGAAAAATGAGTTGACCTGAGAAAAGGTTTCTAAAGATCTTTCTTTGGCATATTAAAGAGCTTAAGCTATTTCAATGATCGGATTCATTGCTGGATTAGGTTTACTGTTCTCGTATCTTGGAGCAGCTTGGACGGTTGATTCCTCCGAGGGCTCACTCTTTAGCTCTGGTATTGGTGGAGCCTTCGCAATCCTTGGAGTGCTGACACTGGTTGGTATCTTCCTCTTTCCTCGAACAGTCGGCACTGCATTTACACCAATGAGCTTTGCGACCCCAATCGCATTTTTAATCGCGTTGTTTCGTAATGGTTTCGGTTATTCATTATTTATATTGGCAGTTGGGGTGGGAGCGTGGTTAGTTACATTTGTTGTTGGAACTTTGAGGCCAGATGCCACGTAATCCAAAGAGCCGGGCTTTACTTCTCATAGCGTTATTTCTTTCTGGTGTGCTGCTTCTTAATTCCTATAGCCCGACCAGCCCCGAAGAAAAAGCGAATGCAGCTCTTGTTGAGAATTTACTAAAGCTTGGATGTGAATCGTGGACAAAGTCTCCCATCGACACCAATGAACTGTCCTCTAAATTTGCGGCAGCAGCAAATGCCTATAACGAGTTCAATGAAGACAATAAATATGACCCTTTAGCGTCAGCTGCCATTAGTTGGCACTTTATAGAAGTAACCAGCGAAACGGCAGCCGATGATTTAGCGCTGAAAAATCTGGCAGGGTTCACGATCATTGAATTCTGTAAATCAGGAGAGATCATTGATTATGAAAATGCCTAACGCTCCAACTTCTCGTCTTGCAAAATTTGGAATCAGTTCGGCTGTTTTTATTTCATCGGGTTTTTTGTTTGGTTGTGGAGTAGCCGACGAAGGTTCACTCAATCCAATAGTTGATGAGCAGAGATTAGTTGGTACAAACGGTCAGCTCATTTCAATTCAGTCTGACAATGTTCGAGCTGCTGGTTATGACGCCAGTTCCATGATTATGACTGTGCAGTTCAATAATGGATACACCTATGAATATTACGGAATCCCATTAGAACTTTGGGACTCCTTTGTAGCGGCGCAACCGAATCCGTGGAGCTTGGTCGGATACCCGCAAATTGTTAGTGGGGGGTACCTTTACAGAAAGATTAGCTAACGACTAGCTCTCCCATATTGGATCTTGGCACTCTACTAAAGCATCACAAAGAAGGCTAGCGCTTTTTGCAACATTGAATCCATCAGCACCCTTTAGTTTCCAAGTGTTTGTGCCCATTACTTCTCCAAAACTGTTAACCAATGGTCCACCAGAATTTCCTGGATTGATTGGTGCAGTACTAACGATTTGATTCTCGAGGATATTCATTACATTGCCAATTGAGATTGATTTCTCTAAACCAAAGGGTGAACCTAAAGCCATTGACCACCACCCAGGGGATGGGGATTTACTTATCTCTAGCGCCGGAAGAACTAATTTGGTAGAAACTATGGCTAAGTCGTTCTCTTGGTCAGTACTAAAAAGTATTGCTTCATATTCTTTTTTTCCATTGGATGTTGTGACTGCAAGTCTGTCACCGACACAATCCTCAATAACATGATAATTTGTGATGACGCTACCCGGATACATTTTATCAATTTTCTTGGTCTCTTCGTCAGCGGTATCAATCACATCACCAAGTGCGATAACCCATCCACTGCCCTGAGAATCTCCACATGTGACAACCATTGTTGACTTTTGAACATGAGAGATAAGTTGACTTAGATTCGGAGGTGCATGAAAGAAGTCAGTTCTATCAAGTTCATCCGATAGACGATTTATTTGTAGATTTGCAGCGAATAGCGCTATCAGCAAAGCTGTAATGGATAAGCCAACTATCAATGGAAAGGGATGCATCCACGGACCTTGTCGAAGAATTTTTCCAACCTTGTATTCAGGTATTTCTTCCTCAATATCTTTTTCTATAAACTGGGACTCTAGGCCAGAAGTCTCATTTTCAAGAAGTTTGGATTCGATTCGAGACTCAATTTCTTCCTGAGGAATAAGTGAATCATTCTGAATGGGCTGAGGCTCTTTTAAATGTTCAGGTGTTTCCTTGCCCTCGGCTTTCGCGGCGGAATTCCTTGAACTTCGCCAAGATTTCATGAGCGTATTATGGACTTCTCGGCGCCATTCATGCAATGATTCACGCCAATTCAGGGTGAATTCGGGGAGATATTTTGTTCAAAGGAAGAGTTCGTTCAACCAGCATGGCAGCGGCTTTGTTAGCGACCTCAATTCTACTTACGTCATGTGGAAATGAAACTGATTCCACAAGCATGCAGTCCGAAGTGATATTGCTAGATATCTCGAGCGGCTTGAATGCCGCGGGAACGTTTAACTCCGAAGACCATTCCGTGACATCGCTGAGCAGCCGCGCTGTCCAACTTAGAACAAAGCTAGTAAATGCTCTTGATGAAAGAAAAGCGATCTATTTTGGCTTCGTTCGAATGAATTATGGTCAACAACAAATTGAAACACTGGTCTCCCCAAGACTCATTCAGCTCATTGACAAGATATTGGGCGAGGACGTTAAAGACGATCAACTGAGAAAAGCATCACGGGATGGCATAAGTCAGGCATGGAGATCCATTATCTTTTCATCTACTCCACTTGCGGACCAGGAATGCCGAATCCGTGTCGAGAGGGGCATTTCGGCCGATTCAAATGGCTCGATTACTGATGCACATGCAGCTCAATTGGCTGGGACCCTCTGTTCTACGGCTCAGAGCTCTAATGACCAAATAAATGGATTAATAAATACACCTGAAAATATCGGCTCTGACATCCAGTCAGCAGTGGATCGAAGTATTGAAAAGTTGAGTTCGGATGAACGCCGCTTGTTTAACTCTGAAGGTAAGCCTATTATCTTGATTCCAACTATCATTCTAGTGTCAGACCTCATTCAAGTGACTGACGGAGTTAAGATCCTAGACACTCTGGATTCAGACACCAAGCCAAGTGAAGCCTGTGAACGTGCTAAGAATGAATCCAAGAACTATTCAGTTCGACTAGATGGTATTGCCTTGATTAGCGATGGATTCGCGAGCACAAAAGGAAACATCGATCAAGCTAAGCGAGACAAATTGCGCGAATACTGGAAATGTTGGTTTGAAAGTCGAGGCATTTACGATCAGGATCTAGGTACGCGCGGTATAAACATAGGAGATCTATAAATGCGAGGTCTAATGAATCGTTCAGAGATGAAAATGGCGAGTCGTCGCAAATGCGCACGTCAAGGTTTATTGGATGGCCGAAATGGCATTCCAGACGAGACTTGGCAAACTCAGAAGCCACCATTTCTCTTAGATCTCCAAAATCAGGCTCGAGTCGCGATTGAAGGAATAGAGAGCAATCTGTATAAATCACAAGACGGTTTAGATGCAAACTTAGCCAAGCTCAGGACTGAGGAGGTCGCCGCGGTTCAAACATTGGAGTTATCAGAGAAAGCCGCTGCCGTCTCTCGCTCAGACTTTGATGAAGCTATGGCTCTAGAGCGTATTTCTGATGACGAATTGGGCGAATCTAGGTCGGTCAAGTTTAGAACAATTTCTACTCCTGTTTATTTCATTCTTCTAGTTGTTATGGGCATTGGTGAGTTTGCAATTACAAAATCCGCGTTTGGGTACCTTTTGAATGATGATCCAAATACCGCCCGAGCCATGACTTCCGCCACAGTGGCTGTGTCAATAGGGTTTGCCCATCTCACGGGTATTGCTTGGAAGAGAAGTCACGATAAGGTCAATTTCCCAACAGACTCCGTATTCAGATTCTGGAAGTTCCTTGGATTATTCATGATTGTATTCGTAACGGCTTTGGCAGCTGCGAGAGCGGCAAAATCTCCCGTGATTATCGACGGAGTAAAAGTTAAAGTGGACTTGATTAATGTGTTCGAAAAAGCGCCTGTTTACGTAATCATCTTTTTCGTTCTCCAATTCGTTCTAGTACTAGTCGCGACAGGTGCCTCTTACAGTCACTACTCACTACCGCTTGAACGCATCGGAATCATGGAAAAGCGTGCTAAGAAGAACTACCGCAAGCAAGTCAAAACCATGAAAAAACTTGAGAAAATTCGTCACACGATCGAACATCTAGAAAAAAGCCGGCCTAGACTGATTGTTAATTCGCGAAACGAAGTTCGTGCTGCGATTCACAATTATCATGCGCTAGCTCAGAGTTACCAGGCCGCAAATTTGCGCGCTCGCTCCCGAACAATCTCTCAGGCATTGGCCGCATTTACACCGCCTGCACTTGAACTGCCAGATTGGTATGTAGCGAGTCAGGCAGAATAGTTTGTGAACTGCGAACTATGCGGCAATGATCCGGCGCAACAAGTCCTGTTGCAAAGTGCTTCATCCCGCGTGCTTTGGTGGAATCACAGAAAAATTAATGCAACCCTCTGCGGTATTTGTGCTGAAAGAGTTTTTTATGAACAACAATCTCGAAATCTTATTCAGGGTTGGTGGGGACCTTTATCGGCCTTGGCTACTATCTGGTTTACCGGGGCGAATTTTTTACGCATTAACGAACATCGGCGCTCTATAACCGAAGTTGGAACAGAAACAGGGTTTGTAGCAAGGCCTCACGTAAAAATTTCGGGAAACCGAATGGCCATGGTGATTTCTGGTTTAGCGCTACTTGTAATCTTTTCAATTGGATCTTCGATACTTAGTGCTCCGACACCTGTATCAGAGGCAAACCCAGATTCATTTATCTCTTCCTGCTGGGAAGATATGGGCAGCGATGATCTGAAGCAAGTTGCATGCGATTCCGATAGTGCTGATTATGAGACTTACCAAGTGGTGGACGATTCAAGTTTATGTATGGATACATACATAAAGGCAGGCGTGCAGTTTGCCTGTCTTCGAGCCAAGTATTGAACTAGTGAGATAATGGGAGCCATTGATGCGTATTGCAAAAACTATCGGATTGATAATTGGAATCTATGCAATTGCCTTGATCTCGGAGGTGGCCATGTATTTGAGTTCGCCTGAGTATCAGGGGGGCATCACACTTTTCATTGTTCTAGGGGCGATCGCTTTTCTTGCTCCAAAGGTTGGCTACCGCTGGTTTGACTGTTTCTTCCTTCTTATTCCAATTTATGGGCTATTTATTCTTTTCCGTATTTCATATCGGGTTGCTTATCTACCAAATAGAGACTGGTCCGAAAGACAGGTAAATTAAACCTCGAGCTTGAGCAGGCGAGCTCAATTAGCGTCACAGCTAGTTGTCAGTTGTCACTTCTAATCTGAAGTCATGAAGAAGAACTGCCCGGTTTGTAATTCACTATGTGGTGTCTGTGAATTTATTTATGGAATGCCAAGTGAAGAACCTGATACCTCTAAATATGTATCAGGTGGTTGCTATGTTTCTGATGACATGTCAGATTACAGATGCATAAATTGTGCAACTGATTTCTATTTGGCCAGCGACAAATTCCACAATCGGTTTATCTCTGATGGTTCTGGAATTAGTTTCCAATGTAAAGAATGCAAGGAATGGATACCAGCTTTGATAGAGATAAATTGGCATGAGTGCCAGGCGGAAGTTAGACCTTAATTCGGCAATAAGGGCCAGAATTCACTTTATGACCGCCTTAAGCGCTCAAATTTCTGTCCATTTGTCGCCACCTTGGTTATCTTTAGCTTATGTCCGCGTACACAATGAACCCAGGGAAGCAGTGAGAAGTCATGGGTAACGAGGCCAAAGCACGTATCAAGATCAACAAGCTCCTGGAAACCGCAGGATGGCGCTTTGAAGATACAGATGAAGGTCCTGTGAATATTCGTTTGGAAGCGGGAGTCAGATACGCAGAACTAGGTGATGACCTAGAAGGTGCCGTCTCTCGAAGCGGACAAAAGGGGGCAATTGACTTCTTGTTACTCGATATCGATAAGAAGCCTCTCGTTGTTCTCGAAGCCAAGCGCTCAACTATTAACCCACTATCGGGCAAAGAACAAGCACGTAAGTATGCAGAAAGCATCAAGGCGCGTTTCATAATTCTTAGCAATGGCGATTTACACTATTTCTGGGATACCGAATTCGGCAATCCCGAGACCATCATAAATTTTCCTAGTCCAGATTCAATCACTCAGCATCAGGCCTACAAACCAAATCTCAATGAGCTAGCAACTACAAAAGTTGATGAGAATTACATCATCGCTAGCCAGTATCCACACTATGCATCCGACCCAGATTTTCAAGACCCAAAGAAACTTGCTGGCTTTCTAAAGAAGAATAAACTCAAGCAAATGCGTCCTTACCAAGTGGATGCATTGCGTGCTATTCAAGAAAGTGCAAAGAAGGGCTCACAGAGATACCTCTTTGAAATGGCGACAGGGACAGGAAAAACACTTATCTCTTCCGCTGTTATCAAGATGTTTCTCAAATCAGGCAATGCCCGCCGCGTCTTGTTCTTGGTTGACCGCCTTGAGCTAGAAGACCAGGCGTACAAGGCCTTTGTGCAATATCTCGGTAAGGACTACACAGTGAAGATTTTCAAGGAAAACAGAAATGATTGGGCAAATGCTGAAGTGGTGGTGTCCACTGTTCAATCCTTCTTGGCAGGCGATAAGTACCGAAAAGAGTTTTCGCCAACAGACTTCGAGTTAGTCATCTCTGATGAAGCCCATCGCTCTATTGGAGGCAATTCAAGAGCCGTATTCGAATACTTTGTGGGCTACAAGTTAGGACTTACAGCAACCCCTAAGAACTATTTGCGAGGCTTTGATGGAGATAATCCCGATGACCAACGTGAATATGAGCGTCGCCTCTTAGTAGATACCTATAGAACATTCGGGTGCGAACCAGGACACCCAACCTTTTCTTATGACCTTGAAAAAGGTGCTAAAGATGGATATCTCATTACCCCGACTCTCGTAGATGCACGTACTGAAGTAACCACGCAGCTTCTCTCTGAAGACGGGTATTCCGTTCGCATCCTTGATGAGTCTGGTGTTGAAGTAGAAGGCCAGTACAACGAGAAACATTTTGAGCGCAAAATATTCAATGAAGAAACCAACGTTGCAATGTGTAAGGCTCTCCTTGATAACGGCCTCTTTGACCCAATAGCTAAAGGCCTAGGGGTTTCCTTGTTTGGCAAAACTCTCGTCTTCGCTGTCTCACAAAAGCATGCAGCTCGTTTAACGAATATCCTGAACAAGCTCGCACTTGAGCGGTGGCCTGGAGCTTACGGTCAATCGGATTTCGCTATGCAGGTCACTTCGGATGTCACGGGTGCCCAGCAAATGACAATTAACTTCGCCAATAATGCGCTGAGTGGAAAAGTGAAAAACCCAGAAGGTTATGAATCCAGCAAGACTCGAGTTGCGGTAACCGTAGGAATGATGACTACTGGGTATGACTGCCAGGACATCCTGAATATTGCTCTTATGCGCCCAGTCTTTAGCCCGTCTGAATTCGTACAGATGAAAGGTCGAGGAACGCGAAAGTGGTCTTTTGATTACGACAATTACTCAGACATCGACGAGAGCATCCCCAAAGTTAAATTTAAGTTCTTCGACTTCTTCGCTACATGTGAATACTTTGAAAGTGAGTTCGACTATGACGAGAAGATAAAACTTCCAAAGATTGATACAGGCGCTTTGCCACCACCTGGGCCTGGCCCACTACCGCCAAAGCCATCAGGAGAAATAAATCTAGCTACTCCCGATGAGATTAAGACTCTGATTGAAACCTCAGAAGGTGTCATTATGAAGATTGATCGCGAAGGCTTTAAGAACGCAGTTGCGCAAGACGTTACAGGAGATGATGTTCTTGTTGCCCTATGGAAGAACGGTGACGTTAAGGCCGCGGAGGAGTACGTTCGTGAACACATCTTCGATAAGCCAAAGAATTTCTTAAACCTCGACCGAGTACGTAAAGTCTTCAACGTCGACCGCCGTATTTCGGTTAAGGAATTCCTTGAAGTCGCATTCGGTGAAAAGGAGACCTTTGAGATGAAGGATGAACTCCTCGAGTCCGAGTGGGAAAAGTTCATAGTCACACATTCTGTCGACCAAGAGCACTTCCAGCCTGTGAAGAACTTCTTTAAAGCCTTCATAGTGGACGATGAAGTGCGAGATATCGTGAAAACTAAGCAATTAGCTCGCTTCCATAGTTGTGCATCATTCGACTTTTCAGATTATGAGCGTTTGAATGGATTTAAAAACATAGTGCCGCAATACGTACAGGACTACGCCTACCATCTGACAGGAATCTAAATTGTTAAATTCGGATACAAAAAGACATATTGATGCTGCACGCGATGTGCTAGTCGGCGTCGCTCCAAACCCAACAACCCAGATTGACCAGATTACCTACGCGCTTATCTATAAGTTTATGGATGATATGGACCAATCCTCGGTAAAAGCTGGGGGAGAAGCCTCTTTCTTCGTTGGTGATTTAGAGAAGTACGCCTGGAGTAATCTGATGAGCACCCGCATGGGCAATCAGGAAAAGATGGATTTATACAGCGCGGCACTTACAAAGTTTTCGGAAGCCAAGCAATTACCAGAGCTTTTTAGAACTATTTTCAGAGCGGCCTTCTTGCCTTATCGCTCACCAGAAACGCTTGGACTATTCCTCAAGGAAATCTCTTACTTCGATTACACCCATCCAGAGGAACTAGGAAATGCTTATGAATATCTGCTTTCCGTCATGTCTTCACAGGGTGATGCAGGACAGTTCAGAACCCCACGACACATTATCGATTTCATCGTTGACGTAATTAACCCAACCAAGGATGACAAAGTCCTAGACCCTGCGTGCGGTACGGGCGGCTTCTTGGTAAGTACCTATAACCATATTCTTGAACAACATGACGGTAAGGACGACCCAAACAAAAAGGAAAAATCACTTACGCCTGATGAGCGCAAGAAGTTAATGTCCAACCTTCACGGATATGACATCGACCCAACAATGGTGCGGATTGCCCAGGTAAATATGTACTTGCACCAATTTAAGAATCCGCAGATTTTTCAGTACGACTCACTAACAAGTGAAGAACGTTGGAACGAAAAGTATGACGTCATACTTGCGAATCCTCCTTTCATGTCTCCAAAAGGTGGAATAAAACCACACAACAAATTTGGAATTAGCTCAAACCGTTCTGAGGCGCTTTTCGTCGATTACATAGTTAGTCACCTAAAGCCAAAAGGTCGAGCAGGAATTATTGTTCCTGAAGGAGTAATTTTCAAAAATGATTCAGCTTTCAAAGATTTAAGAAAAAATCTTTTGTCCAATGGTTTATATGCGGTTGTTTCCCTCCCTGGTGGCGTATTTCAGCCTTATAGTGGAGTCAAGACAAGTATTCTGCTTTTAGATAATGAAGTATCAAAGTCGCAGTCCAAAATAATGTTTATAAATATTGCAGCAGATGGGTTTGACTTGGGAGCGACAAAAAGGGTGATTGAGCGCAATGACCTTCCAGAAGCTGTGGAATTACTCCAGAAGTGGTCTATTGGATTAGAATTTGAGTCAAAGATTTCGTCATACGTACCTAAGGAAATCATTGCAGGAAAGAGTGACTACAACCTTTCTGGTGAAAAGTACAAGATAGGGAAGAATTCCAATCAATCATCGTGGGAGATGGTTGCGCTTGAAGAAATTTTAGTTTACGAGCAACCAACGAAATACATCGTCGAATCGGTCGACTACGATGACAGCTATACCACCCCAGTATTGACTGCGGGTAAGACATTCTTGCTCGGGAAGACAAACGAAACTACTGGAATTTTCCAGGAAAGGCTTCCGGTTGTCATCTTTGATGACTTTACGACGGCAACCAAGTTTGTAGATTTTCCGTTCAAGGTCAAATCTTCGGCCATGAAAATTCTACTTGCTAAGAATGAAAGCATTAATGTTAAGTACGTCTATTACGCCATGCAAAATCTGCACTTTCCTGTAAATGAACACAAACGTTACTGGATTTCCGAATACTCAAAGTTGCAAATTCCTCTTCCACCAATTGAGATTCAACAACAAATAGTCGCAGAACTCGACGGCTATGCCGCAATTATTTCTGGTTCTCAACAGATTATAGAGAATTGGAAACCGAAGATTGATATAAGCCCTGACTGGGATATGCAGCCATTGGGAAATTTTGCTCACTGTCTAAATGGATTCGCATTCAAAAGTGAACTGTATGTGAATGAAGGTATTAGAGTAATTCGCATCACAAATGTTCAAAATGGGTACATCAAGGATGATGAACCTAAGTACTATCCTAAAAAGTTTGAGACTGACATCTCAAGGTACGAATTATTTGAAAATGACTTACTTGTATCTTTGACAGGCAATGTGGGAAGAGTTGCTCTTCTACCAAAATCTTTTCTCCCTGCAGCATTAAATCAGCGCGTTGCATGTTTGCGTATTACGGATGAATCGCGACTTTTACAAAAGTTTTTGTTCTATTTTTTAAATCAAAAGAGCTTTGAATTTGAAGCTATTGGCGCCTCTAGCGGTGTGGCACAGAAGAACTTAAGCACTGAGTGGTTGAAGAGTTTCAAAATTCCCGTGCCGCCCGTTGAAGTGCAATTACAACTTATTGAACAAATTGACGTAGAGGCATCCCAGGTACATTTTGCCGAAGAATTAATAAAATTATATGAGTCAAAAATTCAAAAAATGGTATCCAGGTTGTGGGATATTTAGAGAAAGGGATGGGAATGCCAATTAAGCAAGCAATCTGGAAAGTTGGAGACAAGCCAACGGCTCTTGCCCCTAGCTCTCTTAAGGACGAAAAACTCCTCGAGAATATGATTGAAACCGACCCATCTATTCTCGCAGAAGAGTGGCTCATTATCGGCCGTCAAGTTCAGACTGCTTTTGGTGGATACGTAGATTTATTAGCTATTGCGCCTGACGGCTCCTTGGTAGTAATCGAACTAAAGCGCCACAAGACCCCTCGTGAGGTTGTTGCTCAGGCCATTGATTATGCATCCTGGGTAGAGACATTGGAAGCAGATGCTATTTCAGCTATCTATGAAAAGTATTCATCAGGTGGAAGTCTCGACGATGCATTCTTAGCCCGCTTTAACGTGGTCTTACAAGAAGAGAATCTCAATCAAACGCATCAGATTGTGGTGGTTGCGGCAGAGTTGGACTCCAGTACCGAGAGAATCATTAGCTACTTAGCGGCACGCGATATTGCCGTAAATGCGGTGTTCTTTGAGGTCTTTTCCAATGGAACAGACCAGTTCCTGGTTAGACGTTGGTATGTAGACCCAGCCGAAATCCAATTTGCGCAAGCGTCTACATCAACAAGTAAAGAACCTTGGAATGGCGAATTCTTTGTATCTTTTGGAGATGATGAGCAACGTTCCTGGGAAGACGCAAGAAAGTATGGATTCGTTTCCGCAGGTGGAGGGGCCTGGTACAGCAGAACTCTAAATTTACTAAAGTCAGGTGACAGGGTTTGGGTGAGAATTCCTAAGGTTGGTTACGTTGGAGTTGGAATTGTTGAAGGGGAATCAATTCCAGCGAGTGAGTTCGAGGTAGATGAAAATGGCAAAGCAGTTCCTATTTTGAATATCAAGACTTCGGCAAAATATGGCTCGCGAGTTAATACTGATTACCAGGAATACTTTGTAAAGGTTAAATGGATAAAAACATTTTCAAGAGCAGAGGCCTATGACGAGCTAGGTTTCTTCGGAAACCAAAACTCAGTCTGTAAGCCAACTGCCCCTCGTTGGAGAAGTACAGTTGAACATCTAAAAGATAAGTTCGGAGTTAGCTAATTTCTAGATGAACCCCGCAGCATCCCCACCACATAAGCCACTCCAAACCCAAAGCCCACAGCGGCATATAGATATGTGAACCAGGTGAGCTCTGCTGGGATCATTAGAGTGAGGGCTCCTAGCGCTGTAGCGCTGATACACATCACCTTTGCCACATTGCCTACTCGTGCATCACTGCTCTGGGCTGCGTTGTTCCACATATTTCCGGCTA
>JACCDM010152273.1_pt1 | contig 12184 bp, 8 predicted proteins | sample 7445851 | NCBI WGS metagenome assembly JACCDM01 (sample SAMN15323438, study PRJNA562643) | freshwater metagenome | isolation source: river surface water | place: USA:Blue River Watershed | collected 2017-08-16
ACCCTCCCATCCCTGTTCAGGAATCGTATCGAATTGCCAAATTCGACTACCATCATGAATATCAAACGCAGCGAGGAACCCTGGTCTACCATAACGGCCAGTCACTCCAATAACCGCCCCCAAAGGAGCATCTTCGCGTGGATTATCAATATGCAAGCCATAGCCAACGCCCGTAATCCCCACAATCACTTTATTCTGGAAAACGATAGGTGCCATCGCGATACCGACTCCCGTACCCCCAGAAATCTTTGCATTGCTATTCGGATCATCTTTGTTAAGGGTATCTTGCCCCTCTGTTAGGCCGCTATCTTCAACGACATTAATATCCCAAATCAATTGACCAGTTTTTGCATCTAAAGCAATCAATCTTGCGTCCACAGTTCCCATAAATACTTTGCCATGAGCAACTGCTACCCCGCGATTGGCAGGGCCACAGCACATTTTCCAATCAGCACGACGCTGATGTTGATAGCGCCATAATTGCTTACCGGTTTTGGCGTCTAAGGCAATCACATGATTAAAAGGTAATGACACATACATCACCCCATCACTCACGATAGGCGTAGTTTGAAAACTACTTTTAACACCGGTGCGAAATTCCCATGCTTTGCCGAGATTTTGCACATTAGACGTATTAATTTGATTGCTGGGGAAATGGCGCTGGTTGGAATAATCCATGCCAAAACTTGGCCATTGAGGATTCGCTTGTTTTGCCTCGTGATCAATCTGTTGCGTCTCTTTATTAAGCTCTTGTGCCTGAGTCGTCGATGAGAGAAATAAAAAAGCCATCAAAACAGAAAGATATTTCATGAATAAACCTTGAGAACCAAAAATATGAGTATAGCTTCTAACTCAGATTTTTAGGGACAAATCCCTTAAAATGTCAGCATGCATAATGACAGTCAACTTACATGGAAAGATGGCCAACCCTATTCCACTATATTTGAGGATATTTATTTTTCTCAAGACCACGGTATGCAAGAAACCGAGTATGTGTTCTTGCAACAAAATCAACTAGAGCAACGCTGGCAACATCTTGATAAAACCCACTTCACCATTATCGAAACAGGGTTTGGCACTGGACTCAATTTTCTGAGTAGCTGTCAGCTATGGCTAAAAACTAGCCAAGCACATCAACGCTTACACTTTATCTCTTGCGAGCAATACCCTTTGAGTCTTGCACAAATGCAACAAGCCCATGCGCTCTGGCCAGAACTTGCTGATATCAGTGCGGCATTGCTTGAGCAATACGCCTATCTAGGTCAAGGTTTTCATCGTTTTCATCTATTTCATCAACGTATTAGTCTGACCCTTTTCATAGGCGACGTCATGGAGATGATGAAGCAATTGCATAGCTATGCAGATGCATGGTTTTTAGATGGCTTTGCACCCGCCAAAAACCCGACGATGTGGCAGCGAGAGATGTTTGATTGGATGGCACGACACTCACAAGCAAATACGACTTTTGCAACATTTACTGCAGCAGGTGAAGTTAAACGAGGTCTGCAAAATGCCGGTTTTGTGGTGAATAAAATTGCAGGGTTTGGCAAAAAACGAGAAATGCTAAGTGGCCATTTTTCAGCTGATACAATCAAAGCAAGACCTACCGCTAGTCTTACGAAATCTCAATCAGCTATCGTACTAGGGGCTGGTGTATCAGGCTTAACTTCAGCACATGCATTGGCAAAAAGAGGTTGGCAATGTACCGTGATAGAGCAGCATCACGACATCGCGCAAGAGGCCTCAGGTAATCCAGTGGCGGTGCTATACCCGAAACCCAATGACGGCGATAATCCCTTGAATCAAATTGCTATCACCAGCTATCAATATAGTTTGGCTTGGTTGCAACAGTTACATTTGTCTCCGCAAGATTGTAATTTTTGTGGAATATTGCAACTGGCTGAAAACGACGCTGAAGCAAAAAGGTTTGAATCTATCGCAAAAAAACTCCCCACATTAACGCGCTGGGTGAGTGCTGAACAAGCCACAGAAATTGCAGGCGTCAAAATCCATCAGCCAGCTTTATATTATCCTGATTCCGGCTGGATTAGACCGCAACAATTATGCAGGCGACTTGCACAAGATACGGGGATAGATTTTCAGTTTCATCAACATGCTTTACGCATCGAGCAAATTGATTTGGGCTGGCGTGTCTGGGATGGCACTCGCATCGTGGGTGAAGCAGAAGTTCTTATCCTAGCCAATGCCTATCATATAGCAGACTTCACCCACACACAGCACTGCGAACTAACGCCAGTAAGTGGTCAAATTAGTTTTTTACCTAGTAGTCCGCAACTTGAAAAACTGACATGTGTCGTTTGCGCAGACGCCTACCTCACACCGAATATTGATCAATATCATAGTTTGGGTGCCACCTTTGAGCCCTTCCAAACCGATATCTCAGTGACAGAAGAAGCCCATCGACAAAATTTAGAGTCATTAAAAAATATATTGCCTGAGATGGATACTTCTGAATTCAATACGAAAAATTTGCAAGGCAGAAGCGCCATTCGCAGTTGTAGCTTCGATTATTTACCTTTTGTGGGCGCAGTGATAGATACACAAAATATGCCATCTCAAACGGCTTTTTTACGCGATAAAAGCTTGCTACCGCCGCTGTTGCGTGGCTTATATATCCATGCGGGGCATGGCGCGAAAGGACTTTTACAAGCACCTTTATGTGCAGAGATTTTAGCTTGCCAAATCAATGCCGAGCCTATGCCAGTGGGTTTAGATCTGCTTGCTGCGTTAAATCCCAATCGACAATTATTAAAGAAACTAGGCTTAAAAGCCATCAAGCAGCAATACCAAGACCCCCTGCTATCCAATGTTCAATCAAGGTAGAATGGCCTCATGTCTATCGCAACACAATATCAGCAAGCACTGCAATATCATCGCCAGGGACTTTTATCACAGGCTGAGCAACTCTATTTAACGCTGCTCAAAAGCGATCCAACACATATTGATAGCCTACATTATTTAGGTTTGTTGTATTACCAAACTGACAGAAATAACCAAGCCAAATCTATTCTAGAAAAAGCTTTTAAAATATCCCCTAATAATATTGATTTAATTCAACATTATTCTTTATGTTTGCGTGATTTAGGCGAAATAGAACAAGCGATCGCACTGTTAAAACGAGCTCAAACACTTGCACCACATGATGCAGATCTATTGCAGAATTTGGGGAATACTTACTGGGTTGCTGAGCAATATCAAGCTGCCATCGATATCTTTAATACGCTATATCTGCAAAACAAGAACAATGAAGATATTCGCGACAGCCTGCTCTCGGTATTGTCTTTGGCAGGCAATCAGGCACATGCGCAAGGCGATTTTAGCCTAGCGCAACATTGCTTTCAGCAAGCGGTCTCTATTTCTGCGCAAGCAGAACTTCTCTACAATCTTGCCAATGCGGAGCGAGAACTGGGACTGTTAACTGCCGCGCGCCAGCATTATTTACAAGCACAATCACTCAGCCCCAATGACGCGGATATCTATAACAATCTTGGCAATGTGGAACGTGAATTAGGGAATCTTGCACAGGCCATAGGCTATTACCAACAAGCGATTAAACTGAATCCGAAACTAGGTCATGCATGGGTACATTTGATACACCAAAAACAACACGCATGCGATTGGCAAGATTTAGAGGCTCAAATTCAGCAGGTAGACACTTGGGTTGAACAACAACAAGCCTTACAGATATCCCCTTTCGCGTTTTTATCTATGCCGGGCACCTCAGCAAAAGCACAATTAAACTGCGCCAATTTGTGGCTCAAACAACGCTATCAATCTTGGTTTGAGCAAGCAAAATCAGCTCCATTTGCGCAACGCAACAATCAGCGTAAAAACGGTAAAATTCGGCTTGGTTATTTATCTGCCGACTTCCGCCAGCACCCCCTTGCAAGCTTAGTAACCGAAGTATTGGAATTGCATCAACGCGATCACTTCGAGATTTATGCCTACTCGAGTGGGAAAAACGATGAGAGTAATGAGCGCAAACGCTTTGAAAAAAGCGTAGATTTTTTCCGCGATATCCGCAACGTGAGTATTCAAGATGCTGCGCAACAGGTGTTGGCAGACCACATAGATATTCTGATTGATTTAACCGGCTTTACACAAAATAGTCGCGCTCAAATCACAGCAATGAAACCCGCGCCTATCAGTATCAATTGGCTAGGTTATCCTGGCACCATGGGACAAGGTTTGTATGACTACATCTTGGCGGACGCTACGATTATTCCACCAGCTGACGAGGTCTATTATGGTGAGCGTGTTTTACGCATGCCACATTGCTATCAACCCAATGACAGCCGCAGACCCAAGCCGCAAGAGGATATGAGAAAAAATCATGGCCTAAGTGAAGAAATGATGGTGTTTGCCTGCTTTAATCAGACATTCAAGATTCTTCCTGACATGTTTTTACGATGGATGCGTATTTTAAAAGCTGTACCGAATAGCGTTTTGTGGTTGCTCGAATGCAATCCATTAGCCAAGCAACATTTGATTCAATCAGCGCAACAATCTGGTATTGATGCTAGTCGCTTGATATTTGCCCCGCGCGTCGATATGCAAACGCATATTAGTCGATTAGCCTTGGCTGATTTATTTCTTGATACCCTGCCCTACAATGCCCACACCACCGCCAGCGATGCACTTTGGGCGGGGCTGCCTGTGTTGACTTGTTATGGTGATACTTTCGCCGCTCGTGTGGGCGCGAGTCTACTGAATGCGATCGAGATACCTGAGTTAATTTGCAAGAGCCTTGATGACTACGAACAACGTGCAATTCTGCTTGGCAGGTCAGGTGAAGAACGCATGTCGTTACGACACAAGTTAGCGCAACATCGTGACAGCACCACTCTGTTCAATAGCCAACAGTTCTGCCGTGATTTGGAGAATATCTACAGGGAAGTATTTGCTCAAAGGGGCTTGTCTTAGGTCGTATACGCTGATGCCTGTATGGCCTTAAGCTGTGATAGCCTGCTTAAGCGCCATCAAAAAGCGCTCGTTTTCAGAGAATAGGCCAATGCTAACCCGCAAATATTCAGGCATGCCGTAATTCGCGATTGGACGCACAATGACGCCCTGCTTTAGCAAGCTCTGATAAACTGCGGCGCCATCGCCGACCTTAAAACTAACAAAGTTACCATAGGATGGAATGAACTCTAATTTAAGCTCACTCAGTCCTTGCGTTACTTGTTCCATGCCTGCCTGATTCAGGGCACGACTGCGGGCTAGATAGTCATGATCATGTAATGCGGCAACCCCAGCAGCCTGCGCTATGCTATTAATATTAAACGGCTGTCTGACTCGATTGATTAAATCTGCAATACCAGGACTAGTCGCGCCAAACCCAAGCCTCAATCCAGCTAGGCCATAGGCTTTTGAGAATGAGCGAGAAACCAATAAATGTGGAAACTCAGCCAACCAATTCAAAGCCTCTGATTTATCAAGCTCAGACAAATACTCGTCATATGCCTCATCCAACACCACCAATATGGAGCGAGGTACCTGATCGATAAAAGCTTTTAGACTAGCTTTATCTATGAGTGTGCCGGTTGGATTGTTTGGATTGGCAATAAAAATCAGTCGCGTTTTTGCAGTAATCGCTTTGTACATTGCATCCAAATCATGGGCGTAATCTTTAGCAGGTACCGCAATACCTTTGGCCCCAACGGCTTGTGTCACCAGCGGATAAACGGCAAAAGCATGTTGCGAAAACACTGCCTCATCACCAGCAACCAAGAATGTTCGAGCAGCCAACTCTAAAATATCGTTAGATCCATTGCCAAAGACGAGCTGGTTTACACCTAAATTAAATTTCTCAGCCACGGCTGCCCGTAAATCTACATTACCCCCATCAGGATATCGAGCAATATCTCCTATCGCCTCCTGCATCGCCTCATAAGCCTTAGGGCTTGGACCTAAAGGATTTTCATTGGAAGCTAGTTTCACAATATTTTCAGGCTTCAGTCCCATTTCGCGTGCCAAGTCACTTATCGGCTTGCCAGGTTGATATGGCGCGATAGAACGAATATAGGATGGAGCTAATTCACATAAATCAGACACGTTTAACCTCTTAAATCACAGCAGATGGGTAAGAACCCAACACTTTGAGTAGAGACGCTCGCTCAGAAATTTCCGCGAGAGCCTTTGCTACTTTTGTATCTTGTTGATGGCCTTCAATATCGACAAAGAACACATATTCCCATAAGCCCATTTTGGCTGGGCGTGATTCAAACTTAGTCATACTCACTTGATTCTTTGCCAGTGGCTCTAGAATAGAAACCATTGCGCCAGGCACATTTTTGGTCGCAATCAACAATGAAGTTTTGTCTTTACCTGAAGCCGCCACCTCATGCGATGCCAACACCAGAAAACGCGTGGTATTTTTTGGATCATCCTCAATATGCATTGCTAATGCTTGCAAACCAAATAACTCTGCAGCACGTTCACTAGCAATAGCTGCCACCCCTTGCTCATTTGCAGCCAATCGAGCGCCTTCTGCATTACTCGAGACTGCTTGTAGGGTTGCATTTGGTAAATGTTGATGCAGCCACTCATGGCATTGCGCAAGCGACTGGCTATGAGAGTAAACCTTGCTAATCTGATTCAAATCTTTTTCTTGGCTGAGAAGATTATGATGTATCGCCAAGGTAATCTCTCCGCAAATTTTTAAACCGGTAGCAGTCAACAAATCTAGCGTGCGACCGACAGCACCTTCAGTTGAGTTTTCAACTGGCACAACACCATAGTCGGCTTGTCCTGCCTCCACCATGCGAAATACGTCATCAATAGAAGCACATTGCATAGGCGCAGATAAACCGCCAAATTGTTTATTCGCTGCCTCTTCGCTGAATGTCCCCAAAGGGCCCAGAAAAGCAACGGTCAGGGCCTTTTCTAGAGTACGGCAATTCGACATAACACTACGGAATATGGCGGTAATCGCTTCATCTGGTAAGGGGCCATGATTGAGCTCAACCAAGCGTCTTAAGACTTGAGCCTCGCGCTCAGGACGGTATATTGGCCCTCCACCCTTCAATTCACCGATTTGCCGGGCATGACTTGCTCGCTGATTGACCAAATCGAGCAATTGCTCATCGATGGCATCAATTTGATCGCGATGTTGTTTTAGTTGGCTATCGTCTTGTTTCATGGCATGCCTCGCTCTATTTGTTGTCTTTGGCGAACTGCTGCATAAACGCTACTAGCGTCTGCACTCCCTCGATAGGCATGGCGTTATAAATAGAAGCACGCATACCACCGACTAGCTTATGTCCTTTTAATTGCAATAGACCTTGCTGCTGGGCTGCTTGAAGGAAAGCTGCGTCCATACTTGAATCTGGCAGAGTAAAAGGAATATTCATACGTGAACGATTTTCTAGCGCGACTGGTGAGCGATAGAAATTAGATGCATCAATATAATCATAAAGCAAATTGGCCTTTTCGATATTGCGCTGCTCCATAGCAGCCAGACCACCTTGCTGTTTTAGCCATTTAAACACCAGACCCGCCATATAAATCGCATAGGTGGGTGGCGTGTTATACATGGATTCATTTTCAGCATGGATTTTGTAGTCCAGCATCGTCGGTACGCTGCTGGCAGCATGACCTATTAAATCCTCTCTTATAATGACGATAGTAAGTCCGGCTGGACCGATATTTTTCTGTGCACCGGCATAGATCAGCCCATAGCGACTGACATCAACGGGACGAGACAAAATATGCGACGACATATCGCAAACCAATGGAACTTCGCCACTATCAGGTAGGGTGAACATTTCCACTCCACCTATGGTTTCATTGGATGTGATATGTAAATAGGCGGCATTGGGATTAAGTTGCCAGGTGGCTAAATCGGGCACGTAGCTGTAGTTTTTGTCTGAACTACTTGCAACGACATTCACTTGGCAAAACTTTGCTGCCTCATCAATAGCTTTTTTGGACCAAATGCCAGTATTGACATAGTCGGCACTAGACTTGTTGCGCAATAGGTTGAGCGGCACCATGGAAAACTGCAAATGCGCCCCGCCTTGCAAAAATAGTACGCGATACTGTTGCGGAATCTGCATCAAATCACGCAAGTCTTGCTCGGCTTCTGCCGCGATTTGCATGAACTCTTTGCCGCGATGACTCATTTCCATCACAGACATGCCAGAAGCATGCCAATCAGGCAATTCTGCCTGTGCTTGAATAAGCACCTCTTTAGGCAATACAGCAGGACCAGCTGAAAAATTGAAAATGGGCTTCATGCGCTATCGCTTATTCTTCATCATCCTCACCGGACTCGACCACTTTCTCTAGTCCAGATAGTTTTTCACCTTCACCAAGATTAATCAGAGTAACGCCTTGGGTAGCACGACCAAGTTCACGAATTTCTTTTACACGGGTGCGAATCAAAACGCCGCCTGTGGTAATCAACATAATCTCGTCTTCATCCCCCACCAATCGGGCCGCGACCACACGACCATTACGATCGCTGATAGCGATGGCTTTCACCCCTTGTGTGCCACGGCCAGAGTGACGGAAATCTGCCAAGACAGTACGTTTTCCATAACCATTCTCAGTGGCCACCAAAACTGTTTGCTGATCGTTTTCTGCCACCAATAAGGAAAGTACTTGTTGATCTGCTTGCAACTTCATGCCGCGAACCCCACGCGAGCTTCGGCCTGTAGCACGCACTTCTTCTTCATCGAACCATACTGCTTTACCACCATCGGAGACCAACACAATATCCTGTGCACCATTGGTAATCTCTGCACCAATGAGATAATCGCCATCATCTAGATTAATAGCAATAATGCCGCTCTTACGAGGGTTAGAGAATTCAATGAGCGCGGTCTTCTTCACAGTGCCCATCGAAGTCGCCATAAAGATAAAGTGCTCTTCGTCAAATTCTTTAATCGGCAGGATGGCATTAATCTTTTCACCTTCTTGCAAGGGGAACAGATTCACTATCGGTTTACCACGGCTTGCGCGTCCACCTTGAGGAACTTCATAGACTTTCAGCCAGTAAACTTGACCGCGACTAGAGAAACACAAAATGTGATCATGGGTATTAGCCACAAACATTTTATCGATAAAGTCATCTTCTTTAGTTGCTGCAGCTTGTTTGCCTCGGCCACCTCTACGTTGTGAGCGATACTCATCAAGCGGCTGAGATTTGATATAACCTGTATGAGACAAGGTCACCACCACATCTTGTGGGGTAATGAGATCTTCTAATGACAAGTCCTGAGCGTTATGGACAATTTCGCTTCGACGCTGATCACCAAACTGCTGACGAATCTGCGTCAACTCATCGATAATAATTTGAGTAACACGCTCTGCACGCGCCAAGATATCGAGCAAATCAGCAATCAAGTCCATCACTTCACGATATTCATTGACGATTTTGTCTTGTTCTAGACCTGTTAAACGTTGCAAACGCATTTGTAGAATTTCTTGCGCCTGTACATCGGATAAACGATATCCATTAGGGGTCATGCCGAAATCAACGGAAAGACCGTCTGGACGTGAAGCTTCCATAGCGGCACGCTTCAACATTTCTTCGACCACAGGTGAATGCCAAGCTTTCGCCATCAATTCTCGTTTAGCATCAGGTGGCGTAGCGGCTGCTTTGATAATCGCAATCATCTCATCCACATTTGCCAAAGCCACAGCCAAGCCTTCTAATACATGGCCACGCTCACGCGCTTTACGCAATTCAAATACTGTTCGACGCGTAATCACTTCACGACGATGACGTAAGAATGCCTCAAGCATTTGCTTCAAGTTGAGCAGGCGGGGCTGGCCATCAAGCAAGGCCACCATATTCATACCAAAGGTTTCTTGCAACTGCGTTTGTTTGTATAGATTATTGAGGACAACTTCAGGCACTTCACCGCGCTTCAACTCGATAACGACACGCATACCTGATTTGTCAGATTCATCGCGTAAATCGGAAATACCTTCTATTTTCTTCTCATTGACTAATTCAGCGATTTTCTCAATCAGCGTCTTCTTGTTCACCTGATAGGGCAACTCATCAATAATCAGTGACTGACGATTACCTCTTTCCATGTCTTCAACATGGGTGCGACCACGCATCACTACACGGCCACGGCCAGTGCGATATCCTTCTCGCACACCAGAAGTGCCATAGATTATGCCTGCAGTTGGAAAATCTGGGCCAGGGACAATATCAATCAACTCATCGACGGACATATCAGGATTGGCCAATAAAGCAAAGCAAGCGTCCAATACTTCATTTAAATTGTGAGGAGGAATATTGGTCGCCATCCCCACGGCAATACCCGAGCTACCGTTGATAAGCAGATTCGGGATGCGGGCCGGCATAATGAGTGGCTCATCTTCAGAGCCATCATAATTGGGACCAAAATCAACCGTCTCTTTATCAATATCTGCGAGTAATTCATGAGCAATACGTGACATACGAATTTCCGTATATCGCATCGCAGCAGCATTGTCCCCGTCAACAGAACCAAAGTTACCTTGACCATCAACCAACATGTAGCGCAGTGAGAAGTCCTGCGCCATACGCACGATGGTGTCGTAAACTGCAGTATCACCGTGGGGGTGATATTTACCGATAACGTCACCCACAATACGCGCAGATTTTTTGTATGCCCGGTTCCAATCGTTGCTTAACTCATGCATCGCAAACAAAACGCGTCTATGAACTGGCTTGAGGCCGTCACGTACATCAGGTAATGCTCGTCCTACGATTACGCTCATCGCATAATCAAGATAAGAACGGCGCATTTCTTCTTCAAGACTTATGGGCAGGGTTTCTTTGGCGAATTGGTCCATGTTTTTTATATAAAATTGAGTAGTTATAAAGGGTTAGTTTTTGATAGCAAAAAACAGCTCAAATTCTAGCAGATTTCATGCTTCTCCGGCAGTTTTATTTACACCAAAAACTCACTGCAATGCGGCTTAAATACTGCATTTTTAAAATACCTATGAAAATCCTTTTGCTTGCAGAAATGCCAAGCTGTATTTTTTAGCTAACACCCTATTTTTTCGTCAATTTTCTACAAAACTCAGGTATAATGCGCGGCTTTTTATAGCGAACAATTTGCAGGATTATTATGAAAACAGCGCAAGAACTCCGTGTTGGTAATGTAGTGATGATTGGTAGCGAACCAATGGTGGTGCAAAAGACCGAGTACAACAAGTCTGGTCGAAATGCAGCCGTTGTAAAAATGAAATTCAAAAACCTTTTGACTGATGCTCCTAGCGAAAGTGTTTACAAAGCCGATGACAAATTTGATGTCGTGGTATTAGAAAAGAAAGACGTTACTTATTCTTACTTCGCAGATCCTATGTATGTATTTATGGATACTGAATATAACCAATACGAAGTTGAATCTGAAAACATGACTGACGCGCTGAACTTCCTTGAAGATGGCATGGAGTGCGAAGTGGTGTTTTATAACGGCAAAGCCATCTCTGTTGAATTACCCAACTCTGTTGTTAGAGAAATCACTTACACAGAGCCAGCCGTTAAAGGTGATACTTCTGGCAAGGTGATGAAGCCAGCACGTATTTCTACCGGTTTTGAGTTGCCTGTGCCTCTTTTCTGTAGCGTGGGCGACAAGATTGAAATTGATACGCGCACCTTGGAATATAAAAACCGCGTAAACAAGTAAGACAGCACTACAAAAAAAAGGGAGCTAATGCTCCCTTTTTTTATTTGTGGTTACACTCACTAAAACATTAGAAATGTTTGTAATGTTTCTTCAACTGCTTAGTCACTTCCCAATTGGACTTCAAGCCACGTGGAAACTCCACATAATCACCGGCACGAATCACAACGGTTTCTCCACCTACTGGAGTTACATGGATTTCACCTTCTAACACATAGGCTTTTTCAGTCATATCAAAATTCAAAGGGAATTTGGATGGTGGGCAATCCCAAATATTCCAACTAGAAACGCCTAGTTGGTCCAGTTTTTCTTGACTTGGATGATGGTCAATGATGATTTGTGTCATGGTTTTCCTTTAATTAAAACAATTGAAACACTCAATAAACAGTCAAAAAAAAACTGCCAAAAGCAGTTTTTTAAAACTTGGCGGAAGAGGTGAGATTCGAACTCACGGAGGGCGTGAACCCTCGACAGTTTTCAAGACTGTTGCATTAAACCGCTCTGCCACTCTTCCAAACTTTACTGCA
>JACCDM011838092.1_pt1 | contig 12181 bp, 11 predicted proteins | sample 7445851 | NCBI WGS metagenome assembly JACCDM01 (sample SAMN15323438, study PRJNA562643) | freshwater metagenome | isolation source: river surface water | place: USA:Blue River Watershed | collected 2017-08-16
ATACCGTTGACCTCTTGGTCATCGACCGGGCGGCGCGGAATGCCCATCGCGTCGAACATCGCATATTGAGCTTCGTCATCGAGCGAAACATAGTCGAGCGGAACGCCCGTAATCTCGGCCATCAGCGCAGTGACTTCCCCAAAGTTCTGCCGATCCGGCCCAGTGATGTTGTAAATCTGGCCTTCATGGCCAGCCCCTGTCAGCACGGCGACCGCGCAATCGACGCAATCTTCGCGCCACACCATCGCTTCATACCCATCGCCCGAATTGCTGAACCATTTGCCGGTCTGCATCACCCCGGGGCCTGCCATCAGGATCATGGCGTCGGCATAATGGGCATCGCGCAGCATCGTCCACGCCATCCCCGAGGCGCGGATGAGCCTTTCCGTTTCGATATGGTCGTGCCGGACCTCGGCAGGATTGGCGGGATCATCGATCCCGATAAAGCTCGTATAGAGGATATGCGAAACGCCCCCCTCTGCCGCCGCATCAATGGCCGCCTTATGTTGCGCGACCCGCGCACCGACCCGCGTGCCGGAAATCAAAAGCAGCTTTTCTGTCCCCGCAAAAGCCAGCCCCAAAGTCTCTGGCTTGTCATAATCGCCATAGCGCACGGTGCAGCCTTGCGCTGTGCGATGCGCCAGTTTTTCAGGGCGGCGGGTCATCAGGACAAGATCCTCAGCCCGCCCCTGCGCGATCAGCTTATCGGTCGCCAATTGCCCATAATGGCCCGACGCCCCCGTAATCGCGACCTTGGTCATGCGGCAGCGCTGGCAAGCTGGCTGCTGGGCACCCACCAGCCATGAACCTGCGGGCGCAGACGGTGCGGGATGGCAATCTTCGCGACAGGGCCCGCCCCCACGTTCCCGGCGTCGATGATCCAGCAGGCATGGGTGAAATCATTTTCGCCCGTTTGCGTATCGACAATTGTGACCAGCCAACCTTCATGCCCGGCCTGAGATGAGGGCACGTGGACCGGTTCGTTAAAGCTCATGCCCGGTGCCAGCGGCAACGCCTGCGGGGGACCGCCCTTGAAATCGAGCCGGAGGAGCATGTTGAACATCGCGCCAACTGGGCCGCCGAACACCGGCGGGCCCTTCATCTCCGGGTTCATCGTCAGCATCCAGCCATGATCATAGGGCCGACCTTGCAGGGCTGCGGGGATGACAGGAAAATCTCCGGGTGGCCCAACGATGGTTTCCGCCACCTCTGTTGCATCGCCTTTCGGATCGACGGTCCAGCGGGTCAGCGCCCCCTGCACTTCCCAAGGTTGCATATGGATGCCTGAGGCTTCGCGGATGAAGGGGAAGGCATTCACGTTCGACAGGCATTGATCAAAGTGAATCCGCCCTTCCGCGTCCTCAAACGCGCCCATCATGTGATAGCAGGAAACGCCCTTTGGCCCCTTAAACCAGCGGACTTCAGAGACATCGCCATAGCGCGGCATGACGCCGAGCCAGCTGTCCCGCTCCATCTCGTGGATCCAGTGGTCGCCCCCCTGCTTCAGCCGCTCCAGATCGCTCGTCGTGGGGTAAATGGGGAAGAGCGCGTAATTCTCCGTAATTGTGAAGTCGTGCATCATCGCGCAATAGGGCGCGTCGAACCATTGTTCCTTGATGAGCGTGCCATTCTTATCGGCGATCATATAGGCGATCTTGGTGGAGGCGACGCCATCTGCCTCATAGCCGAAGAAGAAAAGCTCGCCCGTTTGGGGGTCGATGCGAACGTGCGCCGTTACGGTTTCAGATTTCAGCTTCCCGCCAAAATCATAAGAGCCGAGCGTTTCCAGCGTTTGCGGGTCAATGCGATAGGGCCGCCCATCTTCCTTCGTCATCAGTAGCAGTCCAGCGTGCCAGACGGGCGTGGTGTTCGCGACAGTGCGGTCGACGCCTTTCACATCGTCGTCGTCGGTGAAGGGATTGCGATAGCGCCCAAAGCGTGCCCTGCCCGCTTCCTGTTCCGCCAGATAGCGCGCCGTCTTCACATAGCGCATCGAAGTGCTGGCCTTGCCTCCCTGCAAGCGCACCGCCGAGATCATGCCATCGTGCGACAACAGGTTATCATCATCGAACTTGGGCGGATGCGCAGGATCGGGCACAGCACGGAAGAACACGCCGTCAACATCCGCCGGAATGTTGCCCTCAATCACCAGATCGCCAATGTCATATTCTTCGCCAATAGGCGCGTTCAGGCCGACAAAATGGACGGTCTGCGGATAAGCTTTCACGCTCTCTCTCCCTCTTATCGAGTCTTGAGGGATAGATTGCTAACAATTGTTACGAAAGCAAGGGCGATAAGGACGAAGCCTCAGTCAAACCAATAGGCAATCGCCCGCATCTCGATGCTGGCGCGGGGCGATGTGTCCGCCTGAACATCAGGATTGTCGAAGGCGACGTGCGGGATCGGGTTATTGAACCGGCTATCGCTTGTCTTGAAAATGAGCGCTTCATCGCGGTGCATATCGGAAAACCAATGCCAGCGATGCGCCGGGTTATGGGCAATCACATAGCTGATGAACGACCATTCCGACCCATTAGGCTCGTCGAAAATCGCGTCTGCCTCCAGAAGGTCCGCCGGTTGGACAGAACAAGCATCACACACCGCAAGCGGGACATCCTGCGGCGGGGCAGAAAAGGCGCGCCAGACATTGTAATGAGCATAGCGCGCCATGGCTTTGCCTTCGGGCAAGCCGCGCTCCGCAAAGGCTTTGGACGTTTCAAAGCTCGTGTCGATATGCGCAAAGCGAGCGGGCATCGAGTTGTTCAATTGGCCGGCCAGCTTAGACTTTTCGCCAAAGCGCAAAATGCCGGGGCTGGTGCAGAACACCGCGTCCGCGCCGGTTTCCGCCAAGAGCAGGTCAACAATCTCCTGCCCGTGCCGCGCCGCGACAGCCCCTCGATCCGTAAAATCCGCTATGGCGCTCTTGTGGGGAACGAGCTTGAACCCTTCCCGATCCAGGTCGGTCGAGAGTGCACGCGCATCTGTCAGCTCCATAGGATGGCCATCGATGACGACCGTGTCCCGGCTGTGATCATTGGCGTAATAACGCTGCCGAAAATCGGTCCGCGCGGCGTAGTTGATCATAGCCTTGGTCATGCAGGCCTCCTTGGTCGCGCTTAGGCGAACTCCTCGGTATCGATCGTGCGCTGCATCGCCTCGGGATAGCGCGGGCCGGCGACTGTTTTCTCGTTGATGAGCACATCCAGCTGGGCCAACACCTCTGCCGAAGGCTGCCAATCCCAGCGCGCGATATTCTCTTCCAGATGCGGGATCGAGGCCGTGCCGGGGATCGTCACGATATGCTCGCCGCGTGAGAGCACCCAGGCGAGCGACAATTGCGCTGGGGTTACGCCCTGTTCAGCGGCTATGGCGCCAAAGGCCTCAATTAACTTCAAATTCGTGGGCCAGTTTTCTGCATTGAAGCGCGGCTGACCCCGGCGCAGATCCTTATCCACCAAATCCGCCGGATCGCGAACAGCCGCCGCGAGCGCCCCACGGCCCACGGGCGAAAACGCGACAAAGGTCGTGCCCGTTTCCCGACACGCCTCGAGCACAGCAATCTCAGGGTTGCGCGTCCAGAGCGAATATTCTGTCTGCATCGCCGCAATCGGATGGACGGCCGACGCCTTGCGTAGCGTCTCTGCTGACATTTCAGAAAGGCCGATGCTGCCGATCTTGCCTTCTTTCGCGAGGTCCGCAAGCGCCCCAACAGACTCTTCAATCGGCGTCTCAAAATCGCGACGGTGGAGGTAATACAGATCGATATGGTCGGTCTGGAGGAGCTTGAGGCTCTCATCGCACGCCTTGCGGATCGTTTCCGGCTTGCAGTCGATCCGGCGCTTCTCGCCATCCACGATGATCCCGGTTTTGGACGCAAGGAAGAACTTGTCGCGATTGTCCTTCAGCGTCTTGCCGATCAGCGTCTCGTTATGGCCCAAACCATAAATGCGCGCGGTATCAAGATGGTCATAGCCGAGATCAAGCGCGCGATGGAGCAGCTTTGCGCCATCCTCGTCCGATGGCGGGACGCCATAGGCCCAGCTCAAGGACATGCAGCCCAGACCAATCGGATTGGTCATGCGGCCATTGATCGGGCGTTTCGTGATCGTCATCAGGCGTCCTTCGGCAAAGCTTTGGCGGCGTTGAGCAGCGCTACATGTTGCGGCGATAGCGTGAGCGCAGCGCCTGCGGCAAGGTCCGCCACCTGTTCGGGCCGCGAGGCGCTGGCGATGGGGGCCGCAATCCCCGGCTGAGCGTTGATCCAGGCGAGCGCGATATGGGCAAGGCTAGCGCCCGTTTCAGCCGCGACCTTGTCCATCGCGGCAAGGATCGGCAAGCCAACTTCGAGATATTCCTTCACGCGATAGCCGCGTGAGCTGCCCTCAAGATCGGCCGAAGTCCGGTATTTGCCGGTCAAAAAGCCCGAGCACAGGCCAAAATAGGGGAAAGAGGCAATGCCCTCACTGACGCACAGCGCCTGAATCGGGCCTTCAAACTGGTCGCGGACAACAAGATTATATTCGTTCTGAATGGCCGCAAAACCTGCCTGCCCGGCCTCGCGCGCTAGGCGGCGTGCTTCGCCCAGTCGCTCGGCTGAATAGTTGGATGCGCCAACGGCGCGCACCTTGCCCGCCCGCACCAGCGCGTCAAAGCCCGCGACAACGTCTGCCATCGGCGTTTCCGGCTCATCTCGGTGAGCGTAGTAAAGATCGACATAATCGGTCTGGAGACGCTTGAGCGAGCCTTCAACCGCCGCTGCCACCTTGGCCGGGCTCAGGTCCCCCGGCTTGCCATACATGCCCGTCTTGGTCGCAATGTGCATCTCGGCACGATTGCCCCGCGCGGCCATCCAGGCGCCAAGGACGGTTTCGGATTCGCCGCCCTTGTGGCCAGGGATCCAGTCCGAATAGCCTTCCGCCGTGTCGATCATTCGCCCGCCCGCGGCATAGAATGCGTCAAGGACGGCAAAGCTCGTCTCTTGGTCAGCCGTCCAGCCGAAGACGTTGCCGCCGAGGACAAGGCGCAAACCAACGGGTTCAATCAAACGGGGAATATCGGACATGCCAACTCTCTCCTTTGCCAGAACCGGACCCCTTCCCTGCCCCTCCCGCTTGTGGGAGGGGAGCAAGACTTGGCTGATCTATTGTCAGCCTAGTCGCAGCGGGAAGGGTTTCACCAGCTCAGAACTGCTGTTCCAGATCGTGCAGCACCTTATAGCACGGCAGCACTTGAGCGACCGAGCTATTGGGCTCCCGCCCTTCGCGGATCGCCGCGATAAACTCACGGTCCTGAAGTTCGATCCCGTTCATCGAGACGTCGACCTTCGACACATCGATCGGCTCTTCCTTGCCGGTCACCAGATCGTCGTAGCGGGCGATATAGGTGCCGGTGTCACCGATGTAGCGGAAGAAGGTGCCGAGCGGGCCATCATTGTTGAACGACAGCGAGAGCGTGCAGATCGCGCCCGAGGCTGCCTTTAGCTGGATCGACATATCCATCGCGATGCCGAGGTCCGGATGGTGCGGGCCTTCAATGGCGTTGGCCTTCACAATCGGCCCCGCCTGATAGGCGAACAGATCGACCGTGTGCGCGGCGTGATGCCACAGGAGGTGGTCCGTCCACGACCGTGGCTCACCCTTGGCGTTCATATTCTTCCGACGGAAGAAATAGGTCTGCACATCCATTTGCTGGATGTTGAACTCGCCCGCCTTGATCTTGTTATGCACCCATTGGTGCGACGGGTTGAAGCGGCGGGTATGGCCGACCATGCAGACAAGGCCGGTTTCCTGCTGCTTTTTCAGCACGGCTTCGGAATCCGCCCAGCTATCGGCCAAGGGGATTTCCACCTGCACATGCTTGCCCGCATCCATGCACGCAATGGCTTGGGCGGCGTGCATCTGGGTCGGCGTGCAGAGGATGACGGCATCGACATCGTCACGGGCCAGTGCGTCTTCCAGCTCGGTCGAGAAATGCTTCGCGCCATATTTCTTGGCGACTTCCTCGGCCTGCTCAAGGCGGCGGCTGATGATCGACGTGATTTCCACGCCATCGATGTTCTTCAGGCCATCGAGGTGCTTTTCCCCAAAGGCCCCTGCTCCTGCGAGGGCGATTCTCATTCTGCGGGCTCCAAAACGATATGGCCGATGGCCGTGTTGCTGCATGGGATGTGGTAATGGCGGTGAAGGCGCTTGACCTTCTTGCCCAGCGCACCACGCATGATGAGCCACATCACCATTTCAATGCCTTCGCTGCCGGTTTCGCGCAGATACTCAATGTGCGGAATATGGCGCACATCATCATTATCGGCTTCCAGCAGGTCGAGGAATTTATTGTCCCATTCGCGGTTCAACAGCCCCGCGCGCGGGCCCTGCAGCTGGTGGCTCATGCCGCCCGTGCCCCAGATCTGGACGTTCAGGTCTTCCGGGAAGCTTTCGACCGCGCGCTTAATGGCTTCGCCCAGCGCCCAGCAACGATTGCCGGAAGGCACCGGATAGGTCACCACATTGACCGCGAGCGGCACGACCTTGACCGGCCATTTATCCGGCTGGCCGAACATCATCGACATCGGCACCGTCAGGCCATGGTCAACATCCATCTCGTTGATGATCGTCATGTCGAATTCTTCGAGGATCAGGCTCTGCGCGATATGCCAGGCGAGGTCAGGATGCCCCTCCACGTCCGGCACGGGGCGCGGGCCCCAGCCTTCGTCCGCCGACTTATAGCGTTCGCCACAGCCAATCGCGAAGGTCGGGATGATCTTCATGTCAAACGCCGAGGCATGATCGTTATACACAAGGATCACGACGTCGGGCTTGGTTTCCTTTTCCCAGTTCCGCGTCCATTCATAGCCTTGGAAGATCGGGCCGAAATAATCATCGTTGCTCTTGCCCTGATCGACGGCAACGCCGAGCAGCGGAACGTGGCTGCTGCCAACACCGGCAGTAATGCGTGCCATATCAATAGCCTCCCTTGATGGAGCGGTTTCCTTCAGGGCTGCGGCCGCCCTTTAGCATCATGTCCCGATATTCCGGGAAGGTCATATCCGTCATTGTCGAAACAGCCTCGGCAAAGCTGAGACCATCGGTCGAAAAGACCTTGGCGAGGAAGTAGACGTTCCCGCCGAGGTCGAGACATCTGTTGTAATCGCGCGCGAGGATGGCTTCCTTCTGCTCGGCGGACATCGGCCAGTCTTCGAGATACTTCCGCTCATCCGCCTTCCAGCGCTCCCGATTTTCGGGCTTCATCAGGCTCATTGCAAACTGGTTGAGCCAATAGCCTTTGCGCGCCCGCGCGGCGGTGAAGACGCGCGTGCCGGGGATGTCGTCAAACTCGGCGAGATAGTCGTGGATATTCTGGTTACCCGTCCCAGCGGTCATAGCCCCTTCTCCTTCAGGAATTTATCCAGACGCGGGAAGACGCGACGGGCATTGCCCTCAAAGATCGCGTGCCGTTCCGCATCGCTGATTTCGAGCGCATCGATATAGCGCTTGGTATCATCGAAATAATGGCCGGTGGTCGGATCAATGCCGCGCACGGCGCCAACCATTTCAGAACCGAACAGGATGTTCTTATTGTCGATCACATCCGCGAGCAGGTTGATGCCCGGCTGGTGATAAACGCAGGTATCGAAGAACACATTGTTCATCACATGGGTCGAAAGGTCCGGCTGCTTCAGCATATCAGCCAAGCCCCGATAACGGCCCCAATGATAAGGCACCGCGCCGCCGCCATGCGGAATGATGAAGCGCAGGCTTGGGAAATCCTTGAACAGATCGCCTTCGATCAGCTGCATGAAGGCAATCGTGTCCGCCGCGATATAATAGGCGCCTGTGGCGTGGAGGCCGGGATTGCAGCTGCCCGAGACGTGGATCATCGCCGGGACATCAAGCTCCACCATCTTTTCGTAGAACGGATACCAGAAGCGGTCCGTCAGCGGCGGGTGCTTGAAATGCCCGCCACCGGGATCGGGGTTCAGGTTGCAGCCGACAAAGCCCATATCGACACAACGTTCCAGTTCTTCAATCGAACCCTGCATGTCCGCCGCCGGAGACTGCGGGAGCATACAGACGGGGACAAAGATATCCGGATAAAGCTCGGCACAACGCTGAATGAGGTCGTTGTTGACGCGCGCCCAGAGCTTAGCGACGCTTTCATCCCCGACATGGGGCGCCATAGCCGAGGCGCGCGGCGAAAAGATCGTGATGTCCGCCCCGCGTTCCTTCAGCAGACGAATCTGGTTCTTTTCCAGCGTCTCGCGGATTTCGTCGTCCGAAATCGCAGGATAAGCGGGGGCCGCCTCCCCTGCCTTAAACGCGGCCTTTTGCAGGTCGCGCCAGTCATTATGCGCGGCCGGCGCAGTCGTATAATGGCCGTGACAATCGATGATGAGCGTCATGAGCGGGTCAGCCTTTCCAGCTTTGCGTCGAGAGTATCGGGAACAGGGGTAATGCCAAGACTGCCAATCGCACGCTGGCGGGCAATGGTACCCCGCGTCATCAGCGGCTCGACACCAAGCGATTGCAGCGTCTTCGCGCTCTCTTCCATTTCAGCCGCGCGGCGGACGCCATGGACCATCATGCGATCGAGCCGATAATCGGCAAGGTCGGGCCATTCGGCCCCAAGCGACCCCAACACTTCATCGAGCACGCCCGCCTTGTGACACGCGAGCACGCACTCCGCCGTTAGCGATTCCATGCCCTTAAAGATCACGGAGCGTAGCATCTTGATGGTCGAAGCTCTACCAACCTCATCGCCAACGGCCCGCACTTTGGTAAAGCCAAATGCCTGAAGCGCCGCGCACCCTGCCCCCGCATGCGGGCCAGATACCAAAAGCGGGACGGACATCCGCGCGGGGTTGACCGGCGACATCACGGCCACATCCACATAGCGCCCGCCTGCGGCATCAATCGCTTTTGCGGCGGCTCGCTTGGTCTCCGGCGCGACCGAGTTCATATCGAAGAAGAAGGCATCTTTTGCGATTACCTGTGCCGCCGCTTCGGCAACCGACAGCGCCTGATCCGCCGTTACGACGCTGATCACGGCGGTCGCGCCTGAAAGCGCGCTCGCAAGGCTCTCTGCGCCCATCACGCCACAGTCCTGATAGAGCGCGAGCATCGCGTCGCGCATCTCGCCTGCCGTCTTGATGTCAAAGACTCGCGATGCCCAATCGCCTGCAAGGGCAAAGGTGCTTCCGGCTTCGCCAAAACCAATCAGGGCAGGAGTCGCGGTCATGACCCTCGGCTAGCCATAGCCCTGCCGCCTCACCAATTCAAAGCATCAACTCGCTATAAGGAAATGTGAATCAATGCGCCTGACGATGAAGCTCATCAAGAAAAGCCTGCTGTAGTCGCGTGGGCCGCCAATGGGCGCGGGTCGTGACCCCAATCCGGCGCAGAATATCGCTGGGTGCAGCCCATAATTGAGTGACCCACCCTGCCTCCAGCTCAACCGAAAGCTGGTCACGCGAGAGCAGGGTGAGAAAATCAGATTTGGTGAGGATTTCACGAATCGTGATGACCGAGCCGCATTCGATGGGCACCTTAGGTGGGGTAATGCCCGCGTGCGTAAACATGCGTTCCCATTGCGTCCGCAGCGGCGTACCGGGCGCCGCGACGATCCAGGGATATTCGGCGAACAAGGCAAGCGTTTGACGCGCCGCCCCGTTGCTCTCCGCGACCAGCCGCGCCGTCAGCGGATGGCCCTTTCTGCCAAGAACGACAGGACGGTCCTCAAACAAAGCAGATTGGACAAGGTCAGGCTCTGGAGAAGGCTCGCGCAGGGCCCCGATCATCAGATCAATTTCCCCATCCCGCAAAGGAGCGACCAGTTCCGCATAGGATCCCTCGACAATGGAGATCGCTACCTCGGGGTGCTGGGCGTGGAAAGCTGCGACCGCTGCCGGCAGTATGCGCGCGCGGGAAAGCGGCATCGCCCCTACTGCGATCCGACCTGTCTCGCGCCCCCGAATGCCCTCTAATTCCGCCAGACCTGCCTCAAGCTCGTTACGTGCCAACCGAAAGCCACGCACAATCCGTCGCCCCGCCTCGGTCAGGGCAAGCCCCTTGCCCCGGCGTTCTAACAAGCTGCGCCGAAGCGCGACCGATAAATCGCCAATCGCCCGATGCAATGACGGCTGAGAAAGCCCCGAGGCGGCACTCGCGGCAGCGTAGTTACCATGTTCTGCAAAGATGATCAGCGCTCGCAATTGCGCCATTGTGACCCGCGAGCTCGCAATATGGTTAAGCGCGCTTCGAATACGCGGCAGGAGCATATGGGCGCTCGGTAACGGCACCATGCCTTCGGACGTCCGGTCAAACAGCGGCTGGCCGAGCACGCTCTCCGTTCGAGCAATACCTTGGGTTACGGCGGGCTGGGTTAAATTGACAGCCTGCGCTGCCGCGCTAACGCTTCCGCGTTCGCAGATTTCCGAGACCGCACGCAGATGGCGCAGGTTGAGCTTCCACAAGGTCATGCCCAAAAGCTTAGCAAATTCTTATAGCCGCACGCCAGTTCCGATTTTCGTCTGAGGCCAGACGCGCTAGCAAGATGAAAAGCGCATAAGGGAGCATGATATGAGCGGTATTGTCGTCCAGAATATCGAACGGGCTGACTCGGCGGTGATTGCCGATCTGGAAAGCTGCGGCGTTTCTACTGTCCATGAAGCCCAAGGCCGCACCGGCCTGCTCGCCAGCTATATGCGCCCTATTTATGCTGGCGCCCGGATCGCGGGTTCAGCCGTCACGATTTCGGCCCCTCCGGGCGATAATTGGATGGTGCACGTTGCCATTGAACAGCTGAAAGCCGGCGATATCCTCGTCATCGCGCCGACAAGCCCTTGCGAAGACGGGTATTTCGGTGATCTCCTCGCCACCTCAGCGCAGGCGCGGGGGTGCAAGGGCCTCATCATCAATGCGGGCATTCGCGACGTGCGCGATCTAACGGAAATGAACTTCCCCGTTTGGTCCAAGGCGGTGTTCGCGCAAGGGACGATCAAGGCCTCGCTCGGCTCGGTCAACGTGCCGGTCGTTTGCGCGGGGGCACCGATCAATCCGGGGGCCGTGATCGTCGCGGACGATGATGGTGTCGTCGTTGTCCCTCGGGAAAAGGCCGCAGACGTGGCCAAGGCCGCCAAGGCCCGCGAAGCCAATGAAGCGGATAAGCGCGCGCGCCTCGCATCGGGTGAACTCGGGCTCGACATGTACAAGATGCGCGAAAAGCTTGCGGAAATGGGCCTGAAATATGTCTGATATCGGCGTACGCTGTAGGTGGATGCGCGGCGGCACATCCAAAGGCGGCTATTTCCTTAAAAGCGACCTGCCAGCGGATACGGCCGCGCGCGATGCCTTTTTGCTCAGCGTTATGGGTTCGCCCGATCCCCGCCAGATTGACGGCATGGGCGGTGCCGATCCGTTGACCAGCAAGGTTGCTGTCGTCAGCAAGTCGGAAAGGCCCGGCGTCGACGTCGATTACCTCTTCCTGCAAGTCTTCGTGGATCAGGCGATCGTGACGGACGCGCAAAATTGCGGGAATATCTTGGCCGGGATCGGCCCCTTCGCCATCGAACGCGGGCTGGTCGCGGCCGAAGCTGGCGAAACGCGCGTGACGATCTTCATGGAAAATACCGGGCAAGTCGCCGTCGCCACCGTGCAGACGCCGGGCGGCAAGGTCAGCTATGCGGGCGACGCAAAGATTGATGGCGTACCGGGCAGCCATGCGCCGGTGCCACTCGAATTCCGCGATACGGCGGGCTCCTCCTGCGGCGCCCTTCTGCCTAGCGGGAACCCCGTTGATATCGTCAATGGCGTGCCCGTCACGCTCATCGACAATGGCATGCCGTGCGTTGTGATGAAGGCCGAAGATGTCGGCATTACAGGCTATGAAGATCGTGACGCACTCGACGCGGACACTGTTCTTAAAGCGAAGATCGAAGCGATCCGCCTTGCCGTGGGCGAGAAAATGAATTTGGGCGATGTGAAGGAGAAATCCATTCCCAAGATGATGCTCGTCGCGCCACCGCGCGATGGGGGTGCGGTGACCGTGCGCAGCTTCATCCCTCATCGTGCTCACGCCACGATTGGCGTGCTCGGGGCGGTCAGCGTCGCGACGGCGTGCCTAATCCCCGGCTCTCCGGCAGCAGAAGTCGCGCAAATCCCCGAAGGATCGCGCAAAACGCTTTCGGTCG
>JACCDM010225787.1_pt1 | contig 12175 bp, 13 predicted proteins | sample 7445851 | NCBI WGS metagenome assembly JACCDM01 (sample SAMN15323438, study PRJNA562643) | freshwater metagenome | isolation source: river surface water | place: USA:Blue River Watershed | collected 2017-08-16
CATTTCTTGGAAAGCGAAGGTCTAGGTAGTCCCAGTAGGTGTAGTCAACCGGAACAAACTGTCTATGAAGATCGGAAAAACCAATTTGCTCAAATGCGCTGAAAGCTTGGCGCTCCGGTTCTGAAATGTGTGTTTCAAAATAGGCAACATCAAAGACATCGCTATCCAGCGGAGCAATGTTGAAATCACCCATTAGCGCAACCTGACCGCCCGGGTGTTCGTTCACCAGCTCGTCTGCATGTGAGGCAAGTCGATTAAGAAACTCAAGTTTGTATTGCATGTGCGGATCATCTAGCGCTCGCCCGTGTGGAACGTACAGGCTCCATAGCCTCACTCCATCGAATGTGGCACCCAGCGCTCTAGCCTCAACCACATCTTTGAATTCGGGTTGATAGGGAAATGCAGTTTCGACATCTTCTGGCTCTAGATCTGCTTTGTAAGCAAAGGCAACCCCATTCCACTGATTTAGTCCGTGGGCGATGACTTTGTAGCCAATCTCTTCTAGCCGCGCTACTGGGAACTGTTCAGGCTTGCATTTGATTTCCTGCATGGCCAAAACATCAACCTGCGTGCGCTCAAGGAACTGAACTATGCGCTCAGTTCTAGCTCTTGCCGAGTTGACGTTCCAGGTTGCAATTTGCACTTCTAAACTCTAACTATGACTTTTAGCTCCCCAGACAAGCCACGACTAGTAGAGCTCATCAAAGAGCTGGCAGTGGTTCACGGCAAGGTGACTCTGTCATCTGGGATTGAAGCGGACTACTACGTCGACCTTAGAAGAGCGACCCTGCATCACGAAGCTGCTCCACTAATTGGCAAGGTGATGCTGGATCTAATTGATTCAGCAAATCTTGGTCACATCGATGCGGTTGGTGGCCTAACCATGGGGGCAGATCCAGTTGCAACCGCAATCCTTCACCAAGCATCAGCTCGAGGCAGAGTGCTCAATGCATTTGTAGTTCGTAAACAAGCAAAGCAGCACGGTATGGGAAGACAGGTTGAGGGACCTGATGTGAAAGGTAAGAACGTAGTTGTACTAGAAGACACATCAACAACAGGCGCATCACCACTCACTGCAGCAGAAGCACTCGTGAATGCAGGTGCAAATGTGTTAGCTATAGCAACTGTTGTCGACAGAAATACTGGTGCTAAGGAAGCGATAGAATCTAAGGGTTTCAGGTATTACTCCGCTATGTCACTGAGTGACCTGGGTCTTTAATGAACGAGGTGGTTGTGCAGCGCAAGCTCGCGCCTTTTGTATTCATGCAACTAGCTTCAATAGCTTCGGTTGTCTCAGGCTCAATGACTTTCATCGCAATCCCTTGGATTGCACTTGAACTAACAGGTAGTGCTACCAGCGCTGGTCTCGTTGTTGCACTCACCGCTATCCCAACATTGCTGTTTGCGCCTTTCCTTGGCTCTTTCATAGATAAGTTCGGAAGAAAAAGAACAGCGGTGCTCGCTGAAATCTTGGCGGGAACTGTTGCACTTCTAATTCCAATTGTTAGCGGTCTCTGGGTACTTACAATCCCAGCCTTGATCACTATTGGAATTCTCAAAGCGATGTTTACACCCGGTGGCAGCACAGCAAGAAAATCCTTGATTCCAGACGTTGCAAAGCCGGCCAACATGACCTTGGATCGCGCCAACTCAATTCACGAGGGTCTTTTTGCATCTGGTTTTGCGGTTGGCCCTGCGCTAGCCACATTCTTGATTGCGAACATCGGCTCTTCCAACACCTTCTTCATCGTTGCCGGCTTTGCGGTTCTAAGCGGAATATTCGCCGCGTTTATCAAGGCTGAAGAGCAGCATGAGGATGAAAAAGAAGAAGAGGGCAATCTGTTTGTCTTTGCCATGCAGGGCTTCAAGGTTCTTTTCTCGAACCCCGCAATCTTCATCATGATGACTGCCATCATGGCGCTTGCCGTTATCTATCTGCCAACTGAAATGGTTGTCCTACCCGCCTACTACAACTCACTTGGCGATCCCGAGGGGCTTGGCACTGCAATCTCTGCAGCAGCATTTGCATCTGTTTTTGGAGCACTTGGATTTGAGTGGATTCACAAGCGACTGAGTTATGCAAACATCTTGCGGGTTGGAATTTTAGGTATTGGTTTATCGATGTTGCCGATGAGTCAGTTGCCAGCGCAGTGGGCGATGGTTACCTTCTTCTTCACCCTTGGTCTTGCCTGGGGGCCACTGCTGCCGCTTCTAAACACCGTTATTCAGGAGCGAATCCCAGCTGACAAACGAGGGAGAGTATTCGCGTTAGAAATGACCGTTTGGAATGCAGGTCCACTTATTTCAATGGTTGCGGTTGGAAGCGCTGTTGACGCCTATGGCGTTGGACCTGTCTACACAATCCTTGCAATCGGTGTGCTAATTGCAGGGCTATTTGTTTCTTTCAACAAATACATCAAGCAGCTGGATAACTAAACCAAGTCTGCAACTGAGTTGATGATCTCGGTTGGTCTAAACGGATACTTTAAAACCTCAGCATCGTTGGAGATTCCAGTTCTAACCAAGATGGTGTGAAGGCCAGCCTCAATACCTGCGACAACATCGGTGTCCATGCGATCACCAATCATGGCGGTGGTCTCAGAGTGTGCCTTGATCTTTCTCATCGCACTTCTAAACATCATCGGGTTTGGTTTTCCAACAACGTAGGGAGTTCTTCCAGTTGCCTTGGTAATTAGTGCAGCAACTGATCCAGCAGCTGGAATCGGACCTTCCAGTGACGGGCCTGTCACATCTGGATTGGTGACAATGAATCTTGAGCCCTTGCCAATCAGGCGAACCGCTTTGGTTAGAGCATCAAAGCTAAGATTTCTAGTTTCACCGAGCACAACAAAGTCTGGATTAACTTCTGTCATCACATAACCAATCTCATGCATGGCGGTGAGAATGCCGGCTTCACCAATTACAAAAGCAGTTCCATTTGGTTTTTGATTATTTAGAAAGTCCGCGGTTGCCATGGCAGAGGTGTAGATGCGATCTTCTGCAACATTTAGTCCACCAGCTTGCAGTCTGGCTGCCAAGTCTCTTGGAGTGAAGCTGGAGTTATTCGTAAGTACCAAAAACGGCGTTTCGTTCTTCAGCCACTTGTCAATCAGGTCTTGCGCTCCAGGAATTGGCTTGCCCTCATGCCAAAGCACACCATCCATGTCGGTTAGCCAAGAGACAACATGGGAACGATTAGTCATGAGCAAATCCTAGCTCTACGCTGTAGTGGTGAATAGCGAGACACCCAAGCCAATCTCCCAACCAACCTGGGGAGTGGGGCCCTACCAGGGAGACGCTTCATCACATCCATACTTTTCAAAGTTTGATCCGCAGCTGCTTGCCGAGGGCGACACCAGAAACGTCGTCGACAAATACCGCTACTGGAAAATGGAAGAGATTGTCAAAGATCTTGATTCGCATCGTCACCCGTTCCATGTCGCAATTGAAAACTGGCAGCACGATCTAAACATTGGCTCAATTGTTCGAAATGCAAATGCATTTCTGGCGTCGTCTGTGCATATTGTCGGTAACAAAAGATGGAACAAAAGAGGCGCGATGGTAACTGACCGTTACCAGCATGTTCTCCACCACCCAACCATTGAAGACTTTGTTGAGTGGTCGAAAACAGCTGGGAAAGATGGCGGACCAATTCCGATCATCGCCATCGATAACGTTCCGGGCTGCAAACAACTGGAAACAACCAAACTCCCGAAAGAGTGCATCTTGCTCTTTGGCCAAGAAGGCCCGGGTCTGTCGCAAGCCGCTTTGGATGCCTCCGATACCGTGCTTGAAATAACTCAGTTTGGTTCAACTCGCTCAATCAATGCCTCTGCGGCAGCTGCAATCGCCATGCACACCTGGGTAATGCAGCACGTTTTTGGCTAGAATTAGTCGGGAAGAAAGCCGTTTCCCCCAATTCTGAAAGGGGTCTGCCATGCCGGCAATCGTGCTAGTCGGAGCCCAATGGGGAGACGAAGGTAAGGGTAAAGCCACTGACCTATTAGGCGACAAGGTCGACTACGTAGTTCGCTATCAGGGCGGCAATAACGCAGGCCACACCGTTGTCATCGGCGATAAGAAATTTGCTCTGCACCTTCTGCCCTCTGGAATTCTTACTCCCGGCTGCACACCCGTCATCGGTAACGGTGTTGTGGTTGATCTAGAAGTCTTGTTCAGAGAAATCGACGGTTTGAATGAAAAAGGTGTAGACACCTCCAAGCTTTTGATTTCAGCCAACGCTCATATCATTACCCCCTACCACGTCACAGTCGACAAAGTTTCCGAGCGCTTCTTGGGCAAGAGAGCAATTGGAACAACCGGTAGAGGAATTGGTCCAACCTATGGCGACAAGATGGGCCGACTTGGAATCCGTGTGCAAGACCTATTTGACCCAAGCATCCTCGCTCAAAAAGTTGAGGGAGCCCTCAAGCAGAAAAACGAGCTGCTGGTAAAGATTTATAACCGCGCAGCAATCAAGCCGCAGGATGTAGTTGACCACCTGCTTGGCTTTGCAGAGCGTCTAAGACCAATGGTTTCTGACACCGCATTGGTATTGAATCATGCTCTGGAGCAGGGCAAGACAGTTCTGTTAGAAGGCGGCCAGGGAACTCTGCTCGATGTTGATCACGGAACCTATCCATTCGTAACCTCCTCTAACCCAACCGCCGGTGGCGCTGCAACCGGTAGCGGAATTGGCCCAACTCGCATTAAGAGTGTTATTGGAATTCTCAAGGCTTACACCACTCGCGTTGGTGCAGGGCCATTCCCAACGGAATTGTTTGATGAGTGGGGAGAGCGGCTGCGAAGCGTGGGCGGAGAGTTTGGAACCACAACCGGAAGAGAAAGACGCTGTGGGTGGTTCGATGCACCAGTTGCAAGATACGCAACCAGAATCAACGGTCTTACTGACATCTTCCTAACCAAGCTGGACGTTCTAACTGGCATCAAAGAAATTCCTGTTTGTGTTGCCTATGAAGTAGACGGCAAGAGAGTTGAAGAGGTTCCGGTTTCACAAACCGACTTCCACCACGCCAAGCCAATTTACGAAATCTACCCAGGCTGGGATGAAGACATCACAGGTGCAAAGAAGTTTGAAGATCTACCAAAGAACGCTCAAGACTATGTGCGAGCTCTGGAAAAACTAAGCGGAACCAGAATCTCCGCCATTGGTGTTGGACCGGACCGCAATGCGACAATCGTCCTGCACGACATGCTTGGCTAGGGCCAGCAATGCTCTCAGAGTTCTTGTGGAGTAGAGGACAATAAAAACGTGAGCGAAAAGCGTGAACTGGACGAGATTCCCTATCCAGACGAGGCCTTCAATAGTTGGGGTGCGTCAGCGGTAGGGGTAGACCCCCTGCTCGCCAGCTTCACCTCGCTTCCCTATCAACCAGTCAGACCACACGTCCCCTTCTATCGCTTTCTGGCCTATCCAGACATTTTGGATCTTAGAAAAGCCGGCTATGAGCTGGATAAATTCATCCCGCTGTTTGATCAGCTAGAGGATGTTCGCTATCGAGATGCAGTGATGCTCAGCTCTGTTCTGCACTACTTCGATCCATCACTTGGTTGGAGTGCGAGAAGGTGCGCAGAGATAGAGCTAGAAGTTTGGGGAGTTCTCACCGATCACGGAGTTGGGGAAGTACCAAGGCTACTCAGAAGGTTCTTGGGCAAAGCATTTCCTTCCGACACCATCAGTCAGCTAACCGTTGACCTCACGCAAGTTTTCTTCTGGGCGGCGCTCGCCGAATTAGCAGATGATTTGATTTGGAAATATCCGGAGCTTGCTTGGAAGAGCGAATACCTTCGTTTCCCACTGAGACTAATCAGCTAGCAAAAAGGAATCAGAATCTTTTTCACAGCTGGCAAATCCGCCTCTGACCAATCAAGCGAACCAAGATCTTTTTCACTTACCCATCGCAACTCACTGTGATCAGTTGAAGTCGTTGGTTTCTCACTTAGCAAATCAGCCACAAAGCAAGTCAAAACAATCTCGCCTGTTTCAGTGCGATCAAATTCCCTGATGACTTTGATCTCGACCGACAGCTCTTCTTTTATTTCTCGAACAAGTGCTTGCTGAGGATCTTCGCCAGCTGCAACCTTGCCACCAGGAAATTCCCATTTGCCAGGCAGTGATTTCCAATCGCCGCGCTTAGCGCAAAGATAATTGCCTTGATCATCTTGAATGATTGCGGCGACGACTTCAGTCATGCCTCAACATTAGCGAGGGAGATTAGCCTCAATTAGCCCGATGATCTCTTTGTCATCTGGCTGGGTTTGCGGGCGGAAACGGTGAATGTTTCCATTTGGCAAAATTAGAAACTTTTCAAAATTCCACATCACTGGTCCAGCTAGGCCCATTCGGTCCTTGGTCTTAACCAATTGCTTATAAAGCGGATGACGGTTTCTACCGTTGACATCTGCTTTGGCGGTCATTGGGAAAGTTACTCCCCAGGTTGTCGAGCAGTACTCGTTGATGGCAGCTTCATCTTTCAGTTCTTGCTTGAAGGAGGAAGATGGAACACCCAGGACAGTGAAGCCACGAGGACCATACTGCTTCTGCAGTTTTTCAAGGGTCTCGTATTGCGGAGACAGTCCGCATCTGGAGGCCACATTCACAACCAGCACCAGTTGGCCAGCAAAGTCTTTGGATGTGCGCTTTGAGCCATCCAGCATCGTTAGTTCTACTTCTTCTTTCAACATGCTTAGTCCTAACCCCCTTGGGGGTCAACTAATTCCGGATCTGAAGCCGGCTGGCAGCCTTCACCGACGCCAGGCGCGCAGCACTGACAATGAAACCGAGAGATATAAAGGAAATGGCGATGATCAAGATGTAGGTGAGCATTCCAGTGATGCCAATCTCGCTGTTTGGGTTGATGAACCAGTAGGGCCACCAGCCATCTAGCAGACCTCTCACAACTGAGAATGAAAGCCAAACCAGCGGGTAGACAATCACCCAGAGTGCTTTGCGCAATCTAGGAAGAGCACCTTTATAGGAAAGAAGGTAATCAACGACAACTGCAATTGGAGCCCAAGTGTGAATAACGAGGTTTGGAATCCTTGGCCACTCGTATCCAATGTCTCTTGCATCTACTGCGCCATCGCCAAGCAGTGCATGGTAAACAACCGCAACGATGATCATGCTCACAGTTGCAACCAAACGCAGAGTCATCAAACGCTCTGACTCTTCTTTGCCACGAAGAAGAACATAGGCGCCAATCAGTCCAATTACGCCTGCAAAAATCGCTGAGTCAATCGAAAAGAAGACAAAGTATTCAGTCGGTCTGAATCTGTCAGCAATGATGCGATCTGTGATTTGCCAAACCACGCTACCCAGCAGTGAAACACCAATGGCAAGACGCAGCAAACCAAGGCCGTAGCGATAAATCATTTATTGACCAGCTTCCTGAATAAACTCGATTACATTCTTCGCGAATTCTTCAGGTTTTTCTTCATTTGGCAGGTGTCCAGTTTCGGGGACAACAACCAGCTTGGCTCCAGCAATCAACTGGGATACCTGAACGGAATCTTCGGTTGCGACCACGGTGTCTGTGTCGCCGGTAATCACCAGCACCGGCATAGAGAATTCTCCAAGCCTTTCGGAGACTCCGCTGTTGCGAGGAGCTTTATTGAATTCCCAAAATGCTTTCTCCCAACCATTAACCTTGAGCGGCGCTGTGTAGCCCGCGAGAGTCTCATCGGTGATTTTGTTTTGATCGAAGTAGCTCTCATACAAAAGATCGAGACCACTGGTTGCAATCGATGAAACAAGAAGCGGTCCAACGTGATTGATCTGAGGAACAGAGAAGATCCAGTTCAAAAATCCAGGTGCACCACCGGAGGTCAAAATCGCCGGAGCAAACAGAATTGCACCAGCGAGCTGCTCTTGGTGATCAACTGCGTAGGCCGCAGCGATGTTTCCACCGGCAGAGTGCCCAAGAATGTAGACATCTTTATTAGCGCCAAACTCAGTGACTAGCTCATCGAGAATTGCCAGCTGACCTTCTACTCCATAGGGGTTCACACCATCCCAGCTGGTTGGTCTTTCAGAGAATCCAAAGCCAGTTCTGTCATAGGCAATCACGTAGCCGATTTCACCAAGTGGCTCAAGCACATCTTTATATGAATAAGCGGATGCTCCAAAGCCGTGCAGCAAAACAATTAGTTTTTCAGAGGCAGGATTTCCAGCTGTTACGTAGTGAATCTCTTGACCGGCAAGCTCCACGAATTGCGAATTGCTTCCCCACAGCTCAGCGGCAGCTTCTTCTTTTGTGAGAGTGCCCGATGAGTTAACTGGAATAAGAAAAGGCCCTACCAGCAGAATTGCTAGTAGTGCAAGGAGAATCTTGCTGCGAAGACGCAAAGCGCTATCCGACTTCTTGCAGTCGCTTGCCGCGAGTATGAGTAGGTTGGCAGGCTAGATGTTCTGGTTTTTCATTGCAGGCATCACAAAGCAAAATCAAATCTCTGCAACCAAGGTTTGAGCAGTTGCGGAAGGTCGAAGTTGGTTCTGAACATGCTTCACACTCACCAATTGTTTTTGCTTCGTCTGAGAAGTTGATGTTCATGCGACCATCAAAGACGTAGAGAGATCCTTCCCACAGTCCCTTATCGCGGAACTTCTCGCCATAACGAACAATGCCACCTTCGATTTGATAAACCTCTTTGAATCCGCGGTTGATCATCACAGCACTTAGAATCTCGCAGCGAATACCACCGGTGCAGTAGGTGACGATTGGCTTGTCCTTGAGGTGGTCATACTTGCCACTCTCTAGCTCATTTATAAAGTCGTGAGTCGTTTGAACATCTGGCACCACCGCATTTTTGAACTTGCCAATCTTTGCCTCAAAGGCATTCCTGCCATCGAAGAAGACAACATCATCGCCCTTTTCTTCAACTAAGGCATTCACCTCGTGTGGCTTTAGGTGCTTACCGCCATTGACTACACCAGACTTCTCAACCTTGATCTCATCTGGGGTAGTGAAGGCAACCAATTCTTTTCTTACTTTGACACTGAGTCTGGGGAAGTCGTTGCCTGTTCCCTCTGACCACTTGAAGTCAGTTTTTCCAAATCCTGGGTATTCACGGGTTTGGCGAACGTACTTTTTGAGATTGTCCATCTCGCCACCGAGCGTGCCATTGATTCCGTGCTTCGAAATCAATACGCGACCTTTTAGCCCGAGCGATTCAGCCAGGGTTTTTTGCCAGAGCATGACCGCTCTGGGGTCTTCCACCGGCGCAAAGGCGTAGTAGAGGATGATTTTGTTTAGTGGCACCGGCCCAGTTTAGCCACCAAGCAATTGCCTAGACTAGGCCCATGGCAATGAACCCAGGGCTTGATAAAGCCGCGATAAATCAATCAATTAGACCCCAAGACGACCTATTCAGACACGTTAATGGCAGCTGGCTCGATAACACCGAGATCCCAGAAGACAAGGCTGTTTATGGCTCTTTCCACATGCTGGCTGATGACTCCGAGCTGGCGGTGAAGGAGATCCTGGAAGAGGCAGCCAACGATCCAAAGCCAGGAGTGAGCCAACAGATTGGCGATCTCTACTCCAGCTTCTTGGACGAGGAAAGAATTGAAAAACTCGGTAGCGATCCAATCAAGCCAGGTCTTGAGCGCATTGAAGCAATCAATGACTACGCAGACTTTTTCTCAATGATTGGAGCATTTGAGCGCGCCGGTGTTTCAGGACTTTGGGGATCATATGTTGATAACGATCCAGGGAATCCTGAGCGCTATCTAGTCCATCTATATCAGGGCGGAATCGGACTTCCTGATAAGGACTACTACACCGATGAGAAGTATCAGGAGATTCGCGAGGCTTACGTAGTTCACCTGGCAAAGATGTTTGAACTTGCCGGTTGGTCTGAGGCTGATGCCAAAGAAAACGCCAAGCAAATTTATTCTTTAGAGGAAAAGATTGCTGCGGTTCACTGGAACCGAGTTGAGTCCAGAGACGCAGAAAAAACTTACAACCTCCGCACCTTCGCGCAACTAAAGGAGCTGAGCCCAAACATACTCTGGGCTGACTATCTGGCTGGTGCGACACTGAAAGAAAATCTTCTTTCAGAAAACGTTGTGATGATGCCTTCCTTCTTCGAAGGCCTATCAAAACTTCTGACTAAAGAAAACTTGCCAGTATTCAAACTTGCAATGGCAATGGATCTAATTCGCTCCTATGCTCCTTACCTCTCAAGTGACTTTGTCCAAGAGAGATTTAATTTTTATGGACAGAAGCTAACCGGTCAGCCAGTCAACCGTCCTCGCTGGAAGCGAGCGGTGACGGTGGTAGAGGGAAGCCTTGGTGAAGCAGTTGGTCAGCTCTACATCGAAAGACACTTCCCAGCTCAATCCAAAACGCGCATGGATGCACTCGTTAGCTATTTGATCAAGGCTTACGAGATGAGCATCAAGTCGCTGGACTGGATGAGCGATGAGACAAAGCAAAAGGCTTTGATAAAGCTTTCCAAGTTCAACCCGAAGATTGGCTATCCAAAGAAGTGGAAAGACTATTCGTCGATTGAAATCAGCAAGGACGATTTGGTAACCAACATTGCCAATGTTTCCAGTTGGCAGTTCGATTACAACGCCAACAAGATTGGCTCGCCAATTGACCGCGACGAGTGGCACATGACCCCCCAAACTGTCAACGCCTATTACAACCCCGGCCTAAACGAAATTGTTTTCCCAGCTGCAATCCTGCAGCCCCCTTTCTTCTCACCGGACGCTGATGATGCAGTCAACTTCGGTGGCATTGGAGCTGTTATCGGTCACGAGATTGGCCACGGTTTTGATGATCAGGGCTCAAAGTATGACGGAGACGGAAAACTGGTTTCTTGGTGGACTGAGGAAGACCGCAAGGCCTTCGAGGCACTCACCAAGTCTCTAATTGATCAGTTCTCAGCGCTCACCCCAGCTCAGTTGGATGAGAAATACAAAGTCAACGGAGAGCTAACAATTGGCGAGAACATCGGAGACCTTGGTGGATTAGGTATTGCCTGGAAGGCTTATTTGCTTTCACTGGATGGTAAGGAGCCGCCGGTGATTGATGGCCTAACTGGTGCTCAGAGATTTGTGATGAGCTGGGCCCAGTGCTGGAGAACCAAGCACCGTGATGAGCTGCTGATTCAGCGCCTCGCCACCGACCCACACTCACCACCTGAGTTCAGAGCAAACCAGATAGTGAAAAATTTGGATGTCTTCTACGACGCCTTTGGCGTGACGGAAGACGATCAGATGTGGCTAGCTGAAAAAGATCGCGTGGTGATTTGGTGAAGCTCTGGTTTCGAATTCTTTACGTTCTCATCTCTTGGCGCACCCGTCCCAAGGTAACTATCGATGAAGTTTCCAAGATCACCTTGAGAGTTTGGCCAACTGATCTTGATATCTATAACCACATGAATAACGGCATCTTCCTAACCCTGATGGACATCGGAAGATTTGACCAGGGGCTTAGGAGCGGCTTTTGGCAGCAGTGGAACAAAAAGGGTTGGTTTCCAATTGTTGTGAACTCAACCATCAGCTATCGCAAAGCTCTTTTGCCTTGGCAGAAGTTCACCATCGAAACCAAAGTGATTGGTTGGGATGATGTTGCCTACTTCATCGAACAGAGATTTGTGCGCGAGGGGGAAATTTATGCCCGTGCAATCATGCGCGGAAGATTCTTAAAGCGCTCTTGGGGAACACTAACTCCGCAAGAAGTAATGGAAGGATCAGGCGGCTGGCCAGGGGAAAGGCCACAACTTCCTGCTTGGGTTCAGCAGTGGGCAAAAGATTGCCAGCTACCCAAGGGCAAAGAACCAGCACCTAGCAATTGGGACTAGCAGCTAAGTCGGCTCATGACTACCGCCTCTCTAGCAACCAAACACGCAAAAGAAAAAGTAATCGCGCCAGTATTTGAATCAGTTCTGGGCTGGAGTGTGAGAGCCCTCGAACTTGATACCGATTACTTCGGAACCTTCTCCGGCGAAGTTGAAAGACGCGGCACTCCTAAACAGGCAGCTATCGCTAAAGCAAAGGCGGCTGCCGAACAAGACCCGGATGGAAAAGGAATGGCGAGCGAGGGGACGATTGGACCTCATCCACAGATTCCTTTCATAACCTCAGACATAGAGCTAATTGCACTCGTGGACTTAGTAAACGGGGTGGAGCTGGTCGTTAGTCACG
>JACCDM010254938.1_pt1 | contig 12171 bp, 14 predicted proteins | sample 7445851 | NCBI WGS metagenome assembly JACCDM01 (sample SAMN15323438, study PRJNA562643) | freshwater metagenome | isolation source: river surface water | place: USA:Blue River Watershed | collected 2017-08-16
AGTGCCTGTTGTTGGAACTCCAAATTGTGTTAAATCTGCCATGTGTATTCTCCTTCGGCTCTATTATTTATCAGGCTGATAACTCGCCGGTGTTGACCACACGAATCGGAATGTAGATAAATTCAGCAGACTTAACTGGTTCAATAGCTACGTCAATCCACAATTCGTTTCTGTCAATTCTGGCAGGGGTGTTGTTTGTTTCGTCGCAAACAACGATATAGTCATATACCGCTCTCTTAGATAATAGCTCGCTTAAGAAGCCATCAAATACTTGTTTAGCATTTGCACGAGTAATTTTATCGTTTGGTTCAAAGATAAACGGACGAGCTAGCGGATCAAAACGTTCACGTAAGTAAGCAATTAAACGACTTACGTTTACGCGGTCTAATGCGCTTGCATAGTTTTGTAATGTTCTTTGTCCAAATACAAATAAGCCTTGTCCTGGGAAACGTGCGATTGGGTTGATACCAACTCTGCTACCGTCACCATACAATGTATCACGTTGACCATTTGTTAACGCTACAGGAACAAATTCGCCTTCGCTGTTTAAGTAACCAACGTTTGCGGCATTAGTTACAACACCACGTGTTAAACCAGCTGGGGCAAACCAAGGATAAGCAACTTGGTCGTTATAAGCAATAGTTCTTAGAACGATGTGACTTGGAGGAACAACAACATCGTTACCTGCTAAGTCGCTGGTAATACCACTTGGATAATAAGCGGCTGCTGTATTTGTTGTAGTAATTAAACCATCTTCGCCGTTAACTGTTGCATTGTTTCCGCTCATCCAATTTAATACTGCTTGAGCTTGTGGTGCTAAACGGAAAGGTGTATCAACAACGATGAAACTTGTTTCTTTACGATCTACGTTCAAGCTAATCATTTCATCTAATAGTTCTGGATACGCAGGTGCCGCAATAACAGTGAAGTAAGTCATTTCTTCACGAATCTGTGTGTTTTCATTTACAACGGATTGCATTGCCTTTACAACAGATTGACGTTGAGCTTTTCTTAACATGTAAGGACGACCGTCAGCACGATTGCCACTGTATGTGCTCCATACACCTGTAGCACTGTTATAACGCTTTACGTTACCGGTAGAAACAATAGCGTTCCAGCATAGCATTCCATCTGGATATAGTAACGGATCTGGTGCTTCATCGTCTACTAATGTTGCTCCACCATCGCCGTTGCTAGTATCGCTTGCAATCGATGTTAAATCTGCAAACACAACGCCATTTGGTGTTGTTTGGTCAGCAGTATCTCTTTCAACCCAAACGCTACCATCAAATTGATGGATCATTGGGTAGTTTTCTACGTCACTGCTGTCAACCCATACATCACCAGCACTTGGGCTTGTTGGTGCAGTTGCATCAATTGTAACTGTTCCAGTTACTGGTTCCCACTGTCCGTTTGATTTTACATAAAGGTCAGCAAACAATGCACTGTTATACCACATTGTGCCGTCGGCTACTGCACCAGTAGGGGCGTTAAAATCTGCAACTTCGTTTAATGAAGTCCAGTTGCTACCATCATAAATTCTTAATTCAAAGTTAGCAGATCCGTTGCTAACTTTAGCATAAATTTTACCAGCAGTTAATGCGCTAGCAAAACCACTAGTTGCTGCCGCATCATTTAAGTAGCTAGGAACGTTTTGTGCTACCCATGGGCTACTTGCAGGAACATTGGCTGCAACATATTTCTTAACAACAATCTTTAAACCTAAGTTAGGTGTAGTTGTCTTGATCCAAATATCACCTAATGCAGATGCGCTAGGAATATTATAGTGAGGATTTGCATAAATTTGAATGCCAGCGCCTAAGGCTGCATTTGTAGCAACTACCCACTCGCCTTCAACCTTCTTGTAAACTTGATAGCTAGAAACTACATCAGTTGCAACTATCGCATATTCACCATCTTCGCCTATTGCATCTAAAGGAATAAGACCCGCACTGCTTTGTGTATCACCTAAATCAGTAATTACTGTAAGATTTTTAGCTACCCAAGAACTTGTACCTACGTCTGTGGCTTCAAAGATGCCCCAAGAAGTATTAGCAAGATCTAACCACTGGGTGCCATTTGCTGGAGCGCCAGCTGGCTCATACGGTGTAGGTTCTAATTGTGCTAAATCAATGTCTGCTCTAAGCACATACGCACGGTTAGCAATACCTAAATAACTGTAGGCTGCTAATAGACCATATTCGTTTGTTTCTGCACCGTGAATTGGTGTTCCGTCAACTACTTTAAACTGTGGTTGACCAAAAAGTTCAACAAGTTCACGTTGACTGGTTAATAAGTAAGGCTTGCCGGCATTAGCAGGAATTGTTCCTTGAGCATAGCCAGATGCACTTAAATTTGTTTTGTTTGTTTCAGTAGCAAGAATGATTAACGGAACTGTGCCTTGTCCTGCACTGCCATATTGGCTTTCGTCCGTAACGCTAACCGCTACGCCTGGGGATACTAATGTAGCCATCTTGTTCTCCTTCTGAGTTACTATTATTTAGTAAAATTTGGAGAAAAGGTGGCTATTTAGTCAAATTGGTAATTTTTCCAAATTTGGTTGCACCAATAAACTGACTTGTTTATATAGGTTATCAATGGTACTATTGTTATCGATTACTTGATCAAATTCTGTGGCGGCCCAACTGTATTCACTAGCATGGATTCCTGCTTTAGACAACGCATCTTTTCCTATGGCCCAACCAATACGTTGCGGGCCTGTCATGTAGTCAATAGCATGACTCATCCACTCGGGCTCGGCGCCACGGACTACTCTAATTACAATGCCGCCTTGATTTTTGATTGCTTTAATTTCGTTAGGAAAACGACAATCGCTAATCACAATATCATCAGAAGTTCTGCGAAGTTTGTTTTCTAAACTAGCAATCCAAATGTCATCATGGAAATGATTACGCAAAACATCTGTGCCCCAATACTGTAATACCCAACGAGGAGTTAGGTTAGGCATATCTAAACGTTCTGCCCACCACGGATCAATTTGCTCGCGCCATTCACGGGCTTCTCGTGTCCTACCTTCTAGTAAAGTTCTGTCCCATCCAAATACTGCCGCGGCAGCATCTTTGAGAGTATTAGCAAAACTTTCTCGACGAAACTCATGGATGTTAACAAGGTAATCTGCTATAGTATCTTTACCTGCGCCAATAAGTCCACAGATGCCTATAATCATTTTAAGGTCTCCTCTAACCATTTTTGACAGTCAGGCCAGTTTTTATAAATGTGTGCTCGGCCTCCAGCACGTTCCCATTCTTCGCAGTTGCTACGTCTATCGTCAATTAAGATATCGCCGGGCGCACATCTAACCCACTTATCATGACTATATGGACCTAAGAATACTGGAATATGGGGGAAGTGATCATGTGCCCACCATACTTTATCTTGTATAGCCCACGGGACGTCATTGCCATGCGGGATAGCACTTAAGAAGTAAAGACCGGAATCTGTTCGACGGCAATACTTAGTTACCCAATCAACTAATTCATGGGCACCTTCTTTTAAAGGTAAATGCCTATACATTCGTTGATTGTCTTTTAGTCTGCGCCAAGTCTTATCTGGGAGTATTTGTCCCCAATCCCATTGGGGTTCGTTTAGATATTCTCTAGCAGCCTTCATCCAGTCAGCTACTACATCATCCATGTCAAGGTATATATTCATGTTACTAGTATATAGTAATATGATCTATTTGTCTACTATTATTTTGTAGGAGATTCACCAGTTATATCCGGCTTAGAATACCAAAGTTTAAACCATTCGTCTGTGCCAGGACGGATATTGTTTTCACGTTGATACTTACCTTTATCCAATACATTTTCTTGGAAGTGTTCTGCCGTAGCGGTGCAAGGACCTTGATATTGGAAATCATGTATACCGGCTTCACGTTTTGCTTGCGCCAGTGCTACAGGATCTAAATAGTTGTCGGGGATGCTTGGATCATCTCCTGGCAATCTAAAGGTTTCGCTGGTTATACGTATTTGTCTCATATTAGCCTATGATAAATCCTAGAGGTGTACCACCTTCGGAATAGGTTTTTAAATCTTCTTCTAGCTTGTCTAAGTCGTTTTGTGCTTCTGCTTTTAACGCATCTCCGTTTAAGCTGGTGCCACCTTGCGGGCCTGCAATACTAGCAAACTTTGCGCGAGCTTCTCCTAGCATAAACTTAGCACGGGCAAACGCATAATCTTTTAACCACGGACCGGCATATGGATCTACTAACAAGTCTTCATCATCTCGCTCAACCCAGCACCATGCAAATGCTGTATCTTCTGCTCTAAATCTACGATGGATAAAGATCTTTTTATCGTTTTGATTAAAAGTAAATGTAACATAACCGCCGAACATACGAGCCATTAGTTCACGACGGTCTGCATATAACTCGTAATTCATTAAACCAGAAAAGTTAGTAGAATTTTGCATCAGCATGTTATTCAAGAACATAGCATTAAACGGATCAAAATCAATGCCAGAGCCACTTGTGCCTGCTGTTCCGGTTTGTCGTAATAATATGTCACGAACCATAACAACGTTTAGTGGTAGTTGATATTCTTGCTGTTCTTCTTTGATTACTATAGGAATAAACTTTTCGCTAGTCCCTCTGCTACTGCGCTGACGATATTTACGTAATGCAGAATTTATAGCCAAGTCGTAGTGTGCAGAATCTAGTTCTACATCGACCATTCCCCCGCCTAGCCTGAGCTCAATGTCTTTAATTGTTTCGTCTCTTATACCCATAAAAAATCTCCCGATATTGTATTTATCGGGAGATTTTGTTTAGTAAATTTATCGCTTTATTATTTGTATGCTTTCAAAAGGATCATATCTGCACTAATGCGTCCGTTTAGCTTTGTCTCAGTTGCCCTAACACCTTTAAACCATTTCTTGGCGGCCGGCTTACCATTGGCGCTCCAGTCTTTAAGTTGATCTTTTGGCTTACGCATAGTCTTTTGCACACTTGCCGCGGCATCGAAACCTACGATTGAGCTGTTCTTAACACTTAGAGCACCAGCATATTGGTCTACAATGTAGATGCCTAGCTTACGGTTCTTGGTGTTATAAACCCAAAGCTCGGTGGCAGAAAGGATTTGTGTTGGCTCCACACTTTTCAATTTGAGCTCTGCAAACTCTTTCATGAATTTGAGTTTGCTAACTGTCTTCTCAGGAGTTACTGCTTTCTTCTTGCGTGGCGCTTTGCTTTGCTTTTTAATGATGCCGTAGCTGTTGCAATCTGCAAGAACAGCCTGCCACCATTTAATAGAGGCAGTTAGTTGGCGCTTACCATAATGTTTATATGCTTCAATTACTTGACTGTCTTTTGCCGAGACAACGCCTTCGTATTCTTTAATACGCTTTTCTGCAAGGGCAACAATAGTTTTGACATGAGCAGGTTGAATATTAAACTGTGTCAACAGTTCAATGCTCTTTGGCTCGCCTTTAAATTCTTGTGTAGTAATAAAGTCGTCAAAGCGGCCTTCAATCTCGCCGGCACACTCACTTGCCTTTTCAGCAAGACGTTCTTGAATGTTGGGACCTTTCTTTTCTTCCTTGACTTCAGGTTGAGGAGCCAAAGAACTAAGATCCTTGTTGTCTTGTGCTTCTTTAAGATACTTAACAAGACTGCGAAGTGTGCCAAAACGAAGTTCTAGACCTACACGGCCGGCTCGCAATGCGAAACCAACAGTAGCACCTGGCCACACATCACCACGACGAACGGCCGAAGCCAATTTAGCTCGGCGAGGGTTGCGTTCCAAAAAGGCAGCAAGCCATTCTGCGCTTTTCTTTTTGTCTTGAGTATGGGCATACCAATTGAGAGATCGCATTAGACGACTTTGGTATTCGCTAGCTGTCCAGTTGCGCTGTTCTTCTAGCGTAGGGTATTGATGCTCGTCACCAACATACTTAGAATCGGATTCGCGGTAGGCAACAATCTTAGCAGGTTGCTCAAATCGCCAAGCCAGTTTGTCTGTAACTTTTGCAGGACGTTTAGTAGCCATTATATTCCTTTAGTGATAACTTGAATTGCTTTGTGCATTAACATAGACTCTTGGCTGTAGGCCGCAATCTCCCACGGCTGGTTCAAGTAGTCTTTCTTGTTTAGTCTGCCCATCCAGTAAGTCTGTGTCTTACCGCGATGGACTTTGTGTTTGATATGTCCAAGTAAGTGTTGTTTGGCATGGACCATCTCATGCGCTAGCACTCGGGCAGTGTCGCCCGGGCCCATGTTGCTTTGGATGTAAATAAAAATCTCTTTACCCATGCCCAGGGTTAGGCCTTGAGCTTCATGCTCACTAGTAACATCTCGCCTAGTAGCAATAATAACTGTGCCATCACGCTTGTCAATCTTTAGCAGTTTTGCATATACATTAGCAAAACTCTCTAAAAACCTGCGTTTAGTTTCCGAACGGGTGTGTATTTCTATTTGCATATTTGTATTATATGGTCTTTACCAATTTATGTCAATAATCAGCAGTCACACGATCATTGGCATGGTCGTATGAAATAAACACTTTGCCGGTTTCTTCTCCTGTACCAGCATCGTCAAAATATGTAACTTTATAACAGAGTTGTCCTCCATTGGTAAGTCCAATGAATTTAACTGTTTTAAAACTTGCGCCTGTGTATCCGCTTTGTGCTAGGAATACTGCAAGTCCTTTTGGGCCCAACTCTGTAAGAGTTTTGAGCTTTTCTGCTGTGAGCATGTTGACTCCAAGTTTTTACGCTATGTATGCATTATACGCCCAAACCGAATTTGTGTCAATAAAAAACCCGCCGAAGCGGGTTTAATAAGAAAGTTTTAATTAAAACTTATGGACTAAGCCAACACCAACTTGCTTGATGTCTTGTGCCGCATCAACGTTACGATATGCAACGGTAACGGCTGTGCGCTTGCTTAGGTTATAGTCTGCACCTAATGCGTATGCACGAACATCGTTGTTAGTGCGACCATAACTTGCTTTAGCAGTAATTGGACCTAAGTCACGGGCAACACCAATGCTGTCACCTTTTTTCGCAACCAGACCTTTGTCTTCACTGTGAACATAAGACACTGTGTTTCCTGCAACTTTAGTGTTCAGGCCAACTACGCTTGTCTTTTCTGCGCCTAGTTCATACTGAGCAAAAGTGCCATTTACGCCAGCAAAAGATTTGCTCAAGCTGTATGCACTTGCTTGTCCGCCAACGTTGTTTTGTGTGCGGTCGTATGTTGCAGTTACACCCATTGGGCCGTTAACAGAAGCAAATACTGCATCGCTAAAACGTAGGCTACGTAAGTTATGAACGTCGCCAGCAATGCTACCATACAATGTACCAAAGACATCGTTGTTAGTAACTGCTAAAAATTGACTGTGAACATTACGTCCAAGATCAACGCTACCTAACTTATTGCCTAAGCCAACTGTGCTTTGACGATCACCGATTTGGGTACCTGTACCACCTAAGGTGCTGCCACGTAGGCTAGTGTCAAACACTGCACGAGCTTGTAAGCCACCACCTAAATCTTCCTTAGCAGAAAGAGTGATGTTGCTTGTTGGCTCTGTAACCAATGTAGTTTCGCCGCTAGTGCGGTCAACAATCTGTCCGATCTTACCGGTGATTGCGACTTGTGCGCTTGCTACTCCAGTTACTGCAACTAGTAAAGTTGCCAAAATATGCTTTTTCATAATGATTAATTCCTTTTATTAAAAGTTGTCACAGTATTATATAGTGAGCAAGCTCTTAAAAGCAAGAGAAAAGCCAGAATTTTCCGTGTTTTTAACTTTCAATCTGTCCGAAAGACAGGTAAATACTACATTATGCCACGATTAAGCCTTTGGAAAAACGAAAAAACAAACGACTTTCATTTTATGGATCGTTTAATACGCGAACAGTTTCTTGTTGGCGGAACTGCTGTTTTGGTTCACAAATATCTACAGCCTGCAGATCAAGGTGTTAGTACCGATCCTACTAAGCCAAATTATAAAGCAGACGATGTATTAAATGAAACAAAGATACAAGACTTGCTATTCCTAGAAAACAGAGATAGAATATATGATCCCGATGTCTACGAACTTCGCGGAGTTTATAATGTAGGTGATCAAGACTTCGACTTAACTCAGTTCGGTTTGTTCTTAAGTGCGGACACAATCTTTATTAGCTTCCATACCAATGATATGGTAGAGCGCATGGGTCGCAAGTTGATGGCTGGAGACGTTATAGAACTTCCCCACGTTAGAGACGATTTATTATTAGATCAGACAAAGCCGGCAATTAATAAATTTTACGTTATACAAGATGCGGCTAGAGCGGCAGAAGGTTTTAGTCAAACTTGGTATCCGCACATTTGGCGTATCAAAGCTAGTCCAATGACCGACGCACAAGAGTATAGAGATATTTTACAAAATAAAGCAGACAACGGCGTGGATACATTAAAAGAAGCATTAAGCACATATCAAACAGAATTAAAAATTAGTAATGCTATTATTGAACGCGGTGAACAACTTGCTCCTACTATTTTAGATAGTGGAGATAACATCCTTCAAGATGTAACTAAAAAATATCAAGACGGTGCAAGCGAAACGTATGATCATGGCGAAACATTAAATCAAGGTTTAAGTTTCCCTTTAAATCCTGCACAAGGCGATTTCTTTTTACGAACAGATTATAATCCACCAGTGTTGTTTGCTTATAGAGGAACACGTTGGCAACGTATGGATGTCGAAACTGGTCCTGTTGACTTAAAAGACAGAAACTTAAATGCCGCACCGTTTATTAATAATAAATCAACAACTGTAATAGGCGGGCAAGAAATGCCGGAACGACAAGCTCTTAGCCAAGTTATTAAACCTAAGGTAGACCATTAATTATGCAGTTTTTTTACGATGAACAAATAAGACGCTACTTAACGCAATTTATGCGTATATTGGGTGGGTTTAGCGTTAAAACTGGCAAGGACAGAAACGGTCAAGAATCGTATATTCAGGTTCCAGTGCGCTACGGTGACATTAATCGTATGGCTGCTCACATCATGAAGAATCAAAGCGAGAACATGATTAATACTGTTCCGTTTATTAGTTGTTATGTTACTGATTTACAAATCAGTGCAGAGCGTAGATTAAATCCCACTCATGTAGACAATGTAAGAGTATACGAAAAGAAGTATGACTATCAGAGCGGGGAATATGTAGACGGAGAAATAGGTAACACATATACAATAGAACGTTATATGCCTGTGCCATACGACCTAACTGTTCAAGTTGATATATGGACTAGTAATACCGATCAAAAGTTTCAACTATTAGAACAACTATTAGTATTGTTTAATCCAAGTATTAACTTAAAAACCAATGACAATCCATTCGACTGGTCAAACTTAACATACATAGAATTAGTCAACGTTGTTTGGAGTGCTAGACAAGTTCCGCAGGGCACAGATGATATTATCGATGTGGCCGCATTAAACTTTACATTACCTATACTAATTAACCCGCCGGCAAAAGTTAAACGTCAAACTCTTATTCATACAATTTTAACTGAAATTAAAAAGAAGCAGGGCGAAGATATATTTGAATGGGTTCCAAACGATCCTATTCCAAATAAGCAATGGGTTGTTGTTACTTTTGACGATCTAAGACTACAGGCAAATATCGAAGGCAATCGAGCAACATTGTTAAACAAGCAAGGCGGCACCTTAGACGATGATGGTAATATGCTAACTTGGGAAAACGTTTTAAAGCCTTACGGAGAGTTAAAATTCGGTATCAGCAATATTCGTTTACGCCGTGGTATAGATCCTAGTGATGCCAGTCAAGATATTATTGCAACGATAGATAGCATCGAGCCAGAACAACCGAACATATTAAATTTAACTATAGATTCTAATACATTACCTGATTCTACTATTCCGGCAATCGGTGCTGTTATTAACCCTACTAAAGTTGCACCCGGAAAAAATTTACCTGCGGCTGTATTAGGTCAGCGATATCTAGTAATAGAGGAAGTTCCTAACAATACATACTGGGGTGTTATAAATGCCAAGGCCAATGACATTATAGAATACAACGGCAGTAGCTGGATAGTATCGTTTGATAGTGCTAGTAATTCTAATGCTGTAATGTTAAATATAACAACAAACTTGTTATATGAGTGGCGCAATGGTCAATGGATTAGTGCTGTTGAAGGAACTTATCAACACGGTTGGTGGAGATTATATCTGTGAAAAAGTTTAAAGGTGTAGGAGCAATTATTGTCAGCGAAACAACGGGCAAAGTTATGACTGTGCTTCGCTCTATGCAAGAAAGCCATCCGGGCACCTGGACATTTGCGGGAGGCAGAGTAGAAGTTGATGAGCAGCCGGCAGATGCACTAAAGAGAGAATTAATAGAAGAATTAAAACTAAAAGAATTTAAAAAAATGCTGCCTTTGCATAGTTACCAAAGTCGTAGCAAAGATTTTATATACGACACATATATTGTATTAGTTGATAAAGAATTTATACCAGAATTAAATTGGGAAAATGCAGGATATGCATGGACTGATATAGATGCATTACCTAGTCCGTTGCATCCTAAGGTTAGACAAATGTTAAGCTCGTCTAGGCTTAAAGCTAAATTTAAGAATTTTTATACGTGGGTGGATAAGAAGAATGGCAGCAGAGATAATACCATTTCCGAAGAAAGAAAAGCCGCTTAAGGTTGCTAGATCTATAGACTTATATTACTGCTGGGATAGCAGGCTTAATAATCCGTTGCTTAACAGTATATTCAAACCAGAAACTAGTTATGTAGAGAGGTGGTACTTGCAAACGCAACATCTACTTAATAATGAAGATATAGAGCATCCTATTATAAAACTCTTACTAAGCACAAACGATAATACATTAAACTTGCTAATAGAAAATACAGAAAAAGATCTAGCAGTTCAACGATACTTTCAGGATGTTAACAACGTAGACTCAGCTCACGTAAATGTTAGCAGATTAAATCGTTGGTTAGTTAAGTGGCAAGGTCTATCTCGATATCGTCAACGACTTTAAATTCTTTAGTTCCTAAATGACTTAATTCGCATGTAGTCTGTATATCTAACCAAATAGGTATTCCTGCTAGATTACATTTTCTAAAAAATTCAATATCTTCGCCTGTATATTGGTTGTTATGAAAACCTAACTGAAACCAAGGCAATTCTAATCTATCAAACACTGGAGTTTTTATTAGACAAAAACCTAAGGCAATTGCTTCTACCGTAATGTGACTTTCTGTTTGTTCTTCTACTTTTATGTAGCTATTCCAGTCGTCGATTTTAGTCCAAGCCGTAGGAACTATAGGCTCTACTCTTTTACTATATGCGGCGCCTACTATGTCTTCATTAAATTCTAACAAATCAATTACATGATTAGGACTGAATACAATATCGCTATCTACAAATAGGACATGAGTTGCTTGCCATTCTTTTGCAGACAAAACTAACTCATGTCTTTGATTTGCAATTAATGTTCCTGGACTTAAAAATAGTTTATTCTCAATGCCAAGGTCGGTTAAGATCTTAGCAAGGTTATATAACGAATAAGAACATGCACTATGCATCATATCCCTGCAAGGAATACATATTGCCAATCTAATTAAATCTGCGTTCATTTAACTTTTTTAAGAATTAGTTTTCTCGGGCCTGGTGCATCAGAGCTATCGTTTTCTTCATTAAAAACGCCAATGCTTTGTTCTGCATTTACTGTTGCTGCCTTTACTGCGTTAGCTAGTTTGACGCAAATCTGTGTAGCAGTTATGTATAACTCTTCAGGAAGTTGTGCCATTTTAGTAACAGTGTCTAAACTAGGCTTTCCGTTTGTTAAAATTTCTAATGCCGCAATTTTACCAAGTTGATTAACCCAGTATTCTTGTTCAGCATCTTCCCAAGTTGCCAAAGCAATGTCTAGTTGCGTTTGATCTTCTTTAGATAAAATCTCTACTAGCTGTCGTCTTTCTTCAACTAAACAAGTTTTTTCAAACGTTCTTGTTTCTGTTTCTAAATCGCTGTCGATTTTTCGTATTCTGTTTACTGTTTGAATAATGAATCTAGGGTAAGATACACCAGTAGAAGAATCAAAGTTCTTGTATTCAAAACTGCTACGGACAAAGTGCGGGCAAGATTCGAATAAATTTTGTATTTTATGTGTGTTTGTTTCGTCGGCCA
>JACCDM010852933.1_pt1 | contig 12168 bp, 10 predicted proteins | sample 7445851 | NCBI WGS metagenome assembly JACCDM01 (sample SAMN15323438, study PRJNA562643) | freshwater metagenome | isolation source: river surface water | place: USA:Blue River Watershed | collected 2017-08-16
GCAGACCTTGTAGGCATGTCAACTGTTCCAGAGGCAATTGCAGCACATGCATTAGGGGCGCAAATTCTCGCAATTTCTCTAGTTACTAATGCTGCTGCTGGTGTGACTGGTGAAAAACTAAATCATGCAGAGGTAATTGCTGCTGGAAAAGCCGCAGCTGATCGAATGGGAAAACTTTTAGCTAAGGTACTTCCTAAGTTGTGATTTCAGAGCAATTAAAATTCGAAGTAGAAAATTGGATAAAGCACGATCCAGACAAAAAAACAGCTGAACAATTAAGTGCTTGGTTAAAAGAGGGTAATGAAAAAGAATTAAATCGCTGCTTCAGTGGTTTTTTGCAATTTGGCACTGCAGGATTGCGAGGGCCTCTAGGCCCTGGTCCATCCTGTATGAATAGAGCAGTTGTTTCTAGGACCGCTGCTGGAATTGCTAAGTTTATGAAAAAAAATAATTTAAAATCAGTCGTAATTGGTAGAGATGCAAGATTTGGATCAATCGAATTTGCTCAAGATAGTGCTGAGATACTTGCAGGCGCGGGAATGAGGACTTATTTACTACCGCGAGAATTACCAACACCAGTACTTGCTTTTACGGTAAAAAGACTAAAAGTTGATGTTGGAATTATGGTTACTGCCAGCCATAATCCCGCAACTGATAATGGATATAAAGTTTATTTAGGTGGTGATTTAAATGGAATTTCATTTTCTGGATCTCAAATAATTTCACCAGTAGATCAGGAAATTTCAGATGAAATATCTAATGCTGACCTAAGTCCAAGTCGATCAACAGATTTTCAAATTGTAGAAGAGGGTCTAATTAATGAGTATATTGAATCTGTTGCATCTCTAGTTCATAAGCCAAATAATTTAAAAATAGTTTATACCCCTCTTCATGGTGTAGGCGCTGAAATATTTACGAAAGTATTAAAGCTTGCTAAATTTTCAAACCCTATTATGGTTAATGAACAAAAGAATCCGGACCCAAATTTTCCAACTACGAAGTTCCCGAATCCAGAAGAACTGGGAGTTATGGATTTGGCAATTAAATATGCAAAAGATGTCGAAGCTGATTTAGTAATTGCTAATGATCCTGATGCTGATAGATGTGCAATCGCAGTTAAAAGCTCAAATGGCAACTGGCGCAACGTCCGTGGTGATGAAGTGGGCACCGCACTGGGTAAATACTTGATTGATTCTCATAACCTTAAAAATAAATCAATGGCAAACTCCTTAGTATCATCGACACTTTTGAGTAAAATAGCCAAGCATAATCAAATCAACTTTTTTGAAACACTTACTGGTTTTAAATGGATTTCAAAAATCCCAAATCTAGCGTTTGGCTACGAAGAGGCACTTGGGTATTGCGTCGACCCTGAGGTTGTAAATGATAAAGATGGCATAAGTGCAGCTGTGCTAATCGCGCAGTTAATCGATGAATTAAAAAATAAAGGTAGAAGTTTTGATGATTATTTAGATGATATTGGAGTTGAATTTGGATTTCATGCTACAGATCAGATATCTATGCGCGTCGATGACCTGGCGCAGATAGATAAATTACTAAGCAAAATTATTAGTGATCCACCCTATGATCTTGCTGGCTATAAAATCGAATCTGTTGAAGACTTAAATCAGTCCCAAAAGCTAAAAACTACTGGAATCAGACTCAGATACTCAGGTGAAATTAGAGTAATAATTAGGCCAAGTGGTACTGAACCAAAATTGAAGTGTTACATCGAGGTAGTTAAATCGAATAAAAGTGAATCTTTGGAATTGATATCGCAAATTAAAGAAGTTTTGACTAAAGTACTGTCATGATTGTGGATGGTAGCGAGAAATCACTAAAAGATTTTTTAGATGATTTATCTCCAGTTGATCAAGTGGGAGTAGAAGCTCGAGCCACAATGTTAGCTACTCGAAGTATAAAAACTACGAGCAAAGCTTGGGCAATCGATATGGCTATTAGTATGGTTGATCTAACTACTTTAGAAGGTGCTGATACGCCTGGAAAGGTTAAAGCGCTATGCGCTAAGGCCGTAAGGCCTGATCCGACTGATTTAACAGTTCCATCTGTCGGAGCAATTTGTGTTTACAACGATATGGTTAAGGTTGCGAGATCTGAGTTGGATTTAATTGGCGGAAAACATATTCCTGTTGCTGCAGTCTCCACTGCCTTTCCTTCTGGACGAGCCTCTATGGAGGTTAAAAAGCAAGACACCCTAGATGCTCTAAATGCTGGTGCTACTGAGATAGATATGGTTATTGACCGTGGTGCTTTTCTTGCTGGAAAAATTAGCCAAGTCTTCGAAGAAATAAAGATTATTAAAGAACTTTGTGGGAATAAGGCTCACCTAAAAGTAATATTTGAAACCGGTGAATTAGTGACGTACGACAATGTTAGAAAAGCATCATTTATTGCTATGTTAGCTGGGGCTGACTTTATTAAGACTAGTACTGGAAAAGTTGCACCCGCAGCCACAGCGCCCGTAGTTTTAGTTATGTTAGAGGCAGTGCGTGATTATTTCGCACTTACCGGATCAAAAATTGGCGTAAAACCTGCTGGTGGAATTCGAACAACTAAGGATGCAATTAAGCAACTAGTACTTGTGAATGAAACTGCTGGGCCAGACTGGCTTACCCCTAGCTTGTTTAGAATTGGGGCTAGCGCATTATTAAATGACCTATTAATGCAGCGAATGAAAATGCGTACTGGGCACTACGCTAGTGCTAATTACGTAACTATGGATTAGGTGGGTCATGAGCGAATTTGAATATGCAAGTGCTCCTGAATCCAGGGCAATTGCAAAAATTGCTGCCTCATATGATCTGTTTATCGGCGGTAAATTTGTTAAAGCAAAAAAAGGAAAGAGTTTCGACACGATAAATCCAGCTACAGAAGAGGTACTGGCAAAGATTGCTTATGCAGATAAATTAGATATTGATTTAGCAGTAAAAACTGCTAGATCTGCCTATACAAAAATTTGGGCAAAAATGCCGGCTAAAGAACGTGGTAAATATTTATACCGAATTGCAAGAATTTTACAAGAGCGAGCCCGTGAATTTGCTGTAGTGGAGACCTTGGATAATGGCAAACCTATTAGGGAATCAAGAGATACTGATATTCCACTAGCTGCTGCACACTTTTTCTACCATGCAGGCTGGGCCGACAAATTGGAATATGCCGGAGTCGGGAGTAAACCAAAGGCACTTGGAGTTGTAGGTCAGATAATTCCTTGGAATTTTCCATTACTTATGCTCTCATGGAAAATTGCGCCAGCATTAGCTGCAGGAAATACTGTTGTGTTAAAACCAGCAGAAACTACTCCGTTAACTGCGCTTTTGTTTGCCGAAGTTTGCCAGCAAGCAGGATTACCAGATGGTGTAGTAAATATTATTACTGGGGATGGAATTACGGGAGCAGCTCTAGTAAATCATCCAGATATCAATAAAATTGCGTTTACTGGTTCAACAGAGGTTGGTAAAGCAATTGCAAGATCAATCGCCGCAACCAATAAAAGTGCCACTCTTGAGTTAGGTGGTAAGGCCGCAAACATAGTTTTTGAAGATGCTGCTCTTGATGAAGCTGTTGAGGGAATAGTAAATGGAATTTTCTTTAATCAAGGTCATGTCTGCTGTGCTGGCTCTAGATTATTGCTACAAGAGAATATTGCTGATGAAGTAGTAGAGAAATTGAAAAAAAGAATGAGTTTGATTCGGGTCGGTGACCCTATGGATAAAAATACTGACCTTGGAGCAATAAACTCTGCTGAACAATTAAAGCGAATAAAGGAAATAAGTAACACAGGTGATGCAGAAGGTGCTCAGCGGTGGTCTGCTGAATGTAAATTACCTACTAAAGGCTTTTGGATGGCCCCAACGATTTTTACTGGAGTTTCACAATCTCATCGAATCGCAAGAGAAGAGATTTTTGGTCCTGTCTTGTCAGTTTTAACTTTTAGAACGCCGGCTGAGGCGATAGAAAAGGCCAACAACACAATGTATGGGTTATCAGCTGGAATTTGGAGCGATAAAGGATCAAAGATTCTTTGGGCTGCCCAGAAATTAAAGGCTGGTGTTATTTGGAGTAATACATTTAATAAATTTGATCCTGCTAGCCCATTTGGTGGTTATAAGGAATCTGGCTGGGGGCGTGAAGGTGGACGCCATGGACTAGCAGGGTATTTGACCTCCGAATCAAAGGTTAAAAAATGAGCCGGATAGATGTGAATAAGACATATAAGTTATTTATAGGTGGTGCATTTCCTCGAAGTGAATCAGGCAGAGTTTATGAAGTAAAAGGTGCTGATAAAAAATTCCTAGCAAATCCTGCAATGGCTTCTCGAAAAGATTTAAGAGAAAGTGTTGTAGCAGCTAAAAATTCATATCTTGGCTGGTCTAATGCCACAGCATTTAATAGAGGCCAGATTTTGTATCGCATCGCTGAAATTATGCAGGGCAGAAGTGAACAATTTGTTTCTGAAATATGCGCCCTTGAAGGTTTAAGTAGCAAAGCAGCCGCCGCTCAGGTTGAAGAAGCAATCGATACCTGGGTTTGGTACTCAGGATGGTGTGACAAACTTTCATCAGTAACTGGGTCTTTAAATCAGGTCTCTGGCCCTTTTTATAACTTTACAACTCCTGAATCACTTGGTGTCATTGCAGTATTTGCTGAAAATAAGCCTTCATTACTTGGCGCAGTTAGAACTTTAGCTCCGATTATTGCTGGCGGTAACACTGCAATTTTAATTGCAAGTGAAAATTATCCTCTGCCAGCAATTACTTTAGGAGAGGTACTTTCTACGAGTGACTTACCTGCAGGAGTGGTAAATATCTTGACTGGAAAAATATCAGAACTGTCACCGTGGGTTGGCTCGCATATGGAGATAGACGGTATTGATGCTGCAGGGCTATCCAAAAAGCAAGAAGAAGAATTAAAATTACTAGGCGCAGAAAATCTGAAAAGAATTCATAGATTTACGCCTAATAACCACCCTGAAAGAATTTTAAGCTTTATGGAGCAAAAAACTGTTTGGCATCCAATAGGAATATAGCTACTCGGCAGATATTTTAGAGTATGCCGGTTTTACAGTTTTCTCAATAATTTCAAGCTTATCTTCGTGGTCAATAAATGAGCTCTCTAAAGCATTAACTGTGACTGTTTGTAGATCTGCAAAATTCCAACCAAAAGATTTTACACATTCTTGCATCTCATGACTCATAGATGTATTACTCATTAATCGATTATCAGTATTTAACGTAACATGAAACTTTAACTTGGCTAGCTTTCCAATTGGATGATCTGAGTAAATTTTTGCGATACCTGTTTGAAGATTGGAGGTTGGGCAAAGCTCAAGTGCAATTCTTCGGTCGCGAATATAGCTAGATAGAAGTCCTAATTTTGGTTCTTTTGATGAGAAATCAATATCTTCCACGATTCTTACCCCATGGCCAATTCTTTCAGCACCGCAAATCTGAACTGCCTGCCAAATAGATGGTAATCCAAATGCTTCGCCAGCATGAATGGTGAAATGTGCATTTTCCTTTTTTAAGAACTCGAACTCTTGAAGTTGATTTGTCGGTGGAAAACCATCTTCTGGTCCCGCTATATCAAATCCAACAACACCCTGCCCTCGATACTTAACTACGGCTTTAGCTGCTTCCATTGATCTATTACTTTGACGCATTCCACAAAGTAAAGATTCAACTCTAATCTTATTTCCTTCTCGTTCTGCTTCAGACATTCCTTGCTTGAAACCCTCAAGCGTAGCCTCAACCACTTGATCTGAAGTTAAACCTTGTTCAGTTAGTAACTCAGGTGCTCCTCTAACTTCAGCATAGACAACACCATCTCTTGCTAAATCAATAACAGATTCTCGTGCAACTTGAATAATTCCTTCTCTTGTTTGCATAACTGCAATTGTGTGCGCAAAGGTTTCAAGATATCTAACGAGTGAACCGGAGTTACAAGAATCTTCAAACCACTTTGCTAATTCAATTGGATCATTGGTGGGCAGTTTTTTGTAACCAATACGATCAGCAATTTCAATTAAAGTTTGTGGCCTTAAACCGCCATCTAAATGATCGTGCAGTAATGCCTTTGGTAATCTCTTGATTTGATCTTGTGATGGCGTGTTTAAAAGTGACACTTAACCCTCAATTCTTTCAATAATAAGCGGTAGGCGATTAATCTTTTGATTTTCTAAACCAATAGTAAACGCTTCAGATAAAGCCTCATTAGCTCGATCAAACCTTGAAGTTTCATCTGAATGTAGAGTCAAAATACTTTGGCCTTCCTTAACTAAATCTCCTGGCTTTGCATGTATTTCAATTCCAGCACCAAGTTGAAGTGTATCTCCTTGTTTTTGTCTGCCAGCACCCAGCCGCCAAGCACTAACTCCGACTTTAAGAGCATCTAATGTTAAAAGTTTTCCAGAAGTTGCAGCCTTAACTTCAAATTTTTCTCTAGCTATCGGAAGTGGAGCACTTAGATCTCCACCTTGCGCTTTAATCATTCTGCGCCATACATCCATAGCTGCGCCATTTTTCAAAGCTGTAGCTGGGTCAACTTTAGGTTTAACTTTGGCAGCCTCTAACATCTCATTTGCCAAAATTAAAGTTAACTCAACAACATCACTTGGCCCACCTCCAGAAAGGACCTCTATAGTTTCTCGAATTTCAAGCGAGTTACCCACTGTTAGTCCTAGCGGTACATCCATTGCTGTAACTAAAGCCCTGGTTTCAACTCCTGCACGTTTGCCTAAATCCACCATTGTCCTAGCTAACAGCCCTGCATCTTTTGGATCGCTCATAAACGCACCTGAGCCAGTTTTAACATCCAAAATCAGAGCTTGGGTACCTTCAGCAATTTTTTTACTCATAATCGATGAGGCAATAAGTGGAATAGCTTGCACAGTACCGGTGACATCACGAAGTGCATAAAGTTTTTTATCAGCTGGAGCTAAGCCACTTCCTGCTGCACAAATTACTGCGCCACATTCTTGTATTACTTTTAACATTTCCTGATTAGAAATACTTGCTTTCCAACCCTTAATTGATTCTAATTTATCAAGTGTGCCACCAGTATGACCAAGCCCCCGACCTGAAAGTTGTGGTACCGCAGCTCCACAAGCTGCGACTAAAGGTGCTAGTGGTAAAGTGATTTTGTCACCAACTCCACCCGTTGAGTGCTTATCCACTGTTGGCCTATTCAACATTGACCAATTCATCTTTTCACCGCTTGCGATCATCGCATCAGTCCATCTAAAAATTTCACGGTTGTTCATGCCGTTTAATAGAATTGCCATCAACAATGCTGACATTTGCTCATCAGCGATTATTCCTTTGGTGTAAGCCTCTATTGTCCAATCAATTTGGTCATCACTTAATTCTTGCTTATCTCTTTTTGCTGAAATAATTTCTACGGCCGTAAATCTTGTGCTCATCTATTTGAGATCCTTAGGGCCAAATGCCCAAGGCAGTAAGGTAGCGAACGGCTTTGGACCATCTGGAGTCATAAACAACATTTCATTGCCACCATGCTCAAACAAAAGTTGCCTACATCTTCCGCAGGGAGATAAGTAATCTCCATTTTTATCAACACAAACTGTTGCAATTAATCTTCCACCACCTGATGCCGTAAGACTTGAAATTAATCCACACTCTGCACATAAACCAACACCATAACTTGCATTCTCGCTATTACAACCAACGACTATTCGTCCATCATCAACTAATGCAGCCACCCCAACTTTAAAATTAGAGTATGGTGCATATGCATTTTTCATTACCTCTTTAGCGGCGCTATGGAGTTTTTCCCAATCAATATTCATGGGGTAATTGTCCTATGAATATTGATTATTTTGTACCGCGCAGATACGGTATTCCATCAGCAGCTGGCGCACGAACCCGACCTATTAGTCCTGAGACCGCGATTATTGTTGCAATATATGGGATCATCAACATAAATTCAGATGGAATTGGTACTCCAGCAATGGATAAATTACTTTGTAAGCTGTTGGTAAAGCCAAAGAATAATGCTGCTATCAAGGCTCCCTTAGGACTCCACTTTCCAAATATCAAACATGCAAGTGCAATAAAGCCTGCGCCCGCGGTCATGGACTGTGAGAAAACACCAACTGCACCTATAGTGAAAACAGCACCACCAACTCCCGCTACTGCGCCTGCAATAAGCACATTTCTAAACCTTAATTTATTAACATCGATTCCTACGCTATCGGCCGCAATTGGTAGTTCACCAACAGCACGAGTTCTTAAACCCCATTTTGATTTGAAAAGAGCTATTTGAATGACTGTAACTATTAGGTACATAAAATAAACGATGATAGTTTGGTTAAACAAAATTGGACCAATTATAGGAATTTTCGATAGAACCGGAATTGGAATTGCTGAAAAACTTCCAGCAGCATTCCAAGTACTTTCATAAGGCACAAGCAATACAGTGTAAAAAAAGTTTGTTAATCCTAGGACTAATACATTTATGACAAACCCTAAAATAACCTGATCTACCTGGAATCTAATAGAGAAGTAAGCCAGAATCCACGATACTAATACTCCTGCTATCGGCGCAGAGATTAATCCCCAAATCAAATTTTGGGAAAGGCTAGCAACTACAGCAGAAACAAAGGCAGCAAAAAGCAACTGACCTTCAATTGCAATATTTATGACGCCAGATTTCTCGCAAAGCAGTCCTGCCATTGAGCCAAAGATAAGCGGAACAGCCAATAAAACTGCTGCCTGAAGCAACCCTGTTAGTGGTATAAATTTTCCAGCAGCTGCCCAGCTCAAAAAAGCCATTATGGAACCAAAACCAAAAATCAAACTTCCTAAAGTTATTTTCTTATTGTTTTTAAATTGGATAAAGGAAATGACCACACCGATTAAGGCGAGTATAAGGAAAATCATTACCCCAGATTTAGAACCAATTTTCCACTCACTTATCAATTTCCACTCATCACCTAAATAGAAATTGTATACAACTGGCTCTACTCTGGATGAAGTCACATAAAAAATAAATGTAAATATAACTAGCAGTATCGCCATAGTTACGACGCCACTTTGTCTTCGCTTCTGTAATGCATTCAATTGTGACATTAGCCGTTCCAACCTTTTGCTGCCATTGATTTAGACTCTACGTTCTTCTTTAACCTAAACACCATCTTCAATAATGCAGGTGCAGCAATAAATAAGACGATTAAAGCTTGAATTACTTGAATAATTTCAGAAGGGGTTCCTGTATTTGAAAGCAATGTTCGACCTCCTGTTTGTAATGCACCAAACAAAAGAGCTCCAAATAAAGTTCCAATTGGTGTTGCCTGCCCCAGTAGCGCCACAGTAATTGCATCAAAACCAATACTGCCTGCAACACCGGCAGTTAAGGCGTACTCAGTTCCAATTAAATGTACTGCACCACCAAGCCCAGCTAAACCTCCACAAATAAACATAGTTATAGTTGTTACTAACGGCACTGAAATTCCTGCTGTCTTTGCAGCACTTGCATTAGCACCAACTGCACGGAATTTAAATCCAAGTGTGCTCCTATTTAGCAGCCACCACACAAAATAAGTTACTACTAACGCTATAAATATTCCTAAGTGTAAACGCAAATCTGCGCCAAGTAATTTTGGTAAGCGTGCACTTGGATTGACATCTGGGGCAATGGGATCAAACCGCTCTGGCCGTAAAAACACTGACGTTTTGAGTAGCCAAAGAATAAATAAGGCCGCCACATAGTTGAGCATAATTGTAACGATCACTTCATGAGCGCCAGTTTTTGCCTTTAGTAAACCTACGATTCCACCGAAAATTCCACCACACAATATTCCAGCTAACAAGACTAGTGGAACATGAATTAATGGTGACATTTCAAAATTAAATCCGACATATGAAGCTCCAATGGCTCCAAATATAAATTGACCCTGGGCTCCAATATTAAATAACCCTGCTCGAAATGCTAATGCAACAGCTAATCCTGCAAAAATTAATGGAATTGAGGTGACAATAGTTTCGGATAATGGATAAAAGCCTCGGATCACTCCGGATTCCCTTGCTAAGTTCACATCATAAATAGAGCCTTGAAAAATCGCTAAGTAGGAATTACCAATTCTAGCTCCGGCGGATGTTAAAAATTTTCCAGGAGAATTAAGTTGAGCCATAATAATTGGATCAGAAATAACAATTATTATGCCACCTATAAAGAATGCAAAAATAAATGATAGTGCTGGTAGTAATGTCACTCTTCGAAGAGTAGAGAAAAATTGTTTCATGACTTTATACCAGCCATCATTAGTCCCAGTTTCTCTCTAGAAACCTCCGGTCCAACTTCACCTACAATTTCCCCTTTGTATATAACCGCTATACGATCTGCTAATTCAAGTACTTCATCAAGCTCACTACTAATCAAAAGAATTGCTCGGTTAGCACTACGTTCGGCAAGTAACTTCTCATAAACAAATTCTATTGAACCGACATCTAATCCTCGTGTCGGTTGAGATGCAACTACAAGTTTAACCTCCCTAGACAACTCTCTAGCTAGAACAACTTTTTGCTTATTACCACCTGACAGTGATGAGGCGGGATCAAAGATACTTTGAGCTCTAATGTCAAACTCTTTTACCAACTTAGCAGAATTTTCATTTATATAATCTGAATTTAACCGACCTTTTTTAGCTGCTGGAGATATGTCATGTACATCTAAAATCAAATTCTCCACAATACTAAAACTACTAATTAAGCCATCTAACTCTCTAGATTCAGGAATGTAGGCGATACCTTCGCGCAATGAATCTTGCACGGTTATTCCTAAAATCTCCTTCTGGTCTAGCTTTATTGAGCCTGATACGTGATCTTCCAAATTTACTATTGCTCGAGCTAATTCTGATTGACCATTTCCTTGTACACCTGCAATAGCCAAAATTTCTCCTGCTCTTACTTGTAATGAGAGAGAGTCGATAATTTTTCTGCCAAGAGAATTCGAAACACTTAATTTATTTATATCTAAAATTATTTTTCCGGGCTTAACCTCGGTCTTGTTTGGGGCTAGATCAACCTGCCTACCCACCATCATGCTCGCTAGCTCCTCTTGAGAAGTATTAGAAGCTACGGTATTAACAACTTTTCCAAGTCTAATAATCGTAATTTTATCGGCCACTTCTTGAACTTCACGCAGCTTATGGGTAATAAATATTATGGAAGTTCCTTTATTTTTTAATGTCCGCATTATGCTCAATAGCTCATCAGTTTCTTGTGGAGTGAGCACTGCTGTTGGCTCATCTAAAATTAAAACTTTAGCATCATAAATTAGTGCCTTAATAATCTCCACACGCTGTTGAACTCCAACAGGTAAATCTTCAATTAATGCATCCGGATCAATATCAAATTTGAATTCTTCAGCTAATAATTTTATTTTCTTCTTGACCTCATCTAAAGATAAAAATCCGCCCTTAGATTGCTCGCGCCCTAAGGCGATATTTTCTGCAACAGTAAATACTGGGATAAGCATAAAATGCTGATGGACCATTCCAATGCCATATTTGAGAGCATCTGCGGGCTCATTAATTATTACTTCTTTATCTTCGACAAATATTTTTCCAGAGTCAGCATTTACAAGACCATAAACTATATTCATTAAGGTTGACTTACCGGCGCCATTTTCGCCAAGAATTGCATGGATTTCACCACGTGCAACTTTTAAGTCGATAGCGTCATTAGCAACTAAGGCACCAAACTTCTTTGTAATGCCCTTTAATTCAATCGACATATTTCCTCTGACCTTTTAAAAAATTAAAAACTGGGTAGGTTAATTTCTAACCTACCCAGTAATTTATTAATTTATTACTCGATTGGATCTAGCGCAAGAATTCTTCCTGCTGCAATATCCTTAGATAGCTGATTGATTTCAGCTTTCAGTTGTGCTGGAATTTTGTTATTCCAAGCTGGAGTTAGTGCAATGGATACACCTTTGTTAGCCATTGTTCCAACATAAGGCTTGCTTGTGAACTTGCCATCATGAGCTTCCTTAATGGTAGCAAATACACCCTCTGCTAATCCCTTAACAACTGATGCTGGAGTTACATTTGCATATTGCTTGCCAGTATTCATAACTTTTGCATCTACCCAAATAACACTTGATTTCTTAGTTTTTTGGCTATTTGCA
>JACCDM011805699.1_pt1 | contig 12162 bp, 8 predicted proteins | sample 7445851 | NCBI WGS metagenome assembly JACCDM01 (sample SAMN15323438, study PRJNA562643) | freshwater metagenome | isolation source: river surface water | place: USA:Blue River Watershed | collected 2017-08-16
AGGCTCCACTGGGGGCCTATGAGCTGAGCAAGGACACCAATGCGATGGTCCATGTCTATCGTGTCGGTCACCCGCTCGCCCTGGAAGTCATCCAGCGCGGCCTGTCGGCATCCGTGCCCTCAGCATCTTTGTCGTTCGATCTCTCGGGCCACGGGATGATGGTCGCCAGTCTTGCGGGATACCGAGGCCGTAGCGGCTGGCTCCGCCTGAGCAAGTTGTCCTATGACTACCAAGGGGCCACCGGGGAGGACCACCTATTGATCTCCGCCTGCCTGGATTCGGGCGAAGCACTTCCGGAAGAGTCCGCGCGCGCCCTCTTTGACCTGCAGGCATCGGTGGCTGGTTCGGCGGGGGCTGCGCCTGCTGCCGCGGTCGACGGGCTTAATTCGGCCGAAGAAATCGCCTCGACCCAGCTGCGCAAGGGACTCGACGAGCGTAACCAGAAGTTCATGCGTGAGGAAATCGCCAAGGTCGAAGCCTGGACGGCGGACCAAAAGGCTAAATTCTCAATCCACTACGTCGAGCTGGAGAAGAAGTTCATCGAGCTTGGGCGTGAAATCGCCCGTTGCACCGATTTCCGCCGCGAGGTGGAACTTGAGGAAGAGAAATCCAAGGTGCGCGCCCGCATGCTCAAGGAGGAGGATGCCTATCGCCAGCAGGTGTTGCTGTTGGAAGAGAAGTCCGCCGCGATCCTGAAGGCCAGTAAGCGTCGTCTCAGCCCGAACGAGACCCTGAGCCCGGTCTTCCTCGTCCGCTGGACGTTGGCTTAGTCGTCGCCTTCGAAGATGCTACCCATGCCGTCGTCATTCCCTTCCCAATCGAGGTACTCGATGAACATCCTGGCGAGCGACCTCGTCTTCGGCTTGACCGAGTTATCTTGAATCCGGATCGCCAGGTTTTTGGCTTGGTCATGGAGCTTCGAACCTCGCGGGATGAAGGTCCAGTTGCGCTGACGATATTTAAGGAGAAAGAAGAGCGCTTCGAGCGTGTTGAAGGCGATGATGGGTCGGTTGGGATAGGCCGAGGCCAGCTTCGTGAGGCACATGGTGAACATCTCCTCCGCCTCCTGGTCGTTAATCTCGTGTAGGGTGGCTTCGTTGAACTTAATCAGGTTGCGCAGTGCCTTCATCCAGTTGTTCGGTGCGTTCGACGTCGGCATCTTACTCTGGAACGCCTCAAAGAACTGGAGGAACTGCGGTGGCTCGGACATGCACTGCCCGGCGATGTGCAGGCTCATCTCGTCGACGGAGTTATAAGGGCTCGTCACGTCCTCCAAGGCATCGTCGACGAAACCCGTGGGACAGCCGAGGTACCACCAGCCGGCCGTCTTCTTGATCCACCCTAGGGGTTGCCGGTCATAGGGGTTCCGCTGCATCCACTTGCGCATCGCGATGGCGATCCGCGCCAGGAGTTCTTCGCCGGCGGCACGGTATGGCTCCGGCGGGGAGGCCTCGCGCCCCATCGGCGTGTAGAGGACGAACTCATCGAAGGGTACTGATCGCTGGAATCCCTTCCGATAGTTTTCCGACGAGAGCGCCTTGTTCAGGCGCTTTACCGCATCTTTACAGGCTTCCGTGATGTCGTCAGCCGATGCGTCCTCATCTAGCCACTTGCGGAGCCGGAGCAGATCGTCGTGGCAGTTCTTCCATAGTTCGGGTGCGGCCTTGAGTTGGACGGCCCGATCTGGGCAGCCTCGGGGCTGTCCCTTCGGAGCGTCGCAGGCCAGCATGCCTTGCCAGTCGAGGACGCTCTCGAAGAGGCCGGGCGTTTTCGAGGCGACGGTAACGGTGGCGAAGCCTTGACCCGGCCGGGCGCGGACGTTGACCTCCAAGGGGATGTCTTCCTTCTGTCGTGTCCCTGGCTTGGTGCTGACTTGGCGATAGATCCATCCCTCCGTCTGGGTGTCGTCTGGGCGCCGGAGAATCAGGCGAATGATGTCGGCTCCGGACGCCAGCTTGAGTCCGCCGATGGGTTGCGGATTCCGGTAGTCCTTGCCGGCATCGATGAGCTTCTCCGGCAGAACCTCTTTCCAGAGATTCTCACGGTTGCCGCGTTGGTCGGCGCCGATGTAGTGGAGCTCGAGTGATTCCATCTGCTCCAGCCAGGTCGGCCAATCGTTGGCGGCCCCGGCGGCGGCCCAAGCTGCCCCGGCGGCGATGGCTTCTTCGTCCGACTCGAGGAGTTCTTCGCCGAGACGTGCTTCCAGTAAGTTCGCCAAGGCGATGCCGTCGAAGCGCGCGGAAGCCAAGGGCCCGATGACCATCAGGCCAAGGCAGCGTTTATAAGGGCTGTCGCACTGGATCGCTTCGGTCGCTACGACGATTTCTTGCAACGATCGGGAGAGCGAGGCTTCGCCGAGCAAGGGTTCCTCCCAGGCGTAAGGCGAAGCCGGCAGCCGAGGCGGCCGGTCGGTGCTGGCCACGGAGAGCTTGGCCTTGCCGGCCAAAGCTTCGTTCGCCCACCCGGCGGCCAGGGTCTGAGCGGTCGTCGCGGAGAGTCCTTTGCGGAGAATGCTCCAACCGGTCGGGGCGAGTTTATTGCGGCGGAGACGGTTATCACTGACGGGCACGTTCCAGTTTTCACCGTCCGGGCCTGGGCGGCTGTCGACCGGGACCTTGGCGACCGACCAGGCTCCGAAACTCGTATCGATCACGATGAGGTGTCCTTTGGCCAGCGTCTCATCGTGACCCCGGCAGTAGCCCATCACTGCGGCAATCGAGCGCGGCACCAGGACGAGGTTGCTGGTACGGATGGCCGAGAGCAGGGCTTGCTGCCCTCCGATGCCGAGCGCGTCCGGGACGACGAGTCCCATCCACTGCGCGTTGTCGATCAATCCCTCGACCTGCTGGGCGATGAGTTTCGAAGGGGTCAACGAGACTTCATTGGCACCGTCCGGGTTCCAGACGACGGGGAGTTCGGTCAGTTTCCCCCATTCCTTTTCGCCGGCGCACAGCATTTCGAAGAGCGCGCAAAGCGGCACTCGGCCGGACCCATTGGCGACATTCCCCAGCGGAGGTACCTGCGCTTCGGGCGGCCACGCCAAGGCGCGGCCGCGACGATGTTCGTCGGCGAGCTTTCCCGTCGGCGGCTTCTCGCCTCGCTGCAAGGGAAGCAAGGCCGTCGGTAGTCCGGCCTGCCAGGCTTCGGGACGTTCGTTACGTCGGCGGCCGGGGATGATCTTCGCCGTCCATGGCTTCGCTCCGAGGAAATCAACGCCGAGACCGGTGATGCTCATCGGAAGAGAGCCTCCGTGGAGGCTTGCAGAGATTTGTGCAGAGCAGCGATGACCTGGGCAAAGGCCTCCGCCTCTAGCAGGCCAGTGTGCATTGGCACGCGCAGGCCATGGATAGACTTCCCGGCTGAACGGTCGACGAGCGCCACGGCACAATCGGCCTGGGAGTGGGCCGTGACGAGCAAGCCGCCAAGATGTTTGACGGGAATGTTGGGTTGGGCGGCATACTTAGCCAAGGCTTGCCCGGCTCGCGGGAGGCAGGCTTGCCAGCGGTTGACCTCATCCGTCCAAAGGGTGGCCCAGATCGGCAACACGGCGGCCTTATCTGGCCACCACAATGCCAAGTCGCAGCCGGTCGCCCCGAGGCTAGCGAGCAGACTGCGTTCGTCGCTCAGCAGTGACTGGAGGGCGGCGGCACTAGCCGACTCAAGGTCATGGCTGTCGATGAGATAAGCTTGTCCCCACGGCGTCTGGAAAGGGCCCGCAGAAGCCTGTGCAGCCAGCCATCGACCGCGATCGGCTTCCTTGCGGTAGAATGGAGTGCTCAGGGTGGCGTCTGGCCAAAGCTGGAGCAGGCAGCAGTTAACGAGTTGGCCGACGGTCTCGGCCCAAAGTGGCCGCCGCCAAGTCCAGGCGTCGTCCTTGATCTTCTGGTAGCGCAGCAGTTCCCGGTAAGCCTTATAGACGAGTTTGTACCGCGGCTCCATCGTCAGCGGATAGTTCGCCGTCGCCGGATGGGCGAGGCCGGCGTACTTGAGGTCGAAGAGGTTCTCGGAGGCGAGCAGCTGCTGGTTATCTTTTGCGAGCTGCCCCACGGCGCGGGCGCGGTCGCCGCCTAGGGCGACTTTGGTCTGCTTGCGCCGCCAGGATTCGGCCCGCTTCTGCAACGCCGCCATCGTCCAGACGGCGACTTTATTCTCAAGCGTATCGAACGAAGGACGACGTTGGACCGCGAGGAGGAGCTGGCGGGCGCCGGCTTTCTGGACCGGTGAATTGCCCGGGAGTTTGGCGTAATGTCGGATACAGGCCGGATCCATCTCTTGGACGCGTCCGACCGGGGTCTGCTCGCGGACACGAATCAGGATTCGTCGAGGAGACTCCCCGATGGCGTGCAGGGCGCGGGTCAGCTTCTTGTCCTGCGCCATCTTGATGATCAGTTCCATGAGCGGTTCTGCTGATTCACGGGTCACCCACTTTTCCTGGGCCATTTTCCAAGTTCGTCGAACCACGGCCGGGGTGTCCGCATCCTCTTGGCCGACCTCGGCGTGCCCTAGTTCTTGGAAGGTGTGTACCATCCAGTTGATCAAGGCGTCCAGGTTTTGGGCCTCCGCCTCCTGCGCCTCCGTGCCGTCCGGCGGCCGGTGCATCAACCTGCGTTGCGTCAGGGGGCTGGGTTCGGCGTGGTCAATCGACCAGCGCAGTTCCAGGTCGTGGCGGTCTTCCCGAACGGCGTTGCTGCACGGCACATGCCAGGCTTGGTAATCCCGGCCTTGCCAGCGGAAAGCCACGCCGGCTTTCGGGGCCAGTCCGGCGCCATCGACCCAGCGAGGCGGCTTGGAGCCCAGCGGAGTCAGGAGTCGAGGCGAGCCGGCGCCGTCGACCTGGGACTCCGCGCCCGGGCGCGTCTTTCCTGTGGACAGCAGGAAGCCCCAAGGTTCGTCGGTAAAGCTGACCCCGGCCTGACTCATCCCTTGGTTCGATCGAGGCCGCGCCAGAGGAAGGTGCCGGAGTGATGCTCCGCCGCCGCTTCGAAGGCTTTCATCAGCGCGGCGTCATCGGCCTGCTTGATGACTTTCTTGATCGCATCGAGGGCTTCCTGATTTCCTTCGAGTTCCAGGCCGCGGAGCTTGGGCATGATGCGCTGCTCGATCTGGTCGGCCATCGCCAGCTGGACGCGATTGCTTTCGCGCGGGTAGTTGCCGGCGTAGGCGAGGATGGCCTGGTGGACGCGGTGGGCGAAGGGTTTGCCGATCTGCTCCATCGCATCGTTGAGTTCGCCGATCCAGGCGTTGACCTTCTTCTCGTCGGCCGAGGAGAGGTCCGGTTCACACCAGAGGCGCCAAGTGTCGTAGGCCAGACCGTTCTTTTCCGCCGCCAGTTGCGTCTGCGCTTGGGCCGACGCCATCTTGGCCGGACGCCCGAAGCGGAGCACGCAGGCGCGGTCGAGGACCTTGTCCGAAAGGCTCTGGGTCGATTCGTCTTCGTTCATCGTGCCGGTGAACAAGAGGTTACGTCCAGGGTAGAGGCGGATGTTGTGTTCGCCCTCGCGGAGGCTGCCGGTGTCCAGGGCGATTTCCACGGGGTCGCGGCTGCGGGCATCGGCTTCGGTGTTGAGGATCGAGCGGCGGGTCTCCAGCTTGCTGAGGAACTCAGAGAAGTAGTATTCGACGCGGGCGAGGTTCATTTCGTCCAGCAGGACGAGGAGCATCCGGTCGTCGCGCTCGTGATTCCAATCGGCCGGCAGTTTCCAGCTGGGGCGGTTATAGCGCTCGAACTGGACCATCGCGCGGGCGAGTTCGGTCGCCTTGTAGCGGCCTTCGAGGTGGTTGAAGAAACCGAAGAGGTCCTGCGGGCTGTCCCAGCGCGGCTGGACGGCGAGCGAGACCATGTGGATACCCATGGCTTCCGAGTAGCGCTTGGGGAGCAGCGACTTGCCGGTGCCGGAGATGCCGGCCAGCACGACCAGCGGCGACATGTCCGCGGTCTTGAGCGCGGCATGGAAGGCGTGCAGGACGCGCTTCGGATACTGGAGGCCGTGCGATTCGAGGTAAGCGGCGGTCGCTTCCAATGCGCCGGTTTCGGCGTCCTTGGCTTTGGGCTTGGGAATCGTCCGCGTGGGCAGAGGTGCGAACGGCAAGGGCTCCCAGAGGTCGCGGTAGCGATCCTCGCCCGAGGCCTGCGGGTGCACGCGCTTCAGGTCCGCTTCGATCTTCTGCAGCAGTGCCGTCAGGGTGTTCCGCCAGGTTTCGAGGCTCTGGAGCTCCGCCCGCAGTCGAACGACCTCCTGTTCGAGGATGGCCTTCTGGTTCTCGGTGTCGGCGAGCGAACGCTTAGCGGCATCGAGTTCCGCGATTTTTTGGTCAAGGGCGTCCTTGGCCTTGGCCAGGATGCTTTCCGTCGCCGCTTGAGTGGCCTTGAGCCGATCCAAGTCGATGGTACGAAGATTGATATCGTTCTGGATGGCGTTGAGCTGGAGCGAGCGGTCGCCGATGTCCTGCTGGAGTTTAGTGAACTGCTCGGTCAGGCCATTCACGCTCGCAGTCAGTTCGGCCTTCTGGGTGGCGAGGCTGACGACCTTGGCTTCTTCGGCGGCCACGTCTTTGCCGGCCCGGGCCAGCTCCGCCATGAGGGCTTTGAGTTTCTCGGATTGGGCGATGACCTCGGCGCGAAGTTCTTCCTGGGCCTTGCGGTCAGCCTGGATTCGCACGAGCTCGGCCTGCTGGGAGCTCATCCATTTGCGGGTCTCTTCCGCGTGCGTCAGCGTGATCTGCGCTCGACCGATGGCTTCATTGGCGATGCGCCACTCCTCGCGACGCAGCGCGAGTTCGGCCTGCAGGCTCTCGAGCTCGCACGCGGCCGGCAGGTTCCGTTCCTTGCGCTTGAAGTTGAAGTATTGGGTCGTGGCCAGGGCGGAGAGTCCTGTCGCGGTGCCCCAGAGGCCGGCTTGGAGGAGGAATGAATCGTTCATGATTACTTCTTGAGGGTGGCGGCGCGGAGGGCGGCGAGTTCAGCTTCGAGTTCGGCCTTTTGGCCGAGCAGGATGCGCAGTTGGCCTTGGACGGCGCCGAGGCTCTTGGCGAGGCGCTCCGACTCTTTCTGGGTCGCTTCTTTCTGGCCGGTCAGGGTGGCGATCTCGGTGTTGAGCGCGGTCCGTTCACCGGAGAGCCGCAGATGCTCGGCCCGGGCTTCCTCCAGCAGACGAAGGTCGAACTTCTTCCGCTCGAGGTTGGCGAGTTCGGCGGCGTTGAGATTCTTAGCCTTGGCCTGTTCCTTGAGCTCATCGCGGATGGCGGCCAGCTCCGGGCTCTTCAGCGCCAGCTCGGCCTTGACGGCTTCCAGCTGGGCCTTGGTCTTGGCCAGTTCGTCGATATTGTTCTGCGTCTTCTGCAGGTCGGCCATCGCTTTGGTGATTTTGGCCTGAAGCAGCGACAGCTCATCGGCGGCGGCGGCGGCCTTCGCGATGCGGGCTTCGGCGGCTTTCTCCGTTTCGCCGAACTTCGCGCGGCTTTCCACGAGTCCGGCGATGGACTTGCGGAGGTCGTCCAGGCGGGTGTTCAGCGCGGTCTCCTCCGCGCGGAGGCTCGTCAGGCTACGGTTGATGGTGTCGGCCTTGGCGATGACTTCTTCCGCCTCCGCCACCTTGGTCAGGGTCGCGGCCAGTTCTTTGCGGACGGCCGCCAGCTCGCCCTTCTGGGACTGGAGCCCGGCGATTTCCGCCCGGAGCGCCGCCGCTTCCTGCAGCAACGCGGACTTGTCGACGAGTTCCTTCTTCTTGGCGTCGTAGTCCTTGAGTTCGACGGCGAGGTAGAGGATCAGGATGAGGTTGACCGCCAGGATCAGCGGAAACGCGAGGGTGGAGAGCCTGGCCCAGATGCTGGGGGGCGAGGAGGCGGGGGTGTCCATGGCAGAGGCCTGCGAGCATCATAATTATGGTGGTTAATACGAATCTTTAAGCAGCTTTCCGCGGATTTTTTGCGCGGTACATGGCCGGTGGGCCGTGGTACGCTCGCTTGCCTCGCGACCACGTTGTCGCAAACTCAAATGCACATGATGATTCCGCGCGCCTTCGGCCTCGCCGCTGCCTTCCTGCTGGCCACCATCAGCCTCCTGGCCGTGACGCCGGCGGACGTGCTTCGTCCGGCGGAACTGGCAGAAGTTCAGAAGTATTATGAAGTTCAGTTCGGGGCCGATCGTCGCGACGAGATGTTGGCCGAGGCCATGGCCGGAAGGCACCTTCGTGAGTACGTGCAGCGGCTCTCCGTTTATGAGGACTTGAAACTCTTGGAAGCCAAGGAGATGCAGGCCGACTGGGAGCGGTTGGACGACCCGAATTGGTCCAGGCTCCGGGTCAGCCAAGAACGTGACCAGCGAAAGCTTAGATGGGAGCTTTTTCCTGAGAAAAAAGCCGTTGAATTGCCCGCGCTGGTCAGACGCGAGCGGGAGGTGTTCGATGCCGGGCTTTCGGGGCGGGTGAGGGATATCTTGCTCGCCTCCGCCGGTTCGGATTTCCATTCAGCCAGGGTGTCGGCCGCCTTGCTGGGCGACTATTTCGAGCTCATGCCCAGCTTCAGGTATGGGCCATGCTATGCCATGTACGAGCTCGGGGTCCGCAATGATGACCTGATTCGAGCGGACCGCGCCACCGCCATGGGGCTGTTGGCCCGAGCCGTCGCCCGCGGCGGACGTTGCTCCGCCGTGTTGCTTGCTTCCTTGAAGGCCGAAGGAAAGCATGTCGTGAAGGATGAGGCTGGCGCCCTGGCCATGTTGGCGCCCTTGGCGGAGACGGGGACTTCCGCGGCCTACGCTTACGCCAAGACCTTGTCGGCGGATGCGGCGACAAGGCGTCAGGCCTTGGAGCGTTTCGCTGAGCTCGCCCGCGATGGCACCTTCCCTTACCGCGAGTCCGCCACCTATCAGGCCTTGGTGCTTAGCCGTGATTTCGATCATGCCGAGCACCTCGCTTGGCTGTATGTCGCCAAGGCGCTTTCCCGGGTTCGGGCGAGGCCTAGTCCGGATTGGCCGACGGTGCCTCCGAAGAACATCTCGCCCGGCGAGCAGGCGAAGATCAAAGAACGTCAGGATTTCAATTACTGGACCGAGGCGGCGCAGGACAGCCTGAATGGATATGAATCCCGGCATGGGGACAGCACCGGTTACATGCCTTGGCGGAAAGCGTATCGCTTGGTGGCGCAGGAACGCGCCGGAAAAATCGTAGCGGAGATCGACAAGTCGGTGCTGTGGGGCTCTACGTCTACTTCGGAACAGGGCGATTTGCTCGGGGTCGCCCATGAAGGCGACGCTGCTTCGCAGTACGACGTCGGCATCAACTATCTTCAGGGTTCCCGAGGCTTTCCCCGTGACGAGGTCTTGGCCAGGAAATGGTTTGCCCGGTCAGCCGGTTGCGGCTTCGTCCCCGGGTCGTATAATTATGGGCTGTGCCTGGCGAATGGTATCGGCGGAGCCGGCGATGCCGCTGAGGCCGCGAGACTCTTCTTGTTCGGAGCGATGCGGGGCGATGCCTTGTCTCAGCATAACCTGGGCGCCGCCTATGGTACGGGCAGGGGCATTGGGCGAGACTATGTCGAGGCGGCCGCCTGGTGGCTGCTGTGCGAAGCGCGGGTTCCTGAGGCCAAGAAAAACCTCTCCAAGTTGGCTGCGAACGGCGACCCAGCATTCTTGGCCAAGGCTAAGGCGCGCGCCGAGGTCATCCGGAATGAAATCACCCTTCAGTTCTTCAAATTGAAGAAAGACCTGAGTTGGTGATGGCGACAAGGTGACCGCTTGATCGCCGCGGGGGGCATGCTCGCCGGGTGTCTTGCTGACTCTGATGTTTCGGGGCAACCGCGCCTCGGGCGGGGCCTTTGCTTATGAAGCCAGCCAGGCCAAGGCGCCGAGACCGGCGGGAAGAGCGAAAAAGAGCAGCAGGCAGCCTCCTTGGTTGGCCTGTTGGAGGCGCGCCTTCTGCCGGGCTTCGCGTCGGGCGTAATACGCCAACTCGACCGCCTCGTCGTGGCTGCTGCATTCGTAACCGCATTTCGGGCAGAATTCCTTGTTGGGGAAATAGGCATGCTTCTGGGCTTCCTCCCGTCCGTAACGCAACATGTCGATTCGTACGGTCGAGTAGGGCGACTTGATGTATTCTCCCTTGGCGTCGCGTCGCCAGAAGAGGGCGACGTCGCCGTAAAATTCACAACGGTGGCAGGTGCGGTCTTGGACGGGCAGGGTCATGATTAGCGGACTGAGGGGGCCTGCAAATTAAGTCAGGTCCAGCAGAAATACATCCGAAAGGGAGAGCCTCTAGCCTTCGATGTCATCCTCGGTAAGCTCCTCCTCTGCGGGCCAGACTTGTTCGACGATGGCTTGGACGGAGGCTTCGTCCAGGAGGGCGTTGGGCGCGGTGGCGTATTCGTCGTAAGGCGGAGCCTCGGCTTGTTGGCCGAGCTTGCTGCCGAGGAACCAGGCATGGACGAGGCCGGTCCAGAGCGCCCGTCCGCGGAGCGTGCCTTTGGCCACCCAGGCCAGCGGTACGGTGCCTTCGCCCCAGTTGGAACTCAGCCACAGGACCTCCCATTGGCCTTCGTCATCGCCCCCGATCCGGATGCGCTGCTCTTCGTCATGTCCCGAGCCGTGGAACATCACGGCTTTGAACACGAGGCGCGTGGACTTAGGCGAAAGCCCGAGGTCCTGATCCTGGTAGGAGTTGTAGAAACGCGGCGGGGTCATCGGTCGGCGCCAAACTAAGTGTCCTACAATAAACATAAAGAGAACATTTGCCCGCCTCCGCCAGGGGTGCAGGCTTCGGCGATGGCTTCTTCCGTCTTCCTCGCCGGGCTTTTGCAGCTCCCTTGGCCCGATCTGGCGGCGCGCTTGATCACGAAAGATGAACTACGCGAAGCCGGTTGGTCCGAGGCGAAGATCAAGCTGCACCTCGGCGAGCCCAAGGGCCGGCACCCGAGCACGCATTTCAGGAATCCGCTCGGTCAGCCGTATTGGACCGGCCAGCAGGTGCTATCCGCCGCCGTCCGCGGTGGCTATATCTCAGCGGAACTCAAGGACTGGCCTTATCAGGTTCCGGTCCATGGCCTGACGGCGTCCGGACGATTCATCATGGCCCTGGAGCAGGGTGGCCGGCTGGTCATGCACCCACAGGTCGACGAGGCCTTGCGCCATCTCGTCAAAGTCAAGGCCCGCCTCGCCAGCCTGGCGGTCGCCAAGCCACGGTTGGCGGAGCTGAATGCCTTGGTCGAGCCTGGCCAGGGCCTAGGGGGCCTCCTGACCAAGCACTTCAATGTCAGGATGCGGCATTTCCCGGAAAGCCTGCCAGCGGCTGAATGCATCGACTTCGCGCTTTGGGTCTACGGCGAGCCCGCCGAGTTTGCCGCCAAGGTCACGGCTTTCGCCGATCAGCAGGAACTGCTGGCCGAACTTCAGATGCTCGCGTCCGAGCAGGATGTCATCGATGCCTTGGCCTTGGACATTAAGTCGAAGGCCAATCGGTACGAAGACTTGGGCACGACCTTGCTGGCCCGCCTCTGCGGTATCGAGCCGGCCGATGGCGATGCCGAACGGACGACTTATGCCTACTGGTTCGAGCTCGAGGACGACGGCGAGCTCCATGAGATGATTTCCGCATTGCAGCCTTACGTGAGTCCGACTCGGTTCGCCAAGTTGGAGCGCTGGAAGGAACGCATCGATGAGGGCGAGGCCGAGTTCGATCTGGCTAAGCTGACGGCCAAGGAGCAAGAAGTCCTGGCGCTACTCCGCAATACCGAGGATTGCTCGGATCGGTCCTTCCGCGCGGTCTGTTCCCATGTGGTGGCGAGCCGCAAGGGAGACCGGGTCGTCTTCCAATTCTTCGTCGGCGACGGCGGGGACATCGAAGACTCCTGTGGCCCTTACGATTTCGAAGAGCCGGGTGGCATCAACTGCGACGACCCCGACGAAATCGAACACCCCGAGACGGGCAATCGGCTCTGTGATCTCCTCTGGAAGCCCCGTAAGCCTAAGGCGTAGTTGTAAACCAAAACCAAGATGAGCCGCGAGCCTGTCCATGAAGACCCTTACGAGCAGCTTAACTCGGATAGCCCGGTGAAGGTAACGGCAGGGCTGATCGTTCTCCGCGAGCGCGCCGCCATGGGCGATCAGAAGGCCAGCAAACTTCTCGAGGGATTGAAGGAGGCGAAATGCCCGGATGAGCCGGCGGAAGCGGC
>JACCDM010029899.1_pt1 | contig 12156 bp, 10 predicted proteins | sample 7445851 | NCBI WGS metagenome assembly JACCDM01 (sample SAMN15323438, study PRJNA562643) | freshwater metagenome | isolation source: river surface water | place: USA:Blue River Watershed | collected 2017-08-16
CCGCGCGAATGGCGAACGGACCAAAGACGGACGCGATACATCAGGCCTCCGGAGCGGCATCCGCCGCAGTAGGGCTATCTTTCGGCGGCAACGTGTCGTCGTTGCCCTTGGCGCGAATGATGCGCTCGAGGTCTTCGTCGGAATAACGCGCCTCGATTTCGGCGGCCGTAGCCTCGGCTACGGCCTGCAGGTCGTCACCGCAAGGGGTGGGCGCGCTGCGAACCCAGTCCGCGAGGTAGGCATCGGAGCTGCCCTTGCCCGCGCGCATGGCGGCACGGTCCACGGCTTCCTGGAAACGGTGCGAGAGCTGCACCTTGTGCGTCTCGCGTCCGCGCTTGACGATGACCTGTGCCGGCACGTCGCGCCAGGAGATGATGATCAATGAGGCCACTTCAGGCTGCTCCTCTGTGTCGGTTGGCAAGGGCGGCCAGCGGCACCACCACTTCATTCACTTGCGTGGCCACCTGGGCCACTTGGCCCAGCGTGGTCGCCAAATCGCCGTAGCCGGTGTGCCGTTCCTCGAAAGCCAGCCCCAGCCGCTGCGCGGCCGCTTCGGCCAAAGAGCGCAGTTCGGGCGAGGGCACCTGCACGAGGTGAACCAGCCGCCGGTAATGGCGGAAATACTCGTCGCGCAGTTCCGGGTGCCGGTCGAGGCCCAGGCCTTCGATGACCAAACGCTCGAAATGGCGCACCAGGAAGTCCGTCAGGTAGAAGGTGCCCGGTTCTTCATCCGCCAGCGCCGCAAAAGCGGCGGGTGTGGCGAAGAAGTCGTAGCAATGCGCGCCCGGCAAACGGGCGACGCCTTCTTCCTCGAGTACGCGATCCAGCAAACCACCGGTGCCGCAGTCGGCATAGGCAACAAACAAGCGGTTGTAACGCCCGCGAGCACCCTGGATGGCCTCGCGGACCGCGCCCGGAATCTTTTCCGGGCGGTTGTGCAGTTCCGGCGGCAGGCACTCGATGGCGAGTGCCTCCCAACCGTTCAGGCGCTTCAGCGCGACGATTTCGCGCGCAAGAGCGCCGCAGGCGATGACGAGCACGGGCGACCCCGCTGCCATCGCGCTGCCTGCCGCGTCAGTGGGCGGCAGCGGCGTCGCGCGCAGCGCGGCGCGCGGCGATCATCGCCTTCGCGGTTTCCACGGCCACCGCCGCGTCGCGGCAGTAGGCATCGGCGCCGACAGCCGTCGCGAATTCCTCGTTCAGCGGCGCGCCGCCCACGAGCACGATGTACTTGTCGCGCAGGCCCTTCTGCTTGAGGGTGTCGATGACGACCTTCATGTAGGGCATGGTGGTGGTGAGCAGCGCCGACATGCCGAGGATGTCCGGCTGGTGCTCTTCCAGCGCCGCGAGGTAGTTTTCCACCGGGTTGATGATGCCGATGTTGATGACCTCGAAGCCGGCGCCTTCCAGCATCATGGACACCAGATTCTTGCCGATGTCGTGGATGTCGCCCTTCACGGTGCCGATGACCACCTTGCCGATGGGCTCGACGCCGGTTTCGGCGAGCAGGGGGCGCAGCACTTCCATGCCGGCCTTCATGGCGTTGGCGGCCAGCAGCACTTCCGGCACGAACAGGATGCCGTCGCGGAAGTCGATGCCGACGATACGCATGCCTTCGACGAGCGCGTCGTTCAGCACCTTGTCGGCGCCCCAGCCGCGCGACAGGAAGATGTTCGTGGCTTCAACCACTTCGTCCTTGAGGCCGTTGTACAGGTCGTCGTGGACCTGGGCCACCAAGTCCTCGTCGTTGAGGTCGTTGAGGTTGAAATCTTCCTGGTCGCTCATCAGCGTTGCTCCCGTCTTGGCGGGCCCTGGGGCCCTTATTTGGCGCTTGCGCAGCCCGGGAGGGTAGGCACTTGGCGAACCCTTTCCCGAACAGTTGGCAGTTTACGGACTTTCCACCGCACCCACTGACGCTCGGAGCGACATGGGCTTGTTACGATGCGACATTTCCCGGGCCCTGTAAAGCACGCAACAGGCGCTTTCACGAAGCTTTCAGCTCGCCGAGCAAGCGCCGCTTCATGACTGGCAAATAACATTTTTTCGCTAGGCCCATGCCGTGCGGAATACTGCATTCCGCGCTTGCAAGTCGCCGTCGCATTCTGACAATCTCCACGCCTCGTCCCGGTGCAAGATACTGTCGCGCCGGCTCCACACGGAAACTTTTTGCCATGAAGTACGACACCAACCGCCCGCTCGTCCTGACCGCCAGCTGCCCCAGCCGCATGGGCACCACGGCCGCCATCACCGGCTTCCTGGCCGCGCGGCGCTTCTACATCATGGAGATGCAGCAGTTCGACGACACCATCTCCCAGCGCTTCTTCGTCCGCGTCACCTTCTGCGCCGTGGAAGGCGAGCAGCTGGATCTGGCCGCACTGCAGGGCGAGTTCGCGGCCGTGGCCACCGCCGAACAGATGGATTGGCGCATTCGCGACTCCGCAGACCGCATGAAGGTCCTGCTCATGGTGTCGAATTTCGACCACTGCCTCGTGGACCTGCTGTACCGCCACGGCACGGGCGAACTGAAGATGGACATCACGGCCATCGTCTCGAACCACACCACGCTGCAGCCCATCGCGGAACGCCATGGCATTCCCTTCCACCATATTCCGGTGACCGCCGCTACCAAGGCGCAGCAGGAAGCGGAGCTGATGAAGCTGGTGGACGCCACGCAGACGGAACTGGTCGTGCTGGCCCGCTACATGCAAATCCTGTCGGACGACCTGTGCAGCAAGCTGCATGGCCGTGCCGTGAACATTCACCACAGCTTCCTGCCGGGCTTCAAGGGCGCCAAGCCCTACCACCAGGCTTGGGACCGCGGCGTGAAGTGCATCGGCGCCACCGCGCACTTCGTCACCGCGGACCTCGACGAAGGTCCGATCATCGAGCAGGCCGTGGAGCCGGTGGACCATCGTCAGACGCCGGAAATGCTCGTGGAGCGCGGTCGCGACTCGGAACGTCGCGCACTGTCCACAGCCATTCGCGCCATCGTGGAACACCGCGTGTTCCTGAATGGCCACCGCACGGTGGTGTTCAAGTAACACCCCTGCCGGCACCATCCGTCGATGGTGCCCTTCATCGCTGGCGGCGTCAGGCGTCAGCCAACAGCAGGTCCGAAGCCTTCTCGCCCACCATGATGGTGGGCGCGTTGGTGTTGCCGGAAGTGACCGCCGGGAACACCGAAGCGTCGGCCACGCGCAGGCCCACGGTCCCATGCACTCGCAACTGCGCATCCACTACGGAAGTACGCGCATCCGGCCCCATCATGCAGGTGCAGGAAGCGTGGTAGACCGTGGAGGCGCGCTGGCGGAAGTCCGCCAGAATCGCTTCGCGCGAAGTGACGTTCGGCCCCGGGTTGCGCTCGCTGTCCAGAATTTCCGCCAACGGCCCCTGGCTGGCAATGCGCCGCAGCAGCGCCGTTCCCTCGAACACGTCCTCGATGTCTTCCGGCGTGGCGATGGAGTTCGGGTGGATTTCGGGTGACGCGAACGGGTCCGCGGATTTGATGGCCAGCCAGCCGCGGCTGGTGGGCCGGCAGGTATTGAACGACATCAGGAAGCCGGGCCAAGGGTCCGGATTGGTCATCTTGCGCTTCGTGGTTTTCTGCGGCGTGTAGCTCATCGGGTTGAAGTACAGGTGCATGTTCGGGCGTTCCAGGCCCGGGCGGCTTTTCACGAAAGCGCCCGCCTGGTTCACCGACATGCCGAGCGGACCCCGCCGGCCCAAGGCGTACTGCAGCGCTGCCTTCACCTTGCCCAGTAGCGGGTAAAGCTTCTGGTTCAGGGTCGGCACCTTGGAATGGTAGAAGTGGCACACCGCCACGTGGTCCTGCAGGCCCTGGCCCACCATCGGGGCATCCACCACCAAGGGAATGCCCAGCCGCTGCAACAGGGCGCCCTCGCCAATGCCGGACAGCTGCAGCAATTGCGGCGAATTGATGGCGCCGCCGCTCAGGACCACTTCGCGAGCGGCACGCACCGTGTGGGTGGTACCACCTTGCACGAACTCCACACCGCAAGCGCGGTTGCCCTCGAACAGCACGCGAGTCACGTGGGCGCCGGTCTCGATCTGCAGATTCGGCCGGCCGCGCGCCGGGTTCAGGAAAGCGGTGGCACTGGAAACGCGGCGTCCGTCCTTGATGGTCATCTGCCACAGGCCGGTGCCTTCCATCTGCGCCCCGTTGAAGTCGGGCGTGGGGGCAAAGCCCGCCGCCGCACAAGCCTCCAGGAAATTGCGGCAGATGGGGTGCGCCTGCGCGCCCACATCGGACACGTGCATGAGTCCGCCGGCGCCGTGGTAGGGGTCCGCACCGCGCGCGTTGTCCTCGGACCGCATGAAATAGGGCAACACATCATCGTATGACCAACCGGGGTTGCCGGCGGCCGCCCAGTCATCGAAGTCGCCACGGTGGCCACGCATGTAGACCATGGCGTTGATGGAACTGGAGCCACCGAGTACCTTGCCGCGCGGCCAGAAGGTGGGGCGGCCGCCGAGGCCCGCATCGCCTTCGGTCTGGTACATCCAGTTGACGCTCGGGTCGTTGTGCGTCAGCCCGTAGCCCACGGGCACATGGATCCAGGGCGACCAGTCGCGCGGTCCGGCCTCCAGCAAGAGCACCTGGTGCTGGCCATTCGCCGACAAGCGGTTCGCCAGCACGCAGCCGGCCGAACCGGCACCAACTATGATGTAATCGCAAGTGTTCAAGAGGGGTCTCCGGGAAAAGTTCCCGCTGCTCCAACGAGTTTATAGCGAGGGGTTTCGTGCGCGCAAAAATCGACCTTCGCAAGCTGCCGCCGCTGAATGCGCTGAAGGGCTTCGAAGCCACCAGCCGCCGCCAAAGCGTTCGCGATGCCGCCGACGAACTGTGCCTCACCCACCAGGCGGTGAGCTACCAGATTCAAGTGCTGGAAGAGGAACTGGGCGTGGCGCTGTTCTCGCGCTCCGGCCGCTCGCTGGTGCCCACACCGGAAGGCCAGCTGCTCTACAAGTACGTGCGGTCGGCCCTCGAGATGCTCATCGACGGCGCAGAAAACGTGCGCCGGGCGCGCGCGGATGCGCCGCTGCGGGTGCAAACGTACGTGACGGCCTCCGTGCGTTGGCTGGCGCAGCGCCTGCCGGACTACAGCGCCACGCACCCCGATGTTTCCGTGCTGCTGAGCACCTGCGCCTACGACGCCGCCTTCGACGATACGGTTGCGGATGTCGGCCTGGTCTACTGCGAAGCGCCGCCCACCGCGGATTACCACTGGGTGCCGTTGTTCGACTACGAACTGTTCCCCGTCTGCACACCCACGATGGCCGCCACGCTCGGCAACGCACCCACGGCGGCGTCGCTGCAGCAGTTGCCGCTCGTCACCGTGTACAGCGAAGCGCGTCATTGGGAATTCTGGTTTGCCGCGGCGGAAGTGGAGTTCAAGGCGCGGCCTGCCGTGCTGGTGGACACCGTGGCGGTGGCGCTGGAAATAGCGCTGGCGGGCCGCGGCGTGGCGCTGGTGAACGGCCCCTTCGCGGATGAAGACCTGGCCGCCGGGCGGTTGGTGCGCCCGGTATCGGGCAGCGTGAAGTGCCCTGGCGCCTGGGGCGCCATCTGCCGCACCGACGCCAAGGACAACCCGCGGATCCGCGGGTTCATGGACTGGCTGGCTGCCACGGCGCAGCCAGCCAAGGCCTGACGGCCGGGCGTTTTCAGCCCTGCGCCTGACGGTTGCGGGGCACCACTTCGGCACCGCGCGCCGGCGGCTGGCTGTCTTCCATCTGCGCCGGGAAGCCCTCGCCCAGCACCTTCACGCCCACCGCCTCTTCGAGGCGACGGATGATGTTCGGCGAGAACTCGCGCGGGCCGTACTTGGCCATGCCGTCCTTGAAGATGTTCAGCACGAGCGGCGAGAGTTCGAGCGGCACGCCGGCATCCTGCGCCAGCTTGTCGAACAGACCGACGTCCTTGATGACGAGGTCCATCGTGAAGTTGATGTCGCGGCTGCCGTTCAGGATGACCTGCGACTCCGTCTCGTGCACGAACGAGTTGCCCGACGAAATGCGGATGCCGTCGTAGGCCATGTTCATGTCGAGGCCGACCTTCTTGGCCACCACCCACGCTTCGGCCAGCGCACACAGGTGCACGGTGCAGAGGTAGTTGGTGAGCACCTTCAGCATGGAAGCCGTGCCCAGGTCGCCCGTGTGCAGCACTTCGCGGCCCAGGATGGTCAGCACCGGCAGCACGCGCTCGAAGCCCGCACGCGGGCCACCCGCGAAAATGGCGATGTTGCCGGTGGCGGCACGGTGGCAGCCGCCCGAAACCGGGCATTCCATGGCGAGGCCGCCCTTGGCTTCCACGAGCGGCGCCAGACGCTTGATCTCGGCGCTGTCCGTGGTGCTCATTTCCATCCACACCTTGCCGGGGGACATGCCGGCAATGATGCCGTCATCCGCCTCGAGCACGGCCGCGGAAGCGGCAGGCGAAGGCAGGCAGGTGATGACGACGTCGCAGTTCTCGATCATCTCCTTCGGCGAGGCGGCGGACTTGGCGCCGCGGGCGACGAATTCCGCCACCAGCTCGGGGTTCAGGTCGCGAACCGTGAGGTCGGCGCCATTGTTCAGAAGGTTGCCGGCGAGCTTGCCGCCGACGTTGCCAAGGCCGATGAAGCCAATGCGGAGGTTTTCCATGGACAATATTCCCCTACCGGGGCGCGGTCCGGCCCCACTTGCGGGGAGGCTAGGGAAGGCGGCGCCCTGCAGCAAGCAAAAAATACCGGCGTGAGCGGAAACTTTCCTTATCACGGGGTGCTGGCATTGCCGCCGGAAGTTCCGTAAAACTGCAGGGTCCGGAACTCCAAGTTCGACCCATTGGTCGGACGGCGTTAGCCCGGGCGCCAGTCATCCCAGGGGAATGCCAATGACGTCAGAAAAACCCAATACCACTTCCATGGCCATGCGCTGGTACGTCCTTGGCGTCATGATGCTGGTCTACACGCTCAGCATCGCCGACCGTTACGTCGTCTCCACGGTGCTGGATGACATCAAGCGCGACCTGCAGCTGACCGACCAGGGCGTGGCCATGCTCTCGTCATGGCCGCTGGCACTGTTCTATGTAGTGCTGGGCTTTCCGGTGTCGTACATCCTGGACCGCCACAACCGCACGAAGATCGTCGCGGTGTGTATCGCCCTGTGGTCCGGCGCCACCATCCTGTGCGGCATGGCCACTTCCATTCTGGGCTTCGCGCTCAGCCGCATCGGCGTGGGCGTGGGTGAGGCCGGCGGCACGCCCGGCGCGAACTCCATCCTGTCGGACTACTTCCCGGCCTCGCGCCGCCCCATGGCCCTCACCATCTTCTCGCTCGGCGCTCCCATCGGTGCCTGGCTGTCCTATGAATTTGCCGGTGCCGTGGCACAGGTCTACGGCTGGAAGTCCGTGTTCTGGGTGCTGGGTCTGCCCGGCTTCGTGGTCGGCCTGCTCATCTGGGTCACCATTCGCGAACCGGCCCGCGGCCAGATGGACGCGGAAATCCAGGAGACGGCTCCCAGCGTGAAGGAAACCACCACTTTCCTGTTCGAGCAGACCTCCGCCATCCACGTCATGCTCGCCAGCGCACTCACCGCCCTGTGGGGCTGGGGTCTCGTCTACTTCACGCCCAGCTTCCTGCAGCGCATCTACGGCATGAATTCGGAAGAAGCCGGGCTGTTCACCGGCAATATCCATCTGTTCGGTGGCGGCATCGCCACGGCCTTCACGGGCTGGCTGCTGACGCGTCGCTACTTCGACGACCCGCGCCGCACGGTATGGCTCATGGGCATCATCGTGGGCATCGCCACGTTTGCCTCCATCGGCATCTACTGGATTCACGACCCCGCCCAGTTGCCGCTGGTAAAGGCGCTGATGTGGATCTTCATCCCGGCCATCTACTTCTACATCGGCCCTTGCTTCGGCATCCTGAACAATCTCGCCATGCCCCGCATGCGTGCCATGTTCTGCGCCGCCACGCTGTTCGTGGCCAACGTGGGCAATCTCATCATCGCTCCGGTCTATGTGGGTTCGCTCAGCAACTGGTTCGACCCGCTGCATCAGGGCACGGCGGAATCGCTGCGCCTCGCGCTGCTGTGCCTCACGCCGGTGGGCTTCTGGGCCACGTTCCACTACTTCTGGTCCGCCCGTCGCATCGTGCAGGACCAAACCCGCGCCACCGGCATTTCCCCCATTTGAAGTTTCCGAAGACCGAGCACCAACGTGAACACACTCCAGCATTACATCCACGGCCAATGGGTCGCGTCCGCAGTTCAGGGCCCACGCTTCGAGGTGGTCAACCCGGCCACTGAAGGGGTCGTTGCGCTCATCGACATGGGCGGTGAAGCCGAGGCCAACGCGGCGGTGGCCGCAGCCAAGGCGGCCTTCCCCGCCTATGCCGCCACTTCGCTCGAAGACCGGCTCGGCTACATGCACCGCCTGCTCGCCGTGTTCGAGCGGCGCTATGCCGAGATGGTGGCCGCCATCACCACCGAAATGGGTGCACCGTTCGACCTCTCGGCAGATTCGCAGGCGGAATGCGGCCCGGGGCATATCAAGACCACCCTCCAGGCAGCGCTCGAGCTGGACTGGGAAGTGCGCAGTGGCAGTACCGGCAACGTCGTGCGCGAGCCGGTGGGCGTCTGCGTGCTCATCACGCCGTGGAACTGGCCCATGAACCAGATTGCCGCCAAGGTGGCGCCCGCGCTCATCGCCGGCTGCACCGTGGTGCTGAAGCCCAGCGAGCAGAGCCCGCTGTCGGCTGCCTTGTTCGCCGAATTCATTCACGAGGCCGGCTTCCCGCCGGGTGTGTTCAATCTGGTGTTCGGCACGGGCCCCGTGGTCGGCAACGTGCTCAGCGCCCACCCCGATGTGGACATGGTGTCCTTCACCGGCTCCACCCGCGCCGGCATCCAGGTGGCCAAGAACGCCGCGGACACCGTGAAGCGCGTGGCACAGGAACTCGGCGGCAAGTCGGCGAACATCGTCTTCGCCGATGCCGACCTCGAAGCGGCCATCACCCGCGGCGTGCGCCACTGCTTCAACAACACCGGCCAGAGCTGCAACGCGCCTACCCGCATGCTGGTGGAAGACAGCGTCTACGAACGCGCCGTCGAGCTGGCCGCCAAGGCCGGCGCCCAAGTGAAGGTGGGTGACCCCACCCAGCGCGGTGACCATATTGGCCCGCTGGCTTCACGCATGCAGTTCGACAAGGTGCAGGGCTGCATCGAGCGCGGCATCGCCGAAGGCGCCCGCGTGGTGCTCGGCGGCCTCGGCAAGCCGGCTGGCTTCGAGCAGGGTTTCTTCGTGAAGCCCACCATCTTTGCCGACGTGAACAACCAGATGTTCATTGCGCGCGAGGAAGTGTTCGGTCCGGTGCTGGTCATGATTCCCTTCCACGGCGTGGAAGAGGCCGTGGCCATCGCCAACGACAGCCCTTATGGCCTTGCCGCCTACGTGCAGACGCAGGACAAGGCCAAGGCGCGCGCCGTGGCGCGCGTGCTGCGTGCCGGCAGCGTCTACCTGAATGGCAATGGCCAGGACTACGAATCACCTTTCGGTGGTTACAAGCAGTCCGGCAACGGGCGTGAATGGGGCAAGCACGGCTTGCTCGATTTCCTCGAGCTGAAGGCCATCAACGGTTACCACGCGGACTGATTTTTCCGGGAACGTGACATGAAACTCCAGACCATCGAAACCTTTGTCGTCGGCAACCCGCCTCCCCACTACGGCGGGCGCTATTTCGTGTTCTGCAAGCTCACCACGGCGTGCGGCATCAGTGGCATTGGCGAGGCTTACTGCCTGCCTTTCCACCCGGATATCGTCGCGCAGATGCTGCAAGACACCTTCGGCCGCTACATGGAAGGCCAGAACCCGCACCACATCGAAAAGATGTGGCGCCGCATGTACTCGGCCGCGTTCACGCAGCGCCCGGACCTCAGCATGGCCGGCGTCATCAGCGCGCTCGAAATGGCCTGCTGGGACATCGTCGGCAAGGCCGCCGGCCAGCCCATCTACAACCTGCTCGGTGGGCAGGTGCATGAGAAGCTGCGTTCCTACACCTACATCTACGCCCGCCCCGGCGACAAGGTGGACGTCTACCAGGACCCGGACCTCTCCGCCGAGCGTGCCGCAGAGATCGTGGCGCAAGGCTTCACGGCCGTGAAGTTCGACCCCGCCGGCCCCTACACCGCGTTCGATGGTCACCAGCTTTCGCTGGAAGCCCTGGACCTGTGCGAGCGCTTCTGCAAGCAGTTGCGCGAAGCCGTGGGCGGCAAGGCAGACCTGCTGTTCGGCACGCATGGCCAGATGACCGCTGCGGGCGCCATTCGTCTTGCCAGGCGCCTGGAGAAGTACGAGCCGCTGTGGTTCGAAGAGCCCGTGCCGCCGGACGCGCCTGAAGAGATGGCCAAGGTGGCGCGCGCTACTTGCATTCCGGTGGCAGCCGGCGAACGCCTCGTCACCAAGTACGAATTCGGGCGCCTGCTGAAGTGCGGCGGCGCAGCGATTCTGCAGATGAACCTGAGCCGTGTCGGCGGCATCCTGGAAGCGAAGAAGATTGCTTCCATGGCCGAAGTGGACCATGTGCAGATTGCCCCGCACCTCTACAACGGCCCCGTGGCCGGCGCAGCCAACGTGCAGCTGGGGACTTGCAGCCCGAACTTCCTCATCCAGGAAAGCATCGAGCGTTGGGACGGCTTCCATGCGGCCATCTTGAAGAAGCCGCTGAAGTGGGAAGATGGCTACATCATCCCGCCCACCGAACCTGGCCTCGGCATCGAGCTGAACGAAGAAGTGATTGCGCAGTACCCCTACAAGGGCAACGCGCTGCACCTGGAGATGACGCAAGACCCGTACATGGTCTGATTCGGCACTGGCGCCGAATGACAAAGGGCCGCCCAATGGGCGGCCCTTTGCTTTGGCGGTCAGGCTTGTGTTGCCTGACCTCGGTCGTCTTAGCTGACTCATCTGGGCTGACTTATCTGGGCTGGCCCGTCTGCCCTGGCTCGTCAGCCCTGGTCCGTCTTGAGCTGGCCACTCTGACCTGGCCAGTCAGTCCTGGTGCTTCACAGCTTCTGCACGGCGGCGAAGAGCAGATTGCGGAAGTCGTCGTCCGTCCGGGCTTCCTTGCGTCCCATCGGGTTCACCTGCGTCATCAACACGGCCACCACGCCCGTCTTCGGGCTGGCCAGCCAATGCGTGTCGAGAATGCCACCCCAGGCATAGTCGCCATCCATGCCGGCATGCGGCGCGATGCGGATATCAATCTCCGGCGCCACACCGAGCCCGTAACCCAGGCCCTTGGAGCTTTCGCCCCAGAACAGACGCTGGGCATCCGCCGGCACCTGGTTGCTGCTCATCAGCGCCACGGTGATGGGCGAGAGGTACTGCTTGCCTTCGAAAGTGCCGCCATTGGCCAGCATCTGCGCGAACCGCAGGTAGTCGCCAGCCGTGGAGATGAGACCGCCACCACCGGAGATGAACGCCGGGCGCTGGGTTTGCGGCATCAGTGGCCCGAACTCGCCGAGCTCCAGCTTGCCGGCGGCGTCGTGCTTGTAGGCCTTGGCCACCAGCGGCAGTTCCGCCGGCTGCACGTAGAAGCCCGTCTGCTTCATGCCCAGCGGCGTGAACAAACTCTGCTGCAGGTAGTCGTCGAACGGCATGCCGCTCACCACTTCCACCAAACGCCCGAGCACGTCGTTGGCCACGCTGTAGCGCCAGCCTTCGCCCGGATGGTAGTTCAGCGGCAGCTTGGCGATTTCCGCAGTCTTCTGTGCCAGCGTGGCACCGTCACCCAGACCAATCTTCGCCCAGGCCTTGCTGGCCGGCGAGTTGCCATCGAACAACGCGCCGTAGCCGAAACCTGCGGTGTGCGTCATGACGTGGCGGATGGTGATGGGGCGCTTCGCCGCTTCCAGCTTCAGGTTGCCGGCTTCGTCCATGCCGACGGCCACCTGCATGTCCTTGAACTCGGGCAAGTAGCGCGCGAGCGGGTCGTCCAGGTGGAACTTGCCCTGCTCGTACAGCATGAGCGCCGCGGTCACGGTGACGGGCTTCGTCATGCTGGCGATGCGGAAGCGCGTGTCGAGCGTCATCGGCAATTTTTGCTCACGGTCGCGCTCACCCACGGCAGTGGAGTAGACCAGCTTGCCGTTGCG